>ENA-OPZC01000029-OPZC01000029.1-human-gut-metagenome-genome-assembly--contig:-NODE-29-length-25432-cov-1.597747_pt1 | contig 25432 bp, 18 predicted proteins | sample MGYA00242477_ERZ504491 | MGnify/ENA primary metagenome ERZ504491 (study PRJEB26092, sample SAMD00036249) | human gut metagenome | host: Homo sapiens | study: EMG produced TPA metagenomics assembly of... | reverse complement strand
CGCAGATTACCGGTAACTTTACTCCGGAAGTGACGAAAGACTTGGCCAACGTATTGAAATCCGGTAAGATGCCTGCTCCTGCACGCATCGTACAGGAAGACATCGTGGGTCCGTCTCTGGGTCAGGAATCTATTAACCAGGGTATTGTGTCTTTCATCGTGGCTCTGATTGCCTGATGCTTTATATGTGCGTGATGTACGGACTCATTCCGGGTATGGTGGCGAACGGTGCGCTGTTCATCAACTTCTTCTTCACGCTGGGTATCCTCTCGTCATTCCAGGCTGCCTTGACGATGTCCGGTATCGCCGGTATGGTATTGTCACTGGGTATGGCCGTGGATGCGAACGTATTGATTTACGAACGTACGAAAGAAGAGCTTCGTGCAGGAAAGGGAACCAAGCAGGCCCTGGCCGAAGGTTACAAGAATGCCTTCTCTGCCATCTTTGACTCGAACCTGACTTCTATCATTACAGGTATCATCCTGTTTAACTTCGGTACTGGTCCTATCCGTGGTTTTGCCACTACCTTGATTATCGGTATCCTCTGCTCATTCTTCTCAGCTGTGTTCTTGACTCGTCTGGTTTACGAACACTTCATGAACAAGGACAAATGGCTGCACCTGACATTCACTACAGGTATTTCAAAGAACCTGATGCAGAATGTACACTATAACTTCATGGGTATTACGAAACGTTCGTTTACTATCTGGGGAGTTGTCATCGTAGTATGTATCATTTCATTCTTTGTACGTGGTCTTGCACAGAGTATCGACTTCACCGGTGGACGTAACTTCGTGGTTCAGTTTGAACAGGTTGTACAGCCGGAAACTGTACGTAGCTTGCTGCAGCCGAAAGTGGGTGATGCAAACGTGCAGGCTATTGCTTTGGGTACAGACGGTAAGACAATCCGTGTGACTACCAACTACCGTATCAACGAAGATTCTCCTACAATCGATGCAGAAATTGAAGAGTTCCTTTACAATGCATTGAAAGAAGGTAATCTGTTGGGTGAAGGTACTACACTGGAAATCTTTATCGACCGTGATAATCGTGCCGGAGGTTCTATCATCAGTTCCCAGAAGGTAGGTCCTAGCATCGCCGACGATATTAAGACTTCAGCTGTATGGTCAGTTGTATTGGCTTTGATTGCTATCGGTCTGTATATTTTGATTCGTTTCAACAACATCGCCTTTAGTATTGGTGCTACAGTAGCATTGATGGTGGATACCGTATTGATTATCGGTGCATACTCTTTGTGCTATGGATGGATGCCGTTCTCTTTGGAAATTGACCAGACATTCATTGGTGCTATCTTGACTGCAATCGGTTACTCTATCAACGATAAGGTGGTAATCTTCGACCGTGTACGTGAGTTCGTCGGTTTGTATCCGAAACGCGACCGTACGCAGCTGTTCAATGATTCGTTGAACACGACTCTGGCCCGTACCATCAACACTTCTTTGAGTACGTTGATTGTGTTGCTGAGTATCTTCATCCTTGGTGGTGACAGCATCCGCAGCTTCGCATTCGCTATGATTCTGGGTGTAGTAATCGGTACATTGTCTTCATTGTTCGTAGCTGCTCCGGTAGCTTACCTGACAATGGGTCATAAGATGCCGAAACAGGCTGGTGAAGCAGAATAAAAATAGAAATCTGATATAATGTTTGAAAGCGGCTGTTTTCCTCGTGAAAGCAGCCGCTTTTTTAATGTGGTTTATGAGCATGAAAAAACGCCTAGGCGTTCGGATTAAAACGTCTAAGCGTTTGCTTTGAAACGTCCTTGCGTTTTGATTCAAATGTACTTGTGTTTTGAATCAAACGTAAGGACGTTTTTTATAGCTGATTATTCATCGACTTTCTCATCAATAGATTTACCTGTCAGTTGCTTCAAGTAATCGGAAGCAGACATGCCGAACTCTTCTTTAAAGCACTGACGGAAGTATACGTTACTGTTGATTCCTACCTTGAATGCGATTTCAGAGATAGAATATTTTCCTTCCAACAGATACTTTTCAGCCAGCTGCATTTTGATTTTCCGGATATACTCGTTAGTTGACATACCCGTAAGTGCCTTTACCTTGCGATAGAGTGTGGAACTGCTCATGCACATCACATTGGAAAGTACGGTAATATCTATATTTTCTGCAGCAGCTAATCCTTCGGTAATCGTATTGGTGATTTTATCTAGGAATTCCTTGTCCAACTTGTTCATAGATTCCGTGATAATGGCCCTCTTTTCCTCCATGCTTTGTTTTTTCGGTTTGTCTGGACGGATGGCAAAGCGCTCTGATAAAAGTCGCCGCTGGGTCAGCAAATTGCTGATGCGGCTTTGCAGCAGACCGGCACTGAAAGGCTTCGTCAGATAAGAATCAGCTCCTGCCTGGTAGCCTTCCTCCTTGTCGGTAATACTGTCTTTTGCCGTTAATAGGATAACCGGAATGTGACTGGTACGAATGTCTGCTTTCAGCTTTTGACACATGACAACCCCATTCATTACCGGCATCATAATGTCACTGACGATAATATCCGGAATACAATCTGTGGCTATTTGTAATCCTTCTTTTCCGTTAGCAGCAGTCTTTATCTCATATAAGTCCGTAAACGAGTCGGCAATGTAGTCGCGTATGTCGGCATTGTCTTCCACCACCAGGATAATCGGGCGGGCATTTTTATCTTTATCTGCCACTTCTTGTTTCTCAATCGGCTCTTCTTCCTTTCCGTCTTGCTTGTCTGTATGTATATCTTCTCCGTGCAGGGCTTGAGGATAGGTATTGCCTGCCGGCAGGCGCAGATAGAAGGTCGTGCCGATTTCCGGCAGGCTCTTTACTTGAATGTCCCCTTCGTGCAGCTTCACCAGGTTTTTCACCAGTGCCAGTCCGATGCCTGTTCCGGAAGCCTGATGTTCTCCGCTCTCCTGATAATAGCGTTCGAAGATATGTGCCAAAGCGTCCTGTCCGATACCATAGCCGGTGTCTTCTACGGACAGTTGCGCATAGCGTATGCCATTTTCCGTAACCCATTCGGCGCGGATACGGATATATCCTTTTTCTGTGTATTTCAACGCATTGGAAATCAGGTTGTCCAGAATCATGGTGATGACTTCCTTGTCGAAGAACAGCACCATGTTTTCCTCTTCCACCTCTATCAGAATCTGAATCTCCGGCTTGTTGTTCAGTTCCTTGTATTTCAGTCCGGTTTCATAGACCGCGCTGGTCAGGTTCCCTTTTGTCACACACAGTCTCTTGTTCTGTGTTTCTGTCTTCCGGAAGTCCAGTATCTGGTTTATCAGATTCAGTAATCGTACGGCACTCTGATGAATAACAGAAATCCGATGATGGTCTTTGCTGGAAAGTGTATTGCTTTTTACCAAATCTTCCAATGGGCCTAAAATCAGTGTCAACGGAGTGCGCAGTTCGTGGGTAATATTGGTATAGAACCGCAGACGTTCGTCATTCAGTTCTTGTTCCTGTTCATGACTTTTCTTTTCGGATTCATATAAATACTCTAAATTTAATTTGCGTTTGTAAGCCCATAGTCCGGTGAAAAGCAGACCTACACCACTAATTACATAGAGTAATTTAGCCCACCAGGAAAGCCAGAGTGGGGGAGCAATGATAATTTCTATGGATGATATTTCGTCTGACCATTCCTGGTTTCGGATACGAGTCTTGATCATGAATTCATATTTTCCGGGGGGTAGGTTGCGGAAAGTGACGTTGTTAGGATCCTTTACAGTGTACCAGGAGTTTTCCAGCCCTTTTAGCATATAGGCATATTCTACTCTTTCATTCAGTGAGTAATCTTGTATGCTGAATGAAATATTGAAATTGTTTTGCAGGTGTTTTAACCGTACACTTTCTTTGTTGATTAAAGAAATTTCGGTTTCATTACTGTTTTCGGAAACAAGAGGTTCAAAAACGGTTATCTTTCCGATAATGGCTTTTGGAGCCTGTCGCTTTTCCAGAATATAGCTGGGAGTGAAGTAGCAGAGCCCGTTCGTGGAGCCAAAATACATAACTCCATTTTTGCCCTTGCAGACGCTTCTTCCGGTGAAACTTGCCATTGGAATATTGTCCCTGAAATCGTAATTGTAGATATTTTCTTCATTTCGAACAAAACAGCTGATTCCCTGATTGGTGCTGAACCAGATATTCTGGTTTTCATCTTCCTCAATGGCCCAGATAAAGGTATTGGCCAATCCCTCATTGCGCTGGTAGACTTTATATTTCCAAGGTGAACTGTTCTCGATTTGGACAAGACCTTCTCCTGTTGCAGCCCATATACATCCCTTTGAGTCTTCAAAAATCTGGTTGATGGTGTTGGATGGGAAGTTTAGGTAGGTGTTGAATTCTTTTAATCGTTTACCATTGGAAGCATAAAGAAATATTCCTCTTCCGAAACTTCCTACCCATATCTGTCCTTTTTTGTCTTTCATAACCGAGCGGACCAAATTGTCAGGAGCATTGGCATTCATGTGCTGAAGAATCTTTTTAGACTCTCTGTCTATTTGAAATACGCCGTTGCTTGTTCCTACCCATATAGTGCCATTATTATCTTCGAAAAGCGAGCGTACATCCTGAGTAGATTCTTTTTCTGGGAATATTTGCTGAAATGATTTAGTCTGTATGTTATAATACATTATTCCTCCGTTGAAAATGCCAAACCAAAGATTTCCTTTTTGGTCGCATAGAGCAGTTTGTACGGAATTCCCACTAAGATGTCCACTTTCTTCTGTGTAGGTGGCTATTCTTTGTCCGTCTTTCAATACATTAATTCCTCCTCCATCTGTGCCAATCCATAATAATCCCTGTTTATCGATACAGACAGCACTGGCAATTTGTGTGCTGAGAGAGCTTTCTGGCGAATTGGGCGAATAGCTAAATGACTTAAATAAAGCACCATCCGAACTGAGGAAGTTGATGCCTCCTCCCCAGGTTCCAGCCCAGATATTTTGATGAGAGTCTTGAAATAAACAACGAACGGTTGAATTGTTTAGATTATGTTCATTATTTCCTGCTTGGATTACATGTATCTCTTCTGCCGTATTGAACAGGGTTTTTGAAAGATCTATAATGGCAATACCTCCCAGTTCTGTAGCTACCCATAATTGGTTCTCATTGAATTGCTGAATATCATAAACGAGATGTGACAGTGATGGATTTTTTTCTCCTAACCAGATAAACTCTTCTGTATTAGGGTTAAAAAGAGCCAGTCCTCTTCCTGTTCCTGCCCAGATATTACCTGTGTTATCTTTGAATATACATTGAACATTGTTGTGGGGAAGTGTTTTCTTGTTGTTTGGGTCGTGTGTAAAGTTTTTGACCTTCTTGGTCTTTAGTGAAAGTATACTCATCCCATTTTCTGCATGGTGTCCTATGTATAAATTGCCTTTATTATCATCTAACAAGGTCCATACGGTATTGCTTGGGAGTTCAGGTATAGTCGTTTGATTATAGTGCGTGAATTTCCCCGTTTTTTTATCTAAATAGTCAATTCCCTGCCAATAAGTTGTAATCCATAGATTCCCGTCTGAGGTGGGATATATGCCAGTTATATCGTTTGTACAAATGCTATTTGGATTTTTTTTGTCATGTTGATAGATTATTTGTTGGTTGGTTTGATAATTGAATGCATTTAATCCGCTTCTTTGGGTACCAATCCATAAAATAGGTTCTGTCGGGTCGTCAAGTAAGCAGTTTAATTCGTTTCCTGTCAGATTTAGCACTTTACCGCTTTTCTTATAAAAACTGGTAAAATGATTTCCCTCTAATTTGTTCAATCCTTCTTCTGTGGCAAACCAGAGGTATCCTTTTTTATCTTCTACAATGTCATTGATATAATTGTTGGATAACCCTTTTTCTAAACCCAACTTTTTGATTGTATAAGGTTGTGAAGATATTTCAGCAATGCACAAGAACAAATAGAATGTGATAAAAAAGTATTTCATGCTTTATTAAAATTAGGGTGAATTCAAAAATACTAATATTTATTGGATAAAATTCTTTTGGATACGAGAATGATTGATATGAAATCGTTTAATGATTGATTTGTGATTCAAAGTAAGGTGGGCAAGCGTCTCATAATGCGCTTAGAGGGCTTCTTGTATGTTTGTATGGCTTAGTAAATACAATTAAACTGCGGATTCTTATCCTTTTATAAATAAGGATAGATCTATTTGATAATGCTCTTTTGAACTGTTATTAATCTTACATTGCATCATTCTTATTCATTAATGCATAATTTATTTACTCATTTTTATTCCTTGTTTACATATCTTTGCGTTCACATTCATTAACTCTAATAACCTATGAGGAATTTAAAATTCTTATTATCCTGCTTTATGCTACTCATGTCTGTAGTAGCATTTGCACAAAATCAAGTTACAGGTCACGTAGCAGACGCTACCGGGGAACCTATTATTGGAGCCAATGTCACAGTGAAAGGAACAACAGTTGGAACAATCACAGACATTGACGGTAATTTCACACTGGAGGTGGGTTCCACCGACGGTACTCTTGTGGTTTCTTTTATTGGTTATAAATCAGCTGAGGCTGCAATTAAGGGGAAATCACCTATTAATGTAATACTACAGGAAGACACAGAAACTTTGGATGAAGTTGTGGTTGTAGGTTACGGTACACAAAATCGAAAAAGCCTGACCGGTGCGATCAGTGACGTGAAGTCTGAATCATTGACACGTTCGGTATCTACCACTACAGCCGGAGCGCTTTCCGGTAAGATTGCAGGTATCTCAACTCGTGCAAAAGATGCCCGTCCTGGTAAAGGAATCAGTTTGGAGATACGTAACATGGGTGCTCCTTTGTATGTAATTGATGGTATTCCGTATGGTGGTAACACCGGAAATGACTGGTTGGTCAATTCAGAAGTATCAGGAAATGATGTTTTTAACTCCTTAAATATTGAGGATATTGAAAGCATTACCGTATTGAAAGATGCTTCTGCAGCAATTTACGGTTTGCGAGCTTCAAATGGTGTTGTATTGGTAACTACAAAAAAAGGTAAGAAGAACGAAAAAGTCAGCATCAATGTAAACGGATATTATGGCTGGCAGAATTTGACTCGCTTCCCTGAGCTTGCAAATGCTGAACAATATACAAGAGGTTTGGCCGAAGCTGCTCAGAATAGAGGAGAAGATCCAAACTCAGTGTATACAAAAGAAGAACTGGCTAAATGGGCTGCTGGAACAGAAAAGGGCTATAAAAGCTATGATTATTATGACATGATCATGAGAAAAAATGTACCGCAGTATCATGTAAATGCAAGTGTGACCGGTGGTTCTGAAAGAACTAATTATTATCTTTCTGTAGCGCATACAAGTCAGGAAGCCATGATGCCTGATTTTAATTATCAGCGTACTAACTTCCAGTTAAACCTGGATACAAAAATTACCAATCGGTTTACTATCGGTGCACAGGTAAGTGGACGATATGAAAAAACAAACGATGTTGGTCTGCCTGGTGGTGATGGTTATTACTCTGCAATCTTGGCAGTATTTAAAATGCGTCCTATTGATAGCCCGTATGCAAATGATAATCCTAATTATATCAGAAATATTGACTCTTATCGTAACGGATATAACCCGGCTGCATTCAGACGTGACATTGCCGGTTATAAAGATAGCATGACTCGTTACGCAAATATCAATGCATACGCTCAGTATGATTTCGGTTTTGGATTGACAGCAAAGGCTACATTCTCTTATGGTTATACTAACAGCCGTTTTGACGGTTACCAGTATGCATATCAGATTTATACTTATGATGAAGCCTCTGATACTTATAATGGTACTAATGCAGCAGGTCGCTGGAGATTGCAAATTGACCGTAGCGTGCCGACCCGTTACATGCAGTTGCAGTTGAACTATAATAAGCAGATAAAGGATCATAATATTTCTGCAGTATTAGGTTATGAAGCTTCTGATTATGATTGGAGCAAGAAAACTTACGGAACTGAACCTTCTACAGACTATTTGCCGTTGCTGCAGATGGATGAAATCAACAGTTTTGGTGATGAATGGAGCTATGAGGCCCGTGCTGGTTGGCTGGCTCGTGTAAACTATGATTATGCTCATAAGTACCTGGTTGAATTGTTAGCCCGTTATGATGGTTCTTATCTTTATGCTCCCAGTCAGCGTTGGGGATTCTTCCCTGGAGCTTCTATCGGATGGAGAATCTCAGAAGAAAACTTCTTTGCTCCTTTGAAATCAGTAGTAGATGATTTGAAGATTCGTGCATCTATTGGTCAGACTGGTACAGAAAGTGGAGTATCTTTATTCGGTTATCTGAGCGGTTATAACTGGAATCAGGGAAGTGCCGTTCTGGATGGAGAATATGTAACTGGATTGAATCAGAGAGGTTTGCCTGTAACAAACTTGTCATGGACGAAGAATACTACAAAGAACATTGGTTTTGACTTGACTATGTTTGGTAACCGTTTGACAATCAGTGCAGATGCGTTCCGTAAAGATATTACAGGGGTTCCGGCAGCACGTTACGACGTATTGTTACCGAGTGAAGTAGGATATTCCTTGCCGAACGAAAACCTGAACAAGCAGGCATATGTTGGTACTGAAGCAATGGCCACTTGGACAGACCACATTGGTGATTTCAACTATAGAGTAAGCGGTAACATTACTTTCTCTCGTTACAGAAATATTGAGTCATACAAGCCGAGATTCAGCAACTCTTGGGATGAATACCGGAACTCTTCTGAAGACCGCTGGGGAGGTATTTATTGGGGATATCAAGTTATCGGACAGTTCCAGTCTGAAGAAGAAATCAAGAATTATCCAGTAAACTTGGATGGACAAGGTAATACCACATTGTTACCGGGTGACCTTATCTATAAAGACGTGAACAATGATGGTGTAATTAACGGTATGGATGAACGTCCTATCGGTTTCCCTGAAGGCTGGGCTCCAATTCTTTCTTTTGGTGGTAATATCGGATTGGAATGGAAAGGAATCGATTTGAATATTGATTTCTCTGGAGGTGCTATGCAGGGATGGAGACAGAACTATGAGTTGACCAATGCATATCATAACGGTGGTAACTCTCCAGCTTATTTGCTGGAAGACCGTTGGCATCGCTTGGATCTTTATGATCCGGAAAGTGAATGGGTTCCTGGACGTTATCCGGCAATCCGTAACGGTGAATTTGCTTACAATAATAAGAATAGTGATTTTTGGTTACATAATGTACATTATTTGCGTATCTCAAATCTGGAAATCGGATACAGCTTACCGACCTGGATGCTGAAGCCGATTCATGCACAGAAGGTACGTATTTATGGTAGTGTGTCTAATCTGTGTTCATTTGATAATGTACATCAGTATGGCATTGACCCGGAAATTACAGCTGCCGCAGCTGTTGTATATCCTCAGCAGCGTACTTTCCTTGTTGGATTTAATGTTACATTCTAAAAACAATCATTAAGATGAAAAAGAATTCTATAAAACTATTGATAATAGGAACTGCCTTCGCTTCTGTTTTGTCGGGTTGTGGTGATGGCTGGTTCGAAAGGGATCCTAAAAATATTCTGACAAATGAGCAGGTATGGAATGACCCCAATATGGTAAAGTCGCAGTTGGCAAACTTGTATAACCGTATTACGCATCTGCACGGAGATTTTAATACCGGAGGTATGACCGAAATTGATGATGCCATGTGGTGTGGTGCGTTAGACGGAAACGGAAGAAATAATTTCCAATATGGAAATGATTATGGCCGCTTATGGGATTACGGTCTGATGCGCGATATCAACATGTCCATTGAGAATCTGGAAACTTATGGTACAGAATTGACAGAAGAGGAAAAAAGCTTGTTTAAGGCAGAGTTCCGTTTTATTCGTGCCTACATTTATTTTGATATGGTAAGACGTATGGGTGGTGTTCCCTTGATTACCTCTACACTGGAATATGATTATAGCGGTGATCCTTCTTACCTGCAGCATCCACGTGCGAAGGAACATGAGGTTTATGACTTCGTTTACAGTGAATGTGAGGCTGTGAAGAATGACTTGAAGGCAAATGCCGGAAGTCAGACAAGAGCGAACTATTTCACGGCATTGGCTTTGGAAAGCCGTGCGATGTTGTATGCTGCTTCAATTGCCAAATACAATGCCTTATATACTCCTACACTCGTAACAGATGGCGGTGAGGTCGGTATTCCGGCAAGTATGGCTGATGATTATTATAGAAAATCTCTTGCTGCTTCTAAAGAGATTATCAAAGACGGAGGATATGACTTGTATAATAAGAATGCAGATAAAGGTGTAAACTTTTATAAGCTCTTTATGGATAAGGAGAAAAATCCGGAGATAATCTGGGCCAAAGATTATAAGAATCCTGTTAAGGTTCATAGCTTTGGTTTTGATAATGTAATCCAGCATTTGAAAGAAGATAATGAAAACTCTTCTTGCATCGGCCCGTCATTGGGATTAGTTGAAGCTTTTGATTACCTGGATGGAACTCCGGGAAAGCTGAAGTATATGGATGAGAACAATAACTATAAGGTTTTTGATAATCCTGCAGACCTGTTTGCCAATAAGGATGCACGTCTTTATGGAACCGTTATCTATCCGGGTACAAAATATAGAGGTTCTGATGTAGACATACAGGCTGGCGTAGCTGTTTGGAATGATGAAAAACAGGATTACGATCTGTTGTCTGACCCGACACTGGGTAGTACCTATACGGATGGTAAGACTTATGTTGGTCAGGATGGTCCTTTGGATGGAGCACAGAATGTAAGTAATACTGGTTTCTATATTCGTAAATATATAAGCGAAGAAGTTGGCTTTACATTGAGAAACTACGAAGAAAACTGGTGGCCCTGGTTCCGTTTGGGAGAAATTTATCTGAATGCAGCAGAAGCATCCTTTGAATTGGGAGATGAGGATCCGGGAGCATTGTTCTATATTAATAAGTTGCGTGAACGTGCTGGATTCCCTGCAAACAGTCTGACAAGCCTGACACTGGAAAAGATTCAGAATGAACGTCGAGTTGAAATGGCATTTGAAGACCAGCGTTACTTTGACCTGAAACGTTGGAGAATTGCAGATGATGTATGGGATGGAGATGAAAGTGAAAACAGTACAGCTGTGGTATATGGCCTGTATCCTTATCGAATTGCTAAGGCAAAACCGGGAACGAATGATACAGATAAGTATATTTTTGTGAAACATCGTTCAAGCCGTTTCATCCTGGCCCGTATGTTCAGAATGTCAAATTACTATTCATCTATTGCAGATGATGTAATTAATAATAACCCGTTAATTGTAAAGAACCCGCTTCAATAAAAAAAATATGAAAAAGATAACATCATTTTTTACTTTGTTGTGCTGCCTTTTAGCAATAAGCAGCTGTAGATATGATAATTATGATGAACCTCAGTCTTTGTTGACGGGTAGAGTCATTTATGATGGTGAGCCCGTTTGCGTACGTGCCGGAGGTGCTGAATTCGTTCTTTATCAGGACGGATATGCCTTTCATAACTCTATTCCTGTGTATGTTAATCAGGATGGAACTTATTCTGCCGTGCTTTTTGATGGAGAATATAAACTCGTACGTATGGGTAATGCTCCTTGGGAACGCCCTACAAATGATACGATTCTTATAGAAGTACATGGAAATACGGTACAGGATATTCCTGTTACTCCTTATTTTGTGATAAAGAATGCTTCGTTCACTAAAAACGGTTCTAAGGTAACTGCGAAATTTACGGTGAAGAAAGTTTCTGAAGGTGCTGCATTGGAAGATGTACGCATATATTTGGGAGAAACTCTTATCACAGATAATAATACGAATCGTGCAAGCCTTAGCTTAGGATCAAACATTACATTGGATCAAGAAATTACTGCTGAGATTGATATTCCAGAAAGCTTAGCTTCTGAGGATTATTTCTTTGCACGAGTAGGAGTAAAATCTGGACAGGCATCTGAATATTGTTTTACGCAGTCTACTAAGATTGAATAAGTCTGTTATTGCTAAGATATAGACTGTTTAACATGGAGGGCTGATTCCATTGAGGAGTCAGCCCTTTATAATTAATGGATATGCTCCTGATTCAAAGATTTTTATATAGAGATTTTATTATTTTGTTTATAGGTCTTGTCCTTTATCAGAAAAACATCTGTAACTTTAGCTTTTCTAAAAATGTACTCTTGTAAGCTTATTCTGAGCTTATGCAAATAATTTGTATGATTAATAAAAACGGTTCTATGGGAAACAGATTCTTTTTGTTTTGTTCATTCATTCTGCTTGCATGCTTTTCAGTGCAAGCCCAAGTATCTTTTGGCGAAGCCAAAAAATTCAATGAGAATTGGTTGTTCAGCTTGTCAGACGATAGTCTGGGGTGCTTCTGCATCGTATGATGACAGTAAGTGGCGAAAGCTGGATTTACCGCACGACTGGTCGGTAGAAGGACAGCTTTCTCCTTCACTGGCAAGCTGTACCGGTTATTTGCCGGGTGGTATAGGCTGGTATCGGAAACATTTTCAGGTTACCGATAAGGCCGCACGCCATTATATCTATTTTGAGGGAGCATATAACCGCAGCGAGGTTTATCTGAACGGACACTTGCTTGGTAAACGTCCGAACGGATACATCTCTTTTATGTATGACATGACTCCCTACCTGAAGGAAGGAGATAACGTGCTGGCAGTCCGTATTGACCACAGCCGTTATGCCGATTCACGCTGGTATACTGGTTCTGGAATTTACCGGGATGTGTGGATGATTTCTGCTCCTGACATTCATTTTGCCCAATGGGGAATAGGCTGGCACGCTACTTCGCTGACCGATAAGCAGGCGGTAGTGGCAGTCGATATGGAAGTAGAGAAACATGTGAAGGCTGCTGGTGCATTGGAGGTTTCTGCGGCACTTTATGATGCAGAAGGTACACTGGTAGCACAGGGCCGTAAGAAAGTGGCGGATAAGGCTGAAGGTATTGCGAAAGAAACAGTATCATTGAAGGTGAAGAAACCTCGCCGCTGGAATTTGGATGCACCTTATCTGTACACGTTGAAGACAGAGCTGCTTTGTGACGGCAAACGGATAGATGGCAGTTCGACGAATGTAGGTCTCCGTACGTTGAAGTTTGATGCCAACAAGGGATTTGCCCTGAACGGAGAGTGGATGAAGGTGAAAGGAGTATGTCTGCATCATGATGCTGGTGTACTGGGAGCAGTAGTTCCTCCTGAGGTATGGGAGCGCCGTCTGAGAAACCTGAAAGAAATAGGTGTGAATGCCATCCGTATGAGCCATAATCCGCAGGCACCGGTATTGTATGATTTATGTGACCGAATGGGCTTCCTGGTGATGGATGAGGCTTCGGATGAATGGGAGTTCCCGAAACGGAAATGGATAAAGGGATGGAATGTCGGTGAGCCAAGCTATGACGGAACATTTGATTTCTTTGAAGAATGGATTGAACGCGATGTGACGGATATGGTGCGTCGTGACCGGAATCACCCTTGTATATTCTTGTGGAGTATCGGTAATGAGGTAGACTATCCGAATGACCCTTATTCTCATCCGATTCTGGATGGCACAACCATCAATCAGCCTATGTTCGGAGGATACAAGCCTGATGCGCCGGATGCCATGCGTATCGGTAAGATTGCAAAGCGTCTGGCTGCCTGTGTACGTGCGGTAGATACTTCTCGTCCTGTTACCGGTGCATTGGCCGGAGTGGTAATGTCGAATCAGACAGAATATCCTGAAGCAGTAGATGTAGTAGGATATAATTATACGGAAAACCGTTATGATGAAGATCATGCTACTTATCCTGACCGTGTGATTTACGGTAGTGAAACCGGTGTGGGAATTGAAGCCTGGCATGCGGTACGCGACAAGGAATTTATTTTCGGACAGTTCCTCTGGACGGGTACAGACTATCTGGGTGAATCAGGCAGATGGCCTTCCAGAGGTTTGTATACCGGTTTGCTGGACTTTGGCAGCTTCCCTAAACCACGCGGATACTTCCGAGCTTCGCTTTGGAGTGAAAAACCTGTGACTTACATCGGTACATATCCCAAGCACGACTGGGTATCAATGGATGCATGGGATTTGTGGAACTACGAACCGGGCCAGTTGATTCGGGTAGTTTGTTATACCAATGCACCGCAGGCTCGTTTGTTGCTGAACGGAAAAGAAGTGGGCCAGATGAAGCCTTACGATGATAAGAGTGGTATCATTTACTGGGATATTCCTTATCAGGATGGAGAATTGCGTGCAGAAGGTTGTGATGCAACAGGAAAAGTGCTTTCATCTTATGCCATCAAGACCTCTGGACGTCCATCCGCCTTGCGGGCTACTGTGGATAAGGAAGTCTTGTCACCGGATAAGGCTACTGCACATGTAACGATCGAAGTGGTGGACGAACAAGGTACTATCGTAAAATTAGGCGATAACGACGTAACTTGTCAGATTGAAGGTCCGGCACGTTTGTTGGGACTGGAAGGTTCTAATAACGGAGATATGAGTGATTATACAGATAATCACCACCGTGCTTTCCACGGACGTTTGCTGGCTTATATCCAGACTACAGGTGAGAAAGGTGAGATTCGTGTGAAACTGACTTCTCCTCTTTTGAAAGGAGCGGAAGTGGTATTGAAGGCTGAGTAATCCTTCTTAGGCAGTACTGCGGTACTTCCGTGAAAGTACTGGAGTACTGCCAGGGAAGTACTACGGTACTGCCTAAGAAGTACTGAAAGCGTGCCGGCAGGCTGTCTGAAAAGCGCCTGCCGGCACGCTTTGTTTTCCGGCACCTGATAAGGTGATAGCCTGTTCGTGTTTCTGGAACAGGTGGTTTGATTTTACAGGGAAGCCGGATAGTTTAAGTTTTCTTCGGTGAGTTGTTCCAGCACCTCATGCAGGAACTTGGCTGCCTCCCATTTGGCCATAGGAAGATTCATCATCAGGTAGTTTCCGCAGTCTTTTGCACTGGCTCCCGGCACTTCACCTTCATAATCGGCGATGAAGCGGAAGGTTTCTGTCATCAGCGGAGCAATGTCTTTGGATTGTAAATCGCCTTTTACTATCAGGTAGTTTCCGGTCAGACAGCCCATTGGTCCCCAATAGATAATCTTGTCGGCCCATACCGGATGATTGCGCAGGAAAGTCGCTGCCAGGTGTTCAATGGTGTGGATAGCGGCAGGACCTAAGGCCGGTTCACGGTTAGGCTCTTTCATACGAATATCGAAGGTGGTAACGATTTCACCTCCAACTTCATCTTTGCGTGACACGAAAATACCGCGTTGCAAACGAATATGGTCTACTGTAAAGCTTGGTATCTTTTTCATAAAGCGATTATAGTTTGTTGGGTAATGCTTTCAGGAAAGTTTCAGTGACGTGGAAAGAACGGTCGGCCATTTCCCCCCAGAAATTCTGGTATTGTTCAAAGTGCTTGTCAGCTCCCGGAGTGTCACTGATGATGCGGAAACTGATGAAAGGAATCTGATAGAGGTAGCACACCTGGGCAATGGAAGCCGATTCCATATCCACAGCCAGTCCTTCCGGGAAGTTATGCTTGATTTCGTCCAGTTCGCTGCGGTCAGTAATAAACTTGTCGCCTGTACAAATCAGACCTCCGTGGATAGCCGTTTCTGTATCGAGTGAAAGGGCACACTGGAAGAGGGTTTCATTTCCCTGGAAGAAAGTAGGGAGACCCTGAATCTGTCCGTAGGCATTGCCTTCGCCGCACCATACGTCATGGTACACAATCTGCTGGCTGACTACTACGTCCATCACTTTCAGGCAGGTGTCGATTCCTCCGGCTACTCCGGTACTGATGATGCAGTCGGGCTGGAAGTTGCGGATAAGTTCGACCGTTCCGGCAGCGGCATTCACTTTGCCGATGCCACATTGCATCAGGATGATGGTATTTTGCTTGATGTTTCCTTCAATGTAGGTGAAGGGGCCTTCTTTGCGTTCAGTCTTGTTCTCGAGTTGATTAGCCAGTTGCTTCTGTTCGGAAGACATGGCCGTAATGATTCCTATTTTCATGCGTTAAAAAAGATTTTCAGCGGCAAATTTACGACTTTTCAGGCAGTATTGTGTTATCTTTGCCTGCCGAAAACATTAATTATGAATAATATGAACTTGTTCAAGAAACTATTACCCGATGTAGTGGTAATCGTGCTTTTTGCCCTTATTTCGTTTGCGTATTTCTATCCTGCGGTAAATGAAGGACGAATTCTGGCTCAGCATGATGCAGTAGCCGGCATCGGTTCTGGACGTGAAATGAGTGAATACCTGGAGAAGACGGGGGAACGTACGCGCTGGACAAACTCCATTTTTGGAGGAATGCCTACCTACCAGATGTCTCCGAGCTATGACTCTACCGATACGTTGGGCTGGATTCAACAGGTATATCATCTGTTCCTGCTACTTACGTGTGGTATGTATTTGTCATGCTGCTGGGTTTCTACATCCTTTTGCGTGCATTTGATTTTAAGGTGTGGATGTCAGCCTTGGGGGCCATTATCTGGGCGTTCTCGTCTTATTTCTTCATCATCATTGCGGCCGGTCATATCTGGAAGTTTGTAGCACTGGCTTATATTCCTCCTACCATTGCCGGTATGGTGCTGGCTTATCGTGGTAAGCTGTTGGCTGGGGGGATTGTGACAGCCTTGTTTGTGGCCTTGCAGATTGTGGCTAACCATCCGCAGATGAGTTACTATTTCTTGTTTGTCATGCTGTTCATGGCCATTGCGTATGGGGTGATGGCATGGCGGGAAAAGAAGATGCCTCAATTTATCAAAGCCAGTGTGGTACTGGTAGTTGCCGGCCTGTTGGGCGTGTGTGTGAACTTGTCAAACCTATATCATACGTATGAGTACAGCAAGGAGACCATGCGCGGCAAAAGTGAGCTGGTAAAGGAGAACAGTGCAAACCAGACCAATAGCGGGTTGGAACGAAGCTACATCACACAGTGGAGCTATGGCATCGGAGAAACCTTCTCGTTGCTGGTTCCGAATGTGAAAGGAGGTGCTTCTGTTCCTTTGGCTCAAAATGAGAAAGCCATGGAGAAGGCCGACCCTAACTATATGGGATTGTATAGTCAGTTGGGACAGTATTGGGGGGGAACAGCCGGGTACTTCCGGTCCGGTATACGTAGGTGCTTTTGTTATGTTCCTCTTCATTCTGGGATTGTTTATCGTAAAAGGACCGATGAAGTGGGCACTGGTGGGTGGAACCGTATTCTCCATATTACTTTCCTGGGGACATAACTTTATGGGCCTGACAGATTTCTTTATTGACTATGTGCCCATGTACAGCAAGTTCCGTGCGGTATCTTCTATTCTGGTTATTGCAGAGTTTACCATACCGTTGCTGGCCATTATGGCGTTAAAAGAAGTGGTAGAACGTCCGCAGTTGTGGAATGAATCACGTAAGTCTTTCTATATTACTTTTGCTTTGACGGGAGGTCTTTCTTTGCTGTTTGCATTGGCGCCAGGCTTCTTCTTCCCTTCGTATGTGTCTTCTGCCGAAATGAACGCATTGCAGAATGCGATTCCGGCCGATCAGCTGGCTCCGATTTTAATTAACTTGGAAGAGATACGTAAGTCCATCTTTACTTCGGATGCCTGGAGGAGCTTCTTTGTCGTATTGATAGGAGCTGTGTTGTTATGGGGATACTGTGCCGGAAAACTGAAAGCACAGCTGCTGGTTGGTTTGCTGGCTTTGCTTTGTCTGGTAGATATGTGGAGTGTAAACAAGCGCTATCTGTATGACGAGCAGTTTGTGGCAAAGGGCACAGAAATGCAGCCTTTCCTGGAACCTTCGGAGACAGACAAGCAGATACTTCAGGACAAGTCTCTGGATTATCGTGTATTGAATCTGTCGGTCAATACCTTTAATGAGAATAATACAGCCTACTGGCACAAAAGTATTGGAGGGTATCATGCAGCGAAGCTTCGCCGTTATCAGGAAATGATTGATGAGCACATTCAGGGTGAAATTACGGCTCTGTATAAGACTTTACCCTCGGTAGGAGCTGATTTAAGTCAGGTAGGTGATACGTTGACTCCGGTGCTGAATATGCTGAATACACGTTATTTCATCATTCCGTTGCAGCAGGGCAAGACTATTCCGATGTTTAATCCTCATGCATTAGGCAATGCCTGGTTTGTTAACGAGGTGCAGTATGTGAACAATGCCAATGAAGAAATAGAAGCGTTGCATCAGGTAAATCCGGCCCACGTAGCAGTGGTAGATAAAAAGTTCCAGAACGAAGTGAAAGCTTCTGTAGGTGCCGACAGCCTGAGTACGATTGTATTGACCAGCTATGAACCTAATGCGTTGAAGTATGAGGTAAACTCTCCGAAGGGCGGTACGGTAGTCTTTGCTGAGATTTACTATCCGGGATGGCGTTCGTTCATTGATGGAGAAGAGGTATTGCATGGCCGTGCAGATTATATCTTGCGTGCGATGAATGTACAGCTGGAAAGCATGTGGTAGAATTTACCTTTGACCCGCAATCACTCCATGTGACGGAAACTATTGCTTTCATTGCATTGGGCATATTGGGCTTGGCAATATTGGTCGCCATTGTGCTGGCTCTAAAGAAAAATAAGAAGTAAACAGGCCGGGAAGTTTGTTTGAAGAAATAAAAGCGTTCCAGTGAAGAGGCTCAGGCCACTTAACTGGGACGTTTTTTAGTTTTCAGGGCCCGGATGACAAACCAGGCATGACGCAGTACGGTAGATACTACACCGTAATGCTTGCACATGATGCGGAAACGTTCTTTTAGGGAAGCTTTGTGGTTGCGTGTAGTCATTCCTTCATTCAGGTAGTCGATAAGCACCAGATGAGTGTGGTGGAGTACCTGGCTTTTCTTCATGATGCGGATGCACCAGTCAAAGTCTGCTGAAAAACGATAATGAAGGTTGTAGGGCTCTACAAGGTCACGTCGTGCGAAGAAAGCCTGGTGACATACGAGCATGCCTTCCTTGAAACTTTTCCAGTTCAGGTTTTCTGGAGGAGCCAAGCGGCGCATGTGCAGGAAGTGTCCTTCTTCGTCCACAATGGCTGTGTCACCATATAGCACATCCGGAAGTGTGGACTCTGTAATGGAGTGTACCATCAGCTGGAGAGTATCATCCTCATGCAGTTCGTCGCCTGCATTCAGGAAGCAAAGGTAATCACCGGTGGCCAGCTTGATTCCCTTGTTCATGGCATCATACAGTCCTTTATCCGGCTCACTGATTACGGTATGTATATGTTCCTTGTATTGTTCAATGATTTGTAAAGTTCTGTCCTTGGAACCTCCGTCCACGATGATGTATTCCACATTCTTGTAGGTCTGGGTGATGACACTCTGAATAGTGTCCTCCAGTACGGCTCCGGCATTATAAGTAACCGTGATGATGGAAAACTTCGGATGTAAATGATGAATGTTATGCATTTTTTCCGGTGATGTGGTTGTATATTTGAATGTATTGGCTGGCTACAGTTGCTTCAGAGTAGGTTGTCACAGCCTTGCGATAGGCTTCGGAGCTTAATGTTTCGTAGTCTCCCTCTGTCAGCGTCCAGCAAATGCCGTTGGCCAGGTCGTCAGCCGATTTATATTGGGCCACGTAGCCATTGTGTAAATGGTCAATCATTTGCGGAATACCTCCTACATTAAATCCTACACAAGGAATGCCACAGGCCATTGCCTCGACAATGGTATTTGGTAGGTTATCCTGCAAGGAAGGAGTGACGTAGAGGTCGACGGCATTGTATATATCTACCAGCTCTTTTTCATTGCTTACGTAATTCATGGGATAGATAGGGAAGGGGAAAAGTGATTTGCACTGTTCGGCCTGACTTCCTAATACCACTACTCCTAATTGCTGACTCAATTCCGGTTCCTGTTGAGCCAGCAGTTTGCATGCCTCAATCAGGTAGTCTATTCCTTTACGCTTATCCGTAATCTTCATGGAGCCGAACAAAAGAAGCTTCTTGTCGGCAGGTAGATTCAGCTTCTCGCGTGCGAATTTCTTGGTACGTGGTTTGAACAGATTAGTATTAATCGCATTAGGAATGTTTGTAATGGTGTGTCCTTGCAGCAGGCTGCTTCTGCGTGCCATAGATTCCAGCCATCGGCTACAAGCTATAAACGTAATGGGAGCCGTAGCGTAGAGCTTTTGCTTTTTATGGAACGTCTTTTCCGACAAGTCATGATGATGAGGCTTCAGTAGAAGCGGACAGTCATGACATTGTGCAGTGTATTTCTCGCATTCTCCGGAATAATGGCAGATACCGGTGAAAGGCCACATGTCGTGCATGGTCCATACTACAGGTTTCCCGGAAGCAAGAATGCGCTGGATATCTTTCAAGGAAAGCATGCCTTGGTTAATCCAGTGCAGGTGAATCACATCTGCCTGACGGAACTCCGGTAAGGAGGTAATATCTGTACCCGTGTTGGCAATATCCATCGCAAAAAGGTTATGCCGTTTGAAGCCGTTGGCTGCCCAGATGACAATTCGTTCCCATGTGAACTGCCAGATTCTGCGCCATGATTTCTTGAGGGCAACCACTGTCACCTGATCGGTTTGCTTGTTACGGACCAGCATCTTGGCTTTTATTCCGTTGTTCTTTAAAGCTTCCATCAGTCGGTTGGCTGCGATGGCAGCTCCTCCGATGCGTTCTGCGGTATTGATGATCAGTACTCTCATTAGTCTGTCGGCTTAATTTTATTGCAAAGGTACATTATTCTTTTTTGAAAGCATGCTACCGGTTAAATCTTTTTAGCAGGACTTCCGAAAGTTCACGGCTGTAATTTTCCAGGTTGTAGGTCGTTTCTGCAAGTTTTCTACCGTTTTCTCCCATTTTGAGGGCTTGTTCCGGATGGTCATGCAGATATTGTAAAGCCTTTTCCCATCCTGCCACATCACCGTAATCTACTAACATACCGGCTTGTTCCAGTTCCAGATTCATTTCAAATTTGGTGTTTCGGGTTGAAATGATTGGAAGCCCGAGTGCCAGTGCCTCTACCAGCGTAGTTAGTCCGACAGTGTAAGGATAGTTAAGGCAGGAAATGACGACAACTTTTGAGCGAGCTACCTCCAGTGCTAACTGATACGGTATGATACCTTCTACTATGTGGATATGGATATTGTTTTTCCCTTGAAACCGGTTGGTGATTTCCTCATATTTCTGGTCACCGTTAGCTGGGGAAGTATAGAGGTCGAATTCCAGTCCGGTATGGCTGAAAGCCTGGAGTAAGGTTGCCAGATCTCGATTTTCCTTTCCTGTAGAGATGAACTCTTTGTCTTTCGCCTCATTCCGCATGCGGTCGTAGAAGTCCAGATCGGCCCCCCAATGGATAAGGTACATGTCTTTTTCTTTTACCTTTCCAGTTTTCAGGGAATCGTCTATTAATGCCTTGCTGAAAAAGAACATACAGTCTATACCTTATAGAAAAGGCGGGAAAGAAGATTTTTCAGCCAACCTTTGCTTTGGGGGACGGCTTGGTGATGCCAGACGGCTATTGGTTTACGGAACAGGCCGAGAGCTCGTAAGAATATGAGAAGTTCCAGTCCCCGGTAAGAGGTGCCATAAACTACATCATAATTTTCTTTACACCTCAGAATGGCGTGTAGGTTATACCACATCAGTTTCCAGCGTGAGGTGAAATGTTTGTATGGGTGAAGCACTGGGTCAATCCCGTTTTTAGGGAAGTGGGTAAGTCCGTATAGGATATGTCCAGGATGTGTATGCTCCTTCCATTCTTTTAGGGCAGAAGCAATAGGTCGGGTGTGGTAATAGTATATTTTCATGCGCCGAAGTCTCCTTTCAATGTACGTTTGATGCGTCGTATGGCCTTTGCCATGAATGAATTGGTGCGGGCATAGTAGCGGACATAGGCATTACGTGCCTGTATATTTTCTTCTATAGGGGAAATCTTTTTTACAGGAAGTCGCTCCATGTACAATTCGGATGCGTACAATCCTCCTCCGCCGCAGTTGGTACCGCTTCCATCGAATCCTTCGTTTTGCACCAGCGATTTCCCGACGTTAAGCGAGAGTATGCCTTTTAGAAAAAGTGAAGCATTCCAGCGAATGGCCCATGAATTATTTTTACCTTCAATTTGCCGGCGCAGCATACGGGTGTAACCATATTTGCCGTTAAAGTCGAAGGTATAGGTAAGCTTTCTGCTTTCCAGTTCTGTCAGCAGTGCCTTTCCGTCGGCATTGAAATGTTTCCAGGCGCGGTCCCAGGTACCCCAACCCCAGCTTCCGGTCCATTTAATGAGAAAAGTATCGGGCAGAGAGGGGTCATGAGTAAAATCACAGGCCTGGATATGACCTACCCGCTCTTCATCACGATAAGTTTCCAAGGCATCATTCATGAACTGCAGGAAATGAGGGGCCACGACGAGGTCGTCTTCCAGTACGATGACACGACCGTAACGGTTTATCTGGGTTGTCACTCCATCGATGATACTACGGGCGAGTCCCCAGTTTTCCGCACGTTCGGTAATGGTTATTTTCTTGAATCCTTGTATTGACCGGATAAAAGCGCGTACTTCTTTTACGGCAGCCTGTGATGTTTCGTCTTTTGCCGCATCCGAATAGATAAACAATTCGCTTTCGGCTGCCAGTTCATTTTTCAGTACTGCCTGGATATTCCGGCGGACATGTTCCGGACGGTTATATACAAATAGCAGGATAGGTGCGTAGGTGTTCGTCATTTTATTTGAGGGATTTTACTAATTTAATGATTCGGTTTCCGAAGTGCTCCCAGTTGTTTTCATTCAGAAAGCTCCGATAGTCTTCAAGGGATATGGGAGTCGTTTTATAGCAGGCGACCGTTTTTTCTATATCCTCGTAGTCATGAAACGTGTAGACGTTCAGGCGCTTTTCACGTGCATAATCCTTAAATGAACCTACTTCTGGTCCGATAATCTTGCTTCCGAAAGAGAGTGAATCCATCAGAATTCCTGAACTCAGCACCGAATCAGGACAATAAGGGGCAAGCACAAACGCCGATTTCCGGATATAGTGTGCCAGTTCCTCGAATGAAGGGCTTTCACAGATAAAAGTGACGTTCGGGGGCGCTATCTGGCGTATCTCATTGGCTAATGAATTCGGTGAACATTTTCCAATAATACATACTTTGAGGTCTTGCGGATTGTTCTTCAGATAGGAAAGATATTCTAGTACTCCTTTATAGGGTGAGATGTTTCCCCAGATAAGTATGTCGTATTCCGGCATTTCTGCAGGTAGTGATTCCGGCAGACGGTTTTTGGTAGGATGATGAAGGAAATGTATCTTTCCGGCGGCATAGGGATAATGAGCCTCAATCATTTTCACACCTTCGGTGGCATGCGTCAGGATAAGGTCCGATTTTTGTGCGATGAAGCGGGTGAGGAATTTTTTCAATCGTGCATGGCCTCCAGCATGAGGCTTTTTGTTGTGTAATACCCATACTATTTTCCGTCCGCATAGTTTCAGCAGTATGACGAAGCAGACTGCCACAACAGACTGCAATGGTCCGTATTTGGAATCGGGAATACTTTCGAACCAGTTAAATATAAATACATCTCCCCACCGTTTGGGAGGCAGCAGGCTGAACAATGGGTTCTTGTGTGGCGGATTGACCACTTGGGATACATTTTCCTGCTCTAATGCAGCTACAAAATCACGGATATAAGGATTGGCCTTCTGGTGAGGAAGGATGCGCAAACGTGGAAAAACGGTGAAGCGAATCATATTCTTACGATTTTAAACAGATGATGAATTGGCTGCAGTCGCGAATGAAATACAATGGTGTGAAAAATGACTTGATACATGATTGCAGCGGGTTGTGATAGGGATAAAGCTGTTTACGGTTGTGGCAGCAGAGCATACAACTTTGCAGAATGCCCCATAAATTCCCTTTTTTCATGCAACGTATAATTTTTGCAGCTGCATAGTCTGTAAAGGGGTAATCGCTTAGAGCCATGAAATAACGTTGGGTAATTTTGCGCTTATCCTTATTGCTTAGGGTTTGTACTGCGGATACCAATCCTTTCAGCAAGCTGTAGTGGCTGCTGCTCAGATAAGAAGTGGCTTGGGGATGACGGCGCCAGTACACCAATGCTTCATTTATGAATCTTATAGGTCCGCAGGTCACGGCTGCCAGCATCAACAGTGAATCGTAGGATATACGATGTTCCTTTTCCACAGCTTCCATGAAGCGCGGAAGGATGGTGCGACTGAAAAAGCATTCATGACCGGGCACATAGGGTTTCATCAATAGGAAAAGCGGGTTATAAAGCACGTTGGATGCATTTTTCATTCCCAGGGAGTGTGTGATGTCTGTTGTGAAGAGCTGGGAATTGTGGAATAACAGGCTGTAGCCTTCGACGTGTTTCATCAGTACCTCAATCTTGTCGGTACGCCAAATGTCATCCTGGTCGGTCGAGGCAATGTATTCTCCTGTAGCCCGGGTGAAAGCGGTTGAGAAATTATAGTTGAAGCCCAGTGACTGTTCGTTCACAAACAGCTTTACGCGGGAATCCTTCTGCTGGTATTCGCGGACAATTTCAACTGTACGATCGGTAGAACGGTCATCCTGGATAATCAGTTCGTAAACGGGGCAGGTTTGGTTCAGGATGGATTCAATCTGTTCCCGGAGATATTTCTCTCCGTTATAGGTACACATTACTACCGAAACTTTTACCTGTGGCGTAAGGGCTTCTTTCATAAAAGGTTTTATTTGTAATTTCTATCTGCAAAAGTAATAAAGATAGATAAACTTATCTTATTTTTTTCTTGTCTTCTTCAGCAGATAGCTGAGGCTTTCCTTGAAGGTTTCTGAACCGCATATCCACATCAGTCCTCCATAGAGTATGGCTGTAACGGTTATCTTGGTAAGGATGAGCAGATAGATGTCAGTTATATGCCCAGTGATAAAGTAGGCCGCAGCTATGGCAAGTAGAGCTATACCAGCATACGGAACTACATCTTTTAGTGCGGCCCATAGAGAAAGTTTTATCTCACGGAACACAAAATAATGCCATACAAACAGCCATCCGATATTAATAGCCACATAGACTGTCAGCATGTTTTTCAGTCCGTACGGGCTGAGTATCAGCATGGCAATCAATTGCAGGATGCCCAATGTGATGGTATTCCACATGAAGATATTGGATTTCCCTTTGCTGATAATAAGGTTTGAATAGAGGGCTGTAATGGGGATAAATGCGCCACCTATTGCAAGTATTTGCAGGATATGTGCGCTTGGTAGCCATTTGGCTGTGATGGTAATCGTAATCAGTTCTGGAGCGATGAACGATAATCCCAACATGGAAGGAAAAGCAATGAAGGCTGTGAATCGGAGCATTTTGCGGAAAACGCGCTGCTGGCGTGTCTGGTCGCTTCCTACCTGATTGAACATGGGCTGTGCCACACTGCCTACCATGGCTGACTGATAAAGG
>ENA-OPZC01000028-OPZC01000028.1-human-gut-metagenome-genome-assembly--contig:-NODE-28-length-26034-cov-1.705562_pt1 | contig 26034 bp, 29 predicted proteins | sample MGYA00242477_ERZ504491 | MGnify/ENA primary metagenome ERZ504491 (study PRJEB26092, sample SAMD00036249) | human gut metagenome | host: Homo sapiens | study: EMG produced TPA metagenomics assembly of... | reverse complement strand
CTTGAACGATTTATTTGCGTGTCTGGGATTGAACCAAACACGCAATTAATTGACAAACTTTTCAAAGAACTCATTTTATTTACTGCCAGAGCCGCTTAGGATGGGCTAATTTTTAACGAACTATTGTACTTATGAAACAAGAAATTTTAGAATCCTATATTACATATATATTTGATTTCTTTCAAAAATCAAGATGCTTTAAAGCCGGGCAAGGTAACATGCTCAGAAATTTTAGATTTGCAGCTGAAAAGCAATTTACTCGTAATCAATTGGGTATATTGTATTTCCTGGTAAATACCCTCATTGATAATGGCTATCTCTACTTAAAAGATAGAGATTTTATAGCTCTTACGGAGAATGGTGCCGATGTTATAAATGGGGGAGAGTGTGTTATTCCTAAAATTTCCCTTGAGCGGACAATTTATGAAAAAGAGACCAGTAGATCAGATATATATGAACAGCTTTGGAATATTATCGGATCGAACAAAGAAAATGATTATGCGCCGCTGTATGTAGATGGACCATTGTTTTATAAAAATACAATCAGCCATATTTAACAACATTGTCGTTACCTCATACATATGGGGAATATATGGCAGAATTGCGGGAAAAGGAAGAATTTACATCAAGAATTAAATGGTATAGGACTTTATTTTTAGCTCTTGATGAGAATGATGTACAAAAATTCCTCAAAGATTTGTCTATCAAAATAAACAGGCTGCTGCTAATGAATACTCCAAAAGATGCGATACAAGAAGCTTTGAATCCTTGGGCAGATGTAGACATTCCTACAATCGATAATACGCCTCTGCCTGAAATTCTCAATAAAGTGGCGGAAGAACCAATTGTGAATAAAAACAAGCCGTTTGTGTTGATTTCGTATGCGTGGGAGGTAGAAGACAATGTCTTTATGAATTGGATTCAAACTTTCGCCAAAGATTTGCGAAGACGAGGGATTGATGCTCAAATAGACCAGTATCAACCTCATGGAACTGACTTGCCTAAATTTATGCTTGAAAGCATCCGTAAGGCAACTAAAGTTCTGTGCATTCTGACTCCAAAGTATAAAGAGAAAGCTGAATCCGGTAAAGGAGGTGCCGCTTATGAAGGGGGTATAATATCACATGAAATATATAACAATCAGGGAACCACTAAATTTATACCGGTTGTACGCAAAGGGTCTTTTGAAACTTCGACACCGGATTTCATTAGTGGAAGAAAAGGTTTTGATTGCTCTACTGACGATAAATACAATAGCGAACTTCCGAATATTATCAAGGTAATAAACGAAGAACCATTGATAGAAATTCCTCCTGTTGAATAACGGTAAATCTTATTCCTAATTTTATACGGAATACTCAGTTGTTGCCTGTATCCACCCACCCCGAAAGTAGTCGTTACCTCTTCCACGAGGTATACGCCGTTCTTGGAAGGATTACGGTAGTCGATCAGTTCCACCTGTACGGCAGGAGACAGTCCGAAATCCCCGAATACTGTCACATTGCCGGTGATTCCGTTCAGATTGTAATTCCGAAAGTATTCCGTCGTCTCTTCTACAAGCCGGTCGGAATTGATTCCGACATGAGGTGACATATATGGTACGATGGTATATGTGGATAAATCCACCTTGGTCCTGGTCTTCGCTCCTGATGCCGTCGTGTTGCCCGTTACTTTGTGCGTCTTTTTTGAAATCTGCGTGGCATTGACCGTCTGAAACTCCTTGCTGCCCGGCGTCGCCGGGTCGTATTCAGGATTCATGCGTACTGTCACCTCAAAGAATTTTTCATCCGTCCCGAGTGCCTTGCCCGTCACCGCCAAAAACTTCGGATCGGTCTTGACCACTTTCAGGTTGCTCTGCGCCACATGCTCGTTGAAGTATATCCTGTACGGTCCTGTCGATTCATCCTCCGGGAATACCGGCTGAGCCTTGCTGGACGAATAAGGACGCCCGACGGCAATGGACGGTATGGCCCCGTCATCATCGGCATCGTATTTTAAAAAACAGTAGACCTTGTACTTCGACCATTCGGAAAGGATATCCGCTACCGTGAAGTTGTCCGTGACCTTTACCTTGCCGATATGTATCTCAAACCGCTTCGTATCCGAGTGTATCCTGAAGCCGGTATCTTTCAGGATATTATACTTGCCTTCCAGCACCTCGTTCACCGTCGTCCCTTTCGCCGGGGTCTCGAAATGAGGTGCCTGTTTCAGTTTGAGTTTGTAGGCCATATTCTCACACTGGATTTCCAGCGTGCTGTCCGAATTGTATCCGGTAATGTATCCGTCGAACATATTTTTCAGCACGCCGTTGTAGCCCAGCTTGATATTGATGCGCTGTCCGACCTTGAATGTCGTCTCGTCAACCAGACGCTGCGCGCTGCGTTTCTCGATGATGACACCGTCCTGCATCACCTCCGTCGTTATCCTCGACACGTCCTTGCCCTCCAATGTCACGTTCCCGATAATCGTGGAGCGGCATACCGACCCTTTCGGGAATATCACTTTGGCCGTTCCGATCAGCTTCTTGTAACTCTCGTTGATTTCGAGCGACTGGACTTCCGTAATCTCCACGCCGTTCTGTATCCTCATCGGATTGGATGGGTCGGCATCCCCGATGGTGATGCGACAGCAGAGGATATCCATTGCAGCTATACCCATAAACGTGTCAGTTTAAGCAACGAGGCGGGGTCGATGACCTCCGTACCGAATTTTAACATACTTGATCCACTTGTTCGTGTGCTTGATGGCCGTGTCCACCTTTTCCTGTTCCGCCAGTTTCAGTTCCACGGCTTCCGATGGCTCCACGGCGACACAGTTCAGCGAATACGGCTGCACGTTCCGGCAATCCGTAGGCTGTAAGGTATAGCCCTGTATAATCAACCGTGAAATGTTGAACTGGCGCAATACCGTGTTGTCGCAATCGATGACACCCTTGTATTGTACCAGCCTGATAAACTTGGACACTTCCGCCTCGGGATACACGTCCGGGTATTTGGAGGTGATCTTGCCGTTGATGGTAATCTCGAGGTCACCCCCGGATATATATTCCTTGCGGGTATAGTCCCGCCCCTGTACCCGGGTCAGCAGGATATTGTTCCGGCTGCTGACCTGTACCTGCGGTCCCAGGTCCACGAATGTCACCAGTCCATACCGGCTGTTCGGCAAAACCTTGCACTCGCTGTTGTCATAATACTTCCCCTCCTCTGATATGGACAGTTCCAGAAAATCCGCCACTGTCCGGCCGACGATGGAATCGATATGGTTTTTCTTCTGCGCCACCGCCTGCTGTTCCCTGATGAGCTGGTAGTACTGTCCGGTCTTGTTCGCAAGGCTGGACTGCGACTGTGTCTGAAGATATTTGTCCCGCACCTGCTGTTCCCAGTATTTGAGGTATCGGGGATAGGAACGTAGCAACCCGTAAGCCGTCTGCGAGGCAACCTGTATGGCTGCCCGTTTGAGCAGGTCATGGTGCCTGGAGAAGTAATGTACCTGCCCGTCCTGCAATTCGGCAAGCCCCATGCCCAACGCCAGACGCGTGGCGTTGCTGATGTATCCGCCAAGCGAACCGTGTTGAGTATGCCTCCGCTCAACAAAGTCGAGGCCGCGATTTGTATCAGTCTTCCCATAATCCTTTCATTTTATGCGTTCCAGGAGGCATCGAAGTCATGCACGACATCGATGAGCGCCTGTGCCAGTTGTTCTTTCAGGTTCTGTATCTCTTCCGTCTGCCCTCCTTCGACTTCATCAGGTCGATGGTCCTGACACTGAGCAGGCTCTCTATGTTCACGATGACCTGTTTAGGTGCCGCCGAGGACAACCGCCCCGTGCCGGAATAGTTGCCGCCGGCCCCTCCGTCATCCAGATGCGTGTTGGTAATCGGGTTGGCAGCAAACGGACGTGTATCGTTGGAATCCGGTTCGTTGCCGTACTGGTCGGGAGTGAAGCCCGCCACGCGGAGGATGTTCTCGGCTGCCTCCGCCGAACCTCCGAAAGTCTGCCGGAGCGATGAAAAGAACTTCACGAGTGTCGTATGTGCCAGCTTGCGATGCGCGATGTTGTCTATACGCTGCGCATCGGTGGCGTTCTGCCCCAGTGCCCGCTGTTTCCATAGCCCGTTTTCGTCCTGCTCGAATCCCCAGGCCCTGAACTGGTCAAAGTCGAACCCTCCCTTACGCATCAGTCATGCGCATTGGCGGCACTCGATATGGCATTCCGATAAGCGGTGGCGGCACGCACAATCTCCGGAACGGTCTGCGTGTTCATGTACCGGGCATAGTCGTATGTGCGGGCGGCAACCGCTTCCGACCTGTCCCCGATATCATTCACATAGACGGCCTTGCCATCCTGCATACGCCACAAAGACTTGTCGAGATCCTTCTCCTGTTGCCCGAAACGCTCCTTTACCGTCTTGAGGAAAGCGTCCACTTCCAATACCGTACCCATCTTCCCGAACTCGGCGTACGCGGCATCGATACGTGTCTGGCTGTCGCGTTTGGCAAGGGTGACAAGCGCATCCCTTATGTCATCCTGACGGGCTTTGTCCATGTTATACACATGGTCTCGCGATACCATCCCCTCAGATGAAGCGATGGCAAATTCCCCCAAGAACCCGGCCCACCAGTTGGATGTGAAGGCTCCGATTTTATGTCCCGAAGCCTCTTCGATACTTTTGCCGGCAACGACCTCGTCCACGGCACGCTTTGTCTTGACAGCCATGTTATAGGTCTCGCTCAGGGAGGAGTAAAGTGCCTCTATGGACGGATAACGGTACTTGCGGTTCGATTCGATCTCTTCCAGTACGGCATCCTTCGCCTCCTTTATCTTCCAGGTCTTGTAAGCCACCCATCCCAAAGTCCCGACCAATGCGGCTATACCTGCCGTGGCGGCAACCGCGCCTGTACTGATGGCACTCAACGAGGCGGCAGCACCGGTCAGTCCGCTGCCGGTAGCCACCTGTGTGGCAAACAGCGACTGCAGGACTCCTTTGGCTCCGATGACACCGCCCCCGGCCATCAAGGCGCGGTTCATCGCTCCCCGTCCCGCCACGCCTGCGGACTGCATGGCCGACACGATGGCCCGCTTCTGGGCAAACGAAACCTTACCGATACCACCCGCCCCCAGCAGCCCCTGCACGACACTGATTGATGTCGTGGCCGCAGACTGTTTGCCGATAAACCCCATGGCGATGCGATATTCGTCAGGGCTCCCGCCACCTTGAACAGCCGGGTCGCGACAACGCCTGTAAAGACAAGCGGTTCTATCCAATGGAAATTGCGGGTCACCCATGCGCCGATATTGCCGATCACGGTGAAGATGTCCAACAAGGCATTCCCGATGGACACCAGGCCACGGGTAAATTCCGGAGCCTTGAACTTTGCCAGAAAAGTGCGGAGCACAGTGCGGATAGAGGGTTCCAACACCTCGTATGCCTGCATGAACCCTTCGGTCAGCTGGGAGGTCACCTGCGCCCACAATCCCTTGGTCGTATTCTGCTTTACCAATGCCAGTTCTGAGGAAACGCCCTGGGACCCCCGGTTATATGAAGTCAGTTCTCGTAGTTTGTCGTAGTTCTTCAGGAACATCATCGCCGCGTTACCGCCAATTTTCCCGAAGATTGCCTGGACATCCGCCATCGACGCGCCCTTCTTGTTCAATTCCTCGAAAATGTCCGCTATAGGACGGAGTTTCTCGACCTGCACCCCCTCGATGTCGCGCATTTCCGTGAACCGGATGCCCAGGCGGTCCAGAACTTCCTGTGCCTCCTTGGTAGGTTTGGCAAAACGTGTGGAAAGAGCACGCAACGAGGTTCCCGCCAGCGTTCCCTTCAGACCCATATTGCCCAAAAGACCGATGGCGGCACTGCTTTCCGTGAAGTCCACGCCCGCCATACGCAGGTAACCGGCAGCCATCTTGTATGACTCCGCCATCTCCACGATATTCACATTCGAGCGGGAAATGGTGGAGGAGATAATGTCCGCCACGCTGTCCATGCTGTCGTTATGGATATCATAACCGGCCATGATGTTCGTGGCCAGGTCGGCGATATACGACACGTCGTTGTCACCGATAAGTGCCAGGTTCGTGATCGGGCGGATGGACTTGTTGATTGTCTCGATATTCATGCCCGCCATCGACAGGTATTTGACGGCACCGGCAATCTCCACGGCTGTGTATTTCGTGTCGATGCCGATTTTACGGACATGACGGGCCATACTGTCAAAACGGGTCTCGAATGTCTTGAGGTCGCTGTCCGCCACACGGAGGATGGAATGTGCCGATTCCATGATGTTGGAATAGTCGATGGCCTTCGTCAGTTCCGAACGGATCAGGCTGTAACCCATATAGGCATTGAGCATCGAAGCGAACGGGAGGTTCCTGAGTGACGGCGCTTTCGAATACTGGATACGGTTGATGGCGGCACGGCGTTTACTGCGGTAGAGCGTACCGGCTGCAGTATGTTCCCGCTGCATGAGCCTGACGGACTGCATCGCATTGCGCTGTTCCTGCCGTCTTGCAGCCTGCTCGGCCTTTATACGTTCCGTTTCTGCCTTACGGCGTGCCTGTTCTGCCTGCCGGCGTATTTTCTCCGCAGCACGGGCGGCATTCTTGCACTCCCGTTCTTTAGCCCGCGCTTCATCGGCACGCCGCTTTTCCGCCGCGGCGGTTTCTGCCAGAGCCGCCTTACGGCGCTGGTCTGCGGTAAAGAGCTCCTCCGCGTGGACCAGTTTCTGGCGATGCAGCTGCTGTCCTGCATAAAGCCGTTCCATCAGTTTTTGCCGGGCCTTTTCGGGCATTACGAAGGCCTGCGGAGCATATGGCACCGGAACGGAAGGTGTGAGCCTCGGATGGTATGCCTCCCTGCATGTTGAAAGAAATGACAGAAGCACTTTTGATACGACCCAATAGGGAAAGTATCTGCTGCAACCTGTTTTCCGCCGTCCCGGTCTTGATTTGCAGTTCCCGGTCACGTTCCATGGAAACCAGGGCGGAGTTGATTTTCCCGATGGCTTTGGTAATGCGTTTCTGCGCGTCTGCCATCGTGCCAACGGACGAGGCGGCATTCTTTTCGATCTCCGCTTTGCGCATCTCGGCAGCCTTTTTCTCGTAAAGGCTTTTGGCGTTGGCCTTGATTTTCTTGCTGTCCAAAGCCTGACCGGCATTGATGGTCAGGCTGATGCCTTTGGAAAGCGTGGAAATATCCGTGAGTAACCCCTTGATACGTTCCAGCTTCTCTTCGCTTTTTTTCGTATCGATGGTCAGGCGGTAATCGAAATTACGTTTCTTGCCGTTCTTGGTGCGGAACACGCGGTCTATCTCGTCCATCATATTCTTGATGTTCGTGACGGCCGGAGTCAGGGACGCTTTCGCCTGTACCAGCTTGCCTACCGCCTCACCGAAGGCGATAACCTGCTTGGTGCCCTGAGAGGCATCCACGTTGATGGAGTAGTTGACCTGATAGTTCTGTTCCTGAGCCATGGTAATGGGTACTGCGTTAAAAGAATAGTCTTTCCGCAAGGGCGGAGATTATGAAACGAAGGCCGCCGCAAACCGGAAGCTTACGGCGGCAGGTCAAGGAGTCCTCTCCGGCAATGACATCGGAACGGGCATACGGCTGATGAGCATCTGCTCGTGCAGCCACAACGCCTCTTCGGAAAGCATCGCGAACTCCTCGTCGGAAATCGTGTCGAGGTTGACGCCGGGAAAGTAGTGGCGGACATAGATCATCCGCTGGCGGATGCGCTGCTCGTCGGTCACTACCCACCGGCTTATAAGTTTACCAGGACACTCTGGCGGGTGGTGATCAGCTCGGAAAGCTGTCCCATCAGACCGAACAGGAAGAGCGACTCGTCGTCCACGAGTTCCTTATCTCCGTCCACGAAGCAGTCGCGGGCCAACGTGCGCATGGCGATTACCTCGTCCTTTTTGGAAGCGGCCATGAATTTGCTGAACTGCGGAAAGCTCGGTTCGGACATGTAGGCCACATAAATCTCTTTCTCGCCGTTTGCGGTGTCTCCGAAAACGACCATCGGACAAATCTTGCGGAGTTTCTTCTCCTCTTTCAGTTTGAGGGCTTTTTCCTTGATCTTGATCTCCTGTTCCAATGAAAGCATTTTTTCGTCCATATCGAATTTGTTTTGATTCACCGAAAGAGTAGGACAAAGAATCGTGGAAAGGTTGAAGACACGGTTCTTATTCACTTGTAATCCATATGTTATACAAAAAACTTCTTTGCTCCTGATATTCCCAGATCAGTCTTTAAAGGAAATTTCGCTGAATATATTTCATATATTTCTTTGATATATAGTATATAATCGTTAATTTTGCATATTCTCAAACATAAATGATTATGTGCAAAATAGATGATTTTATAGATGTGACAAGCCGGTACATCGCTGAATTGCTTGATTTGAGGGCGGACATCAGGCCGGTCGAAAAGGATGTCTTGCATACATTCCCAGCCAATATTACTGCCGGTTATACATTTTGTACGGCTAACTTGTTGGGGCATGACGTAGTTCTTCTGTATAGTGCAGACAGTTCTGCATATACTCCGGGGCAGATGCGGAAACAAAAAGAACTGGTTGAGCGAAAAGCCCAATGCCCGGTAATATTTGTATTGCGTACAGTGGCGGCCTATAATGTACGGCGTCTTGTCAGACATCGTGTAAATTTCATCATACCGCAAAAGCAAATGTTCATACCGGATTTGTTGATAGATTTGAAACCGCATAAAAATAATATCGGGGGAGGTGAAGAAACGCAGATTCCTGCAATTGCCCAATGCATAATCCTTTATCATCTTGAAGTAAAGTCTCTCGAAGGGAAAGGAACTTATGATATTGCAGATCTTTTCAACGTGTCGTATGCCAATGTAAACCGGGCGGTCAGATGGCTGAAAGATAAAGAAGTTATCGCTTTATCCGGCGGCAAGACAAAGAGTATGATATTTCAGTTCAAAAAGCGTGAATTATGGGACAGGATGTTGCCGTTCCTGGCGAACCCCATCGAGCGGATTGTATATACCGATAGTCTGCCTGATGAAGTATTTTGTATTAGTGGAGTAAATGCCTTGTCGGAATATTCAATGCTGAACAAGGAAAAAAATGACACTTATGCCATTGCAAAAGAAGAAGCTCGACGGTTGCAAATCCGGACAGACAAGGAATATGGCGAGACCCGCATAGAGATATGGCGTTACAATCCATGTTTTTTCTCAAAAAACGGCATTGTAGACAAATTGTCTTTATTTCTGGCCATGAAGGATATGGATGATGAACGCATTCAAATAGAATTGGAAACTATGATAAATAATATGATATGGTAAGAGGAATTGATAAATTCAGGGAGTTTTTCACCGGATATGAAGGAAACTATGTCATCATAGGTGGTACTGCCTGTGAAATGCATGAAGAAATATATGCACAAACTCCAAGGGCGACCAAGGACATAGACATTATACTGATTGTGGAGGCGCTGTCTTCGGATTTTGCTGCAAAATTCTGGGAGTTTGTAAAAACCGCAGGGTACAGACAAAGGAATAAGGGAACCGGGAACGGGGAATGCAGGCATGAATATTACAGGTTCAAGGAACCGGGAAATCCGGATTTCCCGTATCAGATAGAACTCTTTTCACGAAATATCGGGGTTGTCAAATTCCCGGACGATGCCCACATTACCCCCATTCCGGTTGATGATGACCTGTCAAGTCTGTCAGCCATTTTGATGGATGATGACTATTATTATTATACCATTGAACACAGCACGTTGGAGGAGGGCGTACATATTGCGAACATTGAAAGTCTTATCTGTCTGAAATGCAGGGCCTATTTAGAAATGACCGAGCGGAAAAGCAATGGAGAACAAGTGGACAGCAAACATATCGTCAAGCACAAGAAAGATGTATTCCGGCTGGTTGCCATGCTTGCTCCTGCCGACACCTACGAAGTTCCTGATTCGCTTAAACAAGATGTTGACAGGTTTTGCCTGGCTGTCAAAGAAGAAGTGCCAAACTCTGATTTTTTCAAATCGGCAGGACTTAAAAGCATTTCCGGAGAACAGTTATTGGAACAACTTGAAGCCAATTTCATAACACAACAATGAGAATCCAATACGCATCCGACCTGCATCTCGAGTTTCGGGAGAACAGCAGTTTTTTGAAGCACAACCCGCTGGCTGTTGCCGGAGAAGTGCTTGTCCTTGCCGGAGATATAGGATATATCGGAGATGAGAACTACTCCAGACATCCGTTCTGGGACTGGGCTTCCGGAAATTACAGCCGGGTCATCGTGGTTCCCGGAAACCACGAGTTTTACAAGATGTTCGACATAGACAAGCTGTATAACGGCTGGTCGCTCAAAATCAGGGAAAACATCACCTGCCACTATAATGCCGTTATCCCATTGGGTAACGATATAGAATTGATCGCTACCACACTGTGGTCACATATCCTGTTGCAGGATGCCTATGAAACTGAGGCAGCCATCACAGATTTCCGCAGGATGCGTTACGGCAGCGAACCGCTGGACTGGACAAGGTTCAATGACGAACATTCGCGCTGTTTCCGTTTTCTGGAACAGAGCGTAAAACAAAGTACTGCCAGACATCTCATTGTCGCCACTCATCATGTACCGTCATTCGAACTGATGGCGCCGGAGTTCAAGGGCAGTCCGCTCAATGGGGCATTTACCGTGGAGCTTGGCGGTTTCATTGCAGACAGCCCGATTGAATACTGGATATATGGCCACTCGCACCGCAATATCAATAAGGTCATCGGAAACACCCGGTGCATATGCAACCAGTTGGGCTATGTGTTCAGTAACGAGCATACGTCATTCGATAAGGAAGCGCATATTTCGATTTAAGTCTGCCATACATAAATCCCGTCTGTCAGCCAAGGTCAATATCCGGCAAACAGACGGGTTATTATGTAACAAATTTATGGTTGACTATTGAAGTCGTGGCTTCACCAACTTCCCGTCGATACCGCATGTTTCCAGAACCGCGGTATTTTCTTTGTTGAAGGCGATCAGGCATGACGGCGCTCCGGCCGTACCACCCTGTTCCCCCGTAACATGGTAAAAACTGAGCCGTCCCTTGATAAAGAGTATTGAATCGGCGTTTGGGAATATCAGTTCGTGGAACAGGCGCGTGTCCGTGCGGGCAAAAGTGAGCGCGACGGCATTCCTGTGTTCGACACACCTGCGGATAAACCGGACAATCAGTGCAGTGTCATAGGGAGGATTGCAGAACACACGTCCGAACCAGGGTTGTTGCAGGCCGTCATCCTCAATGGTATAGTGATGTCGCGCCGTATCCCATGGGCGGTTTACGGGCGAACACGGATCCAAATCGAACGGCCCCAGCCTCCGAAGCAGGCAGGGAGGCGTGAGCCATTCGTTCTTTCCGGTAGAAGATTTCCCCTCGAAAGTTACATCCATGACAGCTTAGATTGTATCACCCGAGCCGATTTGGATATCGAACGGGTTGAGATCGAATTCATGGGTGATATTGGTATCATCCTGCTGTGACTCGAGACAATCCTCCGTGAAGATGCAACCTTTGAGCGTTACGGTCGTCGTTGTCCAGTCCTCGCCGGCCATCGGGTTGGCAAAGCTGATAATCAGGTCGAACTCGCCGATTTCGAGCAGCGAGCCGTACACCGAACGCAACAGCTGTTGCGTGGCATAGTCCATCGTGATGCTCGCCGTATAGGTAATGTTCCCGAACCCCCTCGACACCGGCCGTCCTCCCATGCCGTAGTTACTTTCGACCTTGCGCTTCTTCGACCATTTGATGGCCGACACGCCTTCAAGGGTCGTGGAACCTTCATCGATTCCCAGGGCGGTCGATGACAGGGTTATCATCGACCACGAGTATGCTACATTGTTGATTATTGCCATATGCTATGTCTTATTTGCGGTTAATGACAGTCCTTCCTCTACATAAATCTTCACGGCCACGCCCACCGGGACAAGGACATAGGAGATGCGCAGCGTGTCGTCCACCAACACGTTCTGGTTCGGGTCGATAGTGACGGCGTATCCTGAAATTTCCTGCGCCGCCTGCATCTTGGCCAGTATATCCCCGATGAGTGTCTTGAAAGCTGTAATCTTCGACGGGGCGAGGAACCCGGTTGAAGGATTGACCATCAGCGGTGAGTTCACATACGGCAGCAGGGCTGCACGCACGGCACGGCGGCTCTTGTTGATGGTGCGGTTCCGGGCAATGGTACGGAAATCCCCATGTGAGCATGTCTGGTCTTTCGAGATGTAGATCCCGTTCTCGCGGCCGGCATACTTGATGGGAAAAATATACCCCTTATCGTCGAGTTCGTCCAGCAGTGACGGGGAGAGTGACTCGTACCGGTTCAGGCTGAGGAAGTTCTCCTCTGCCTCGTCGAGGTTGATGTCCCCGAACCCCAACTCTATTTCCTGGAAATCGTCCGCGAAGAGATTGAACTGCTTGACCCATGCGATGGATTCGTGCACGTTGGCCTTTGCTATGGCTCCCATAACCGCTCCCAAAAATCCCACGGGCGTATGGTTCCTGTTGCACATCTGCATCGTGGAGATCTTTTCGTGATGCGCCTGGCCGAATATACAGCTGATACGGCTTGATTCACAGATGCATGAAGGTATTTTATTCAGGTCAATCTGACGCCCCTCAGTCGTATCCGCCCCCGTATTGGAAGGATTGGCGGAAAGGATGAGCGAGAGCGGCTGGTTCTGCTCCGCAAGCCCCACGGCCACGTCGTTGAGCCCCTTTACCAGATTGAGGTTGTATTGTTCCGATGCGCCGTTCGCTTTCCACAGCGGCTGTTCCGTCCATATGCCTATCTGGTTGATCATACCCCCGGCAGCACGCTGCATGATTTCCAGCGCATCCCAGTTCGCCGAACAGTCCGCGAACATCACGTAGAGTTTTCCTGAACCGCCCGGATTGCCGGACATGCGGAAAAATTCACGGATATGGTATGCCGGGATGCCGTGCAGGAAATTGACATTCATCTCCTCCTCGTCGGTTGCCTCCACACGTTCGATGATACCGAAGTCGTTCACGGCGGACTTGAACGAGGTGATGTAGCAGACATCGCCAGGCTTGAGCCTGGTCTCATTGGTTTTACCATACCCCTCCGTGAAAAGCGTCGGCTGGAGGGACACGTCGAACAGCAGTCCCGTCACCTTCTCGCCCGACGAGCCGGTATCGTAAGGAATATTGCCGTCCACATCCTTGATAAATACATTACCGAGTGCCATTATGATTTCTTTTTAAGTTCGTTGTAGAAAGGATTCCTGTAGAGTACGGCCTTGCCCCTGATGGCGGCCGCCGTGTCCGGCGTATAGGTTCCTCCGTGCGTGTCGATGTACAGCGACGGATATGCCGGGAACTTTTTCAACAGGGACAGGATGTGAGGCTCTGTCGTCTCCTCCGACCCTGCATTCCCTTTCCCCGCGGTCTTGGCCGGCAGCCTGTCTTCAGTCTCGCCGCCTGTCCCGAGGTTTTCCGATGCCGTTTCCGGAACGGGCACCGCCTGAGCCTCCGGTGCAGGAATATTATTGTTGTCTGTCTGCGGAGTTTCCTCCGTGTTGATTTTCTTTGCCATAACAGTAGAATGAAAATGGGGAACGGGGCCTTGCCTCCGCTCCCCGGGTGGATATTGAGAATGAAGAAAGGTGTGTTATTCGCTCTTCTTGTAGGCGGTATGGACCACGATCTCCGCCGGGCGGACGATGTTCACGTCCATTTTCATGCGCATCTGGAAAAAGAACAGCTCGGAGTTGGCCTGCAGACGGTCGATTTTCAGGATGTCCGTGTCGTTCGCGTAATCCACCCCCATCCACAGGTTGGAGTCCATGCCGGTGGAGAACTCGCCGAGCACCATCGTGTGTTCGGGGATTCCCACGACCGGGACGATGCGCTTGCCCTTGAAGCGATAGCGGTTGACCTCGGTATTCTCGGAATACTTGACCTGCTTGTCCGAGATATATTGGTCATACGCGTCCCAGGCGTCCCATCCGACCACAAAGGTCAGAGATGTCTTCTTTCGGATCTGCTTCGGACATTTCCTCCACATCGCATAGAGCGCCGCCTCCACCGCGGCCCCGTCCGTCAGCTCGGTCGTTCCCGAAATGATGCACTGCCCTCCGGCAACCACCTCGGCATCGGAGGAGTTCACATTGTCGAGGATCCGTTTGATGACCCCGTCAAAATATTTCTCCTTGTTGGCTCCGATTTTCGTGCAGCCTTCCGGTGCGGTAATCTTGGCCACCGTCTCTCCTCCGCGGGCGGAAGTCCAGATGGCGTTTCCGATATACTCGTTTTTCTTGTCCATAAGGAGACGGAGCATCGTCGCCTGGATTTTCGGGTCGAGCTCGCGGAACACGAGATTGCCTTCCGGCTGCGCGAAACGCCAGTACTTCTCGTAGTCCCTCGGGTTAAACTCGAGATAGACCATAAAATCGGACGGCTCAAGATGGCGTTCGGTGAACTGGTACTCGTTCGTGCCGTCATCGCCCTTGGCTCCGTGGATGGGTTGTGGGGTCGGCACGTTGTCCTGGATAATGTTGCCCAGCTTGATGGCAGGAAGCGTATAGCGGTGCTGGATGCCCGTCTTGATATGAATCAGTCCCTCGCGGACTGTATCATTGCCCTGCACGGTATAGGTCAGCAAGTCCTCAAGTACTTCGCCGCTATACCCGTTTTGAAGAAAGTTTACTGTATCAGCCATTGTCGTTTTAAGTTTTCCGTTGAAGAATGAAACTCGGCCGACTGGCGGATACCTGCTGTTTCCGCGCGAGACACTGCGGTCTCCGGCATGTCAGTTAAAATCGGGCGGACGCCCGCGGATAGTCTGTCAGAGCTTTCGGAACTTGAAATCCGCACCGACCACTTCCGCCACCTTCTCGGCCATCAGCTGTTCGGCGGTCTTTGTCGCTTCCGCCGTGGCCTGGATGTTGGCAGGGTCATCGGCGATTTCCTTCGAGATTTTCTCCCGCGCGGAATGGAAGCCAGCGTGCTTTCCGCCAACTCGAAGTTGGAACCGGCCATCTCCACCCACTGCGTTTTCGCCTCACGGTCAATCTTGCCTTCTGCAATGGCATTCTCCACCAATGTCTCGATACGGGAAGCCTGCTCGTCCTTCTCTTTCTGCTCGTAGGCGGAAAGGCGTGCCGTCGCTGCGGCCAGGTCTGTCTGCAAGTTCCGGATGGAGGCGTCTTTTCCGGCGATGACGGTCTGCGCGTCGCTCAGTGATTTCTGTATTTCTCTGTATTTGGGTTCCATCGCGGCCAGTTCAGAGATACGTGCCATCACGTCCTTGACCTCACCGTCCTTCATGCCCAGCGAGGCTGCAATCGCCCCGTACTCAAAGCCTTGTGTCTTGTTTTCGTTTGCCATATCGTTTTCCGTTTCTGTAAGAGTAGGTTCAATGCCTTTGAAAGGTTTATTTCCCGCGCTGACACGGCTCATCAGTTCCTGGATGGCGGCCGTATCGGTCAATCCTTCTATCTCGTCATGCACTTTACGGCAAAGCTGCTTCGAGGTATGGATGACATGCTCCGCAGGTATGATGCCGGCCTTGACGGCAGCCTGTGCGTCGAAATAGGTCCCGTCCTCCTGCCTGTCCGTCCATGATGGCCCGCACATGCTCCGCTTTCAGGCCGAACCGTTTCCGGTAAATCGTCTCGATCTGTTTGGTAAAAGCCGTTACCATGTCCGACGGTTCCCCTCCGTCATCGTCCGGCAACATCGGGTTATGAATCATCAGTATGGCATAATCACGCATGAGAGAACGCTTGCCCGCCGCCCAGATGATGGAGGCCATCGATGCCGCGACCCCTTCGATGATACATTCCGTATCCACCGTGGCATTGGCGATGGTGGAATAGGTGGACATGCCGTAAAGGACACTGCCGCCCTCCGAGTTGATCAACACGCGGATACAGGAGGGACGGATGATATTTTCCAAAAAGTCGAACTCGTCATTGAAACGTGAGGTCGTCTCTTCCGTCACGCGACCGAAGAAACGGATAACAGCCGGCTGGCCTGCCTTCGCCTCTCCGACGACATATTGAAGTGTGTTCATATCCATATGCAAGGGTTATTTGAACAAGAGTAGGCGGTGGAAAAAGAAAAGGTTTTGCACTGCTATTTATGGAAGTGGAAATATGAGAATCCATCCATTTATGGAAATGCGATTATCTTTACAGTATAATAGATTGTTCAAATTACAGACCGGTTGCAACTATTTGTATCAAGACCGGCATGCTGAACATTCTAAATTCAGCAAGTACAGAAAATGTATCATGAGTCTTGTATTATCTGCTGATTCATGTCTGTTTATACGCAGTGCGGATAAATCTCCTGCATGGATTTCAATTTTCCGATCCAGTATCCGAAAAACCAGATACTTCGTCATGTTCCGGACGCGGATGGAAGCCGTGTCCGCCGCTGTCATGTTGCGGCGCATCGCTGTGTTGGGTGAACGGGGGCATGACCACATACCTTTTTACCCAGTCCCTGTATTTCCACGCGGAAGATTCCCTGAACCATACCTCGTAGTCTATCCAGTACGCCTGCAACATATTGGTTGAAAGCGGCATGTCGAAATAGGTCAGGTTGCACCGCTCGCTCAGCGCCGGCTCATGGTTCTTGGCATCCTGTATGGCTACATTGAGCCGCTGGAAGACCAGAAACGCCTCGCATTCCTTGTCTTCGTCCGCATTGTTGAGCGTATTCAGGATAAACCGCACGCGCATGGTGGCGCGTCCCTCACCGATACGCTGTTGCTGTACCAGGTACCTCACGTTGATAAAGTGGATGAACACGGCAGGGAACACAGTCTCATACTCCGTGTTATCGTCACGGACAATGCGGGCGAACTGGCCGTTGTCGATAGCGACGGTTTTGAACAGGGGCGGCGACAACGGGTCGTCCGGATTCTCCCGCAGGGTCAGGACAGCCCGCTTAACGGCCCGGTATATCTCCACGAAAGGGTTCGCGGAAACTTCTTCAGGCAGGCTCTCCGCCGGTGCCGACGGTTGTGCGGGCTGTGGTGCTGGGTGTTTGTCTTTTATCATAACGGCTGGTGTGGAAATCCTTTAAAAATCATATCTATGAAATGGGCGGCGATATAGTCGTCCGTCTTCGGTGAGAATCCGATGAACTGCCGGTGTACGGGACGGCGCGTGGAATACTGGTTTACCGTGTACAGCCCGAACTTCGGATCGGTATTGTGTATGGCGGCATAATGCCCGTAACGCTCCTTGCTGCGTCCCCGCTTGCCCTTGACTGGAAAGCTCTTTTCCGTAGTCCACATGCAATACCTGGCGCCTTTCCGGAAGATGCGCGTACGGTCCGAACGCCGTCCCACTATGTCTGTCCGGCCGGCTTCCGACTGTATGCTCCGGGCCAGAGTCCCCGTATCGTTCATGAGAGGATGGGTGAACCTCTTTCCCCATTTGGAGGTACGAGGCGCCCATTTGCTACCGTTGAATCCCCCCGAAGCGAATGAGGACACGAACTGCTGCCTGGTATAGTCACCGGCAGCAGTTGCGAAGTCGAATACGTTGAACTCCAGCCGGCTGGCCATGACGCGCGTACTGGTCCTGCTTACCCAGTGGCTGCAAAACTCATCAAGCGTTATCTTGGGCATAGGCGAACTTTCCTTTAATGCGTTTCACAATATCATTCATGTAACCCGGAAGCGGGACGGAGAAATAGCGGTGCGCATCGGAAAAGATACGCCCGCCGGTTGCCAGGCTCTCCCGGAAGACCGGATCCACCTTTTCCAGATAGTCTCCCTTATCCGGCAAAGCCGCCCGGACAGCGGCGAACCCCTCCGCGACCAGAAAGCAGCGGCATCCCCATTCGATCGGCGGTATCAGCTCCGGAGGAAACTCGGATTTGCGGAAGGAAATCCCTTCCAATGAAAGATGCCAGGCACGTACCCGTTCATCGCCTTGTGTCATGTAGGTAAGCACGGTATCCATATCCACCGCCATCCACCATGCGGCCATCGAGGCCGCGAAGAATACCTGGTTGTTCTCTTCCTCCGCATGGACGAGGTTATACCTGCGGCATATCTTTTCGTATGCTTCCATGTCCTGTTCATCCGCTGTCTCGGGCAGTTCCCCGAGCATGGCATACTCCTCTGCCGCGGCAAAATCCACCAGGTTGTCTATAGCTGCAATCAGGATGTCACGCTGCTGCCGTTCCCTCTCTGTTGTAAAGGAGTTGTGATTTTTCAGTATCTCCAATGCCCGGTCCATATCGATTCGCAGACCTGTCAGCGCACGGTCTATGAGGAAAGAGGCACGCAGGGTGATGATGTCCTCTATAATGTCGAGACGTTCCGCGCTGTTCTCCCAATAGAGGATCAGCCTGCGGAATGCATCGAAAATGACACGATACTCCTTTTCCGTATCGGATTCCGTGGTTGCAGATGCCCTGACAGCCCTGAACGGAGCGTTGTCCGGGAGCGGAAGACGGGCTTCTATTCCGCTCCCCGCAGAAAATTTCCGACCTTCGCCCCCCGGGGGCGTCCGTAACGCCGGAAATACTCCTCGTCCGACATGATGCCCCGGTCGTTGTGGCTGAGACCGGATGAGCCGCCTTCGGCTCCGAAACCTAATCCCGGGATAACATTGAGCTGCCGGCCCACATTGATACCGAACTCTTTCTCGATCTCATCGGCCGCCACTTCATATTTGTCCGTGATCAGCGAATAGAGCTTGATGCGGTCCTCGTTGCTCATCTCTATCCGGTTCGAATACCGGAACTCCAATCCTCCGGGGATATACCCGATAGCCACCAGGCGGGGGATTATCTCCTCGTTCATGACGTTTTCGATATACCGACGGTAGACTTCGATACGGTCGCGGAAAATGTCCTGGTGTGCTTTCGTGGAACCCACGTACGACTGCATCCCTCCGGCCATCGACTCGGAGCCGAGCACGAGGTTGGCAACTTCCTTGTTCACAAACTCGATAAGCCCGGTATATATCTTTTCCGAGTTGGACATGGTGAATGTCTTGATATCGACCTCGTCCTCAATGCCGGTAACCACCACCTTGTTCTGTGCCGCGTTGGCTATCTCGTTAGCCAGCCTCTTGCGGTCGGCGTTGCTCTCGCTGACCGTCTTTCCGTGGATAATCGGCTGTCCGTAAGTATGGGAAAAGTTCACATAGTTGGCCACCGTGAATTTCTTGGCCAGTATCAAAGGGGTCGTGGCGGAAAAAAGTCCCAAGTCGCCGGAGTTTACCAGTACATAACAACGGTAATATGCCGGGTCATGTAAATCCCAATGCGGCTCCCACAGTCCCTGCCGCTTCAGTACCGTTTTCTGGTCCGGCAACACATTACGCCGTTCGATGATGTTGACTTCCGCCAGCCTGCCCGTTCTGGGGTCAGTATGCGGCATGATTTCAAGCAGGGTGTACCCGTAGAGCTTGGATTCCACTATGCCCTTGATTATCTTGTCGAACTGCGAACCCTGTATCTTCAGGGAGTTCGCCACGTCCTTGATGTATTTTCCCTTTTCGTTTACACGGGCAAGCATATAGCGGTCGCCGAGAATCTGGCTTTCCAGTGTCTCGACAACGGAACGTATATGAGCGTCCTGTTGCAGGCAGGCTTCATACAGGTCAATGAGCCGGGCGCGGTCATCGAGAATATATCCCGAGCCGGTATCCTGACGGCATGAACGGTAGCGGTTGTTGCGCTCGATTTCGCGGACATACTCCTGAATTGTCTTTTTGGAGGTCTTAAAAATACTCTCCAAGAGTTCCCCGTTAAATGATTTGTCCGATGTAGCCATAATTTTTTTGTTTCTTGTTCAAAGAGTAGAGACAATCCTCAAGAGAGGTTTTTACGGCTAAAAGAATATATGGAGAACGGGACTCTTAATGCTTGATTTACAAACCGAAATATACAACTTAAATATATAGATATTTCGGTTTTATTTATGTTGTAAATATCTTATTATCAGTGATTAACAATTTATTAAAAGTGTAATTTATGTATATATTTATAGTGTATTTCATATTAAAAAAGATATATCTTTGCACCACGTTAGATACAAATCCAAGAACAATGAAAAAGAGAACATGAAAGAAGAAAAGATTCCCTGCCGGATAATCCGGTACAGGGAGTTCCCCGATCTGCTTTTCGGAACGTTACGGGAAGACGGACCGGTCTATTTCGACGCGACACGCTTCATCCAGGCCAAAGGAGATGCACGCCGGCATAATGTCCGTGATTTCCGTGTCGCTTTCCATCACTGGGCAACGGCGTTGGCAGACGCCTACGGAATAGACAGGGAAAAGATGATCATCCGTGACGAGGCGTCGGGACACCTGTTAATTGATGAATGTCTGGCTCTATTATTTGTCGTTTACATCGATCCCGCGTTCGGTGTCTACCTTCTGGAGCGCGTGGACGAACTGCTGTCCGGTGGATTTACGGTTTCAGACACTTGGCTGGTACAGGCTGCCGGTCTTAGATTTACAAAGGAGGAATTAACGCAAATTTTAGAACAACATGAGACGCAGCACATTTAAACGACCCAAGATGGTGCTCATCTTCAACGGGGCACAGGTTCTTGTAGCGGTCACGCGCTCGCTGCACAGCGCGGCGGAATTGACAAAAGGCAACTTGCAGGCTATCTCATTCTGTTGCACGGGCAAGTATGTATGCAGCGGCGGACTCTATTTCAGGCATCTGCATCCGGATGTGGAAATCGAGCTGGCCGACCTCGGCACACTGATGCTGAAAGATTATGACGCCCTTTGCGGCGAGAAACGCACGTACTATCCGGTGCGCAAGATGGCACATAAGAGAGCCTTGCTTGAAAACAAACGTAAGTCTGATAACCAAAAGAAAGGAGGAAATACCTATGAGGGAAAATAGGAATGTTCCGTTCCGGGACTGGAACATAAGGGTTTCCCGGAACCATAACGGCCAGCTCCATATCTGCGCCGTGGATATATGCGATATACTCAAGCGGGACGAACTGCTTGAAAACGGCGCCATCGCCCGTGTTTGCCCGACGGCATTGAAAATCAGTTTCCGGAAAAACGGCAGGGAACAGTGGGGTTTCCGTCCCATCGATATGCGCCGGCTTTTACAACTGGTACGCAAGGAGACTATTATACCCCGTGACCTGCTTGATGAATTGGAAGTGTGGGGCAACAAGCTTCTGGAACTGGAAGCCGGGGAGCTGCACGCCGTCCCGCAGGACGACATCGTCATGCACTTCGAGGAAGGGTTCCCCGTCACGTTCCGGCGTGTCGGCGACAAGCTGATGGTCAACGCCACGCAGATCACGATGCACTTCGGGAAAATCCCGTCTGAATGGCTACGCATCGCTTCCACGGATATGCTCCGCAGGGAAATGGCCGGCAACGGACATACCGGGAAATACGAGTCGCAAGTCTTCACCACACGGGGCGGGGCACGGTGCGACCTGGTTGGAATCACCGCTTGTCATACCGTTGGCCAGATGGATCGCCCCTGACCTGTCTTTGGCGGAATGGTTGGGCGAGGCTATCGGCAAACTCTCCGTGAAACGAGGGAAGACAATCGTACGCGAACGCCCCAGGGTGGCGGCACCCGGTCTGCCCTGTATGGATTGTCCCATGCCGCAGGATATGGAATCGGCGACGAGACTGATTCTGGAACTGCGGAAGGTGGTGAGTGAATCCCTGCCGAAAATCGTATTCTACGAGGAGTTTATCGAGAACAGGGACTGGTTCAAGAGCACGCGCATCGCTGACGAACTCGGCATATCGCCGCGACAGTTGCACCAGTTCCTTGCCGAAGAGGGCATCTGCAAGTACGAGAAGCGGCAATGGGTGGTCTTTCCTTCCTGCCGGGCCTGGCAATGCGATGTGCCTTACACGTGGGAGAACAGCCGGGGCAAGGTATATACTTTCGGATCCACCAAACGATGGACACAGGCCGGACGGGAGTGTATCATAGAACTGTGGCGCAAGAGGAACCCTGAATACTGCCCACCGGGTGCATAGCGATGGAAACGGCATTACAGCGGATCATCCGCAAGACAGGAAGACGGCCGGTAGAGTGCCGTTGCCGTCTGTGCAGGCAGCAATGCCGGATACCGTGCCTCGGTACGCCGGAAGACATCCTCCGGTTGCTGAAAGCCGGATACAGGGAGCGTCTTGCACCCACTCGGTGGGCGGTAGGCCTGCTGTTAGGAAAAATCCCGTATATCGTGCCGATGGTACAGGCGAAACAGGAAGCAGGCGGGTGCACATTCTTTCAGGACGGACTGTGTGAACTGCATGCGGCAGGGCTCAAGCCCACTGAAGGCAGGTTGTCGCACCATACCATCACCATGGAGAACCTGAAGTTCGGAATGTCGCTCTCGTGGAACGTGGCCAAAGAATGGCTGGACGAGCGGAACTTCGACACGATACGGGAGATTGTCCGGATAATGGGAAAATAGATGAGGGACGGTTTCATGAATGAAGTATCAGTATAACCGGTTGATTCCTCCTTTGCCGATTTCATGGAACCGCCTCTTATTAATTCATACCATTTGCAAACAGTTCGTATTAGTCGCGGCTATCCTTTATCAGGAAAACATTTAAACGCGAATGATATGAAACTGAAAAGCAGAATGACCGTCGGGGAGATGTCGGAACACCTGACGGAACATACCGGCAAGTTCGCCAACCGCGTATCCGTGGGGCGTTACGCCAAAAAACTGGGATACGCCGTGTATAAACCGATGATAAACGGCAGGATATGCCAGTTCTATGTCAATCCGTCGATTAAGGATGACGGGGAAGCGGAAACATTACGGACGAACGAACGCGAAAACGGACATGAAAGGGAATGACGACAAAAGGCAACACGTGATACCGTTTATGAAATGCTTCACCGGGCTGGTCGGCGCGTTCACCCCGGAAGAGGTCATCTTCATGCTGTACATGGCAGACCGTACACGCCTGCGTGAAAAAGGTTACGACACCTTGCGCAGCAAGCGGTACTACATGGAGAACATGGAGATGGGTTCGCGGATTTTCGACAAGTGCGTGGAAAAGACAACGCGTATGGGATTGCTTGAACGGGTGCCGGTCAGCGGGATGTACGATTACCTGTGGCACATGGATTCCTACAACCGGCTTGTAGGGATATTGGCGGAACTTGGAAATCCTTTTTCTACCAGGGCATTCTGTCATCGGATGTTCGATGTGGAAAAAAGGACCGTGGCATCCGTCTCTGACGAAGAGGTCAGCCAATGGAAAGAGAGACACCGAAAAGTTTGAGCGTATCTGTCCACGGAACGTAAATGAATAAAAACAGACGGCATCGTTGTGATTTGCCGTCTGTTTTTGTGTTTTTGCGACATAAAATCCGATAAAACCGGAAGGAGGTGGTAGCCGGGTACAATATTATCCGGGCAAACGACAGAATATGCTAAATATACTTATTCAGTTCTTCCACAAGAAGATGCACCGTTGTCGAAGATTCCGCCTGTGCCGGCGGTATTCCCTCCATTCGGCGCAATACGGCTTTTGCGTTCGTGATGGCCTGAGCCTGTTTACCGCCCAGCTCCCTGAAAACACGACCGCCTGTACCGGCTTCCTTGTTGTAGGAGAAGCCCAACAAGCCGGATAGCTTTGTTTCATATTGATTTCTGTGCATCGGGCCTTGTACCAGGTTATAGTGCAGCAAGAACCAATACTCGAAAGCCTGGTTGCTGTATGCCACCCTCATGCCACCGGCTTCCGCCATACCGATAGCCCGGTTGAAATCCCGATCGGGAAAGTCATCCTTGTCAAATACCACCCAGCACTGGTCATACTCGCGTCCTTTCTTCCGCTCTTCTTCTTTCATCCGTAAAGCCTTTTGGACAAGACCTACCGTATTGAGTCCCTGGCCTACCGCTTTAATATTGGCGGAAGTCAGGCGAAATGCATTGAAATAATCCGGTTCCGTATTTACCCCCTCGCAGATGATCAGGAAGGATTGTTTGACCTCACGGACAAAACTGATACGCCTGAGTGTCCGTGCCGCGCGTGGATCACGCTTGTTCGTCCGTGCTGCCATATTCTTCCTCCCTCAGGTCAAATAACCGTTCAAACTGGCCGATGACAGGGATACCGCCATATTTCCCCATCAGGTACTCCTTTTCGAAAGGTGCACTGTTGCGAACCTTGTATTCCGCCAACGAATAGAGTTCCGAGGCTCCAAACGAATCTTTCTGTGTAAACCAGATCTGATCCCTGCGGAACAGGCTTGCATTAAGCAGGTTGGTGTCATGTGTCGTGAAAATCAACTGTGCATTCCTGGGATTTGTCACTCTGGAATTGAACAGCCCGATGATGCGACTTGTCAACAGAGGGTGCATTTTCGAGTCGAACTCGTCGACAACCAGCCTTTTGCCATGATCCAACGCGTCGATTATAGGATAAGCCAGCGAGAAGTATTTGATCGTACCCTCCGATTCGTTTACGCGGAACGGGAAAGTGACCGTCTTCGTGGCGTTGCCCTCCTCGTCATATTGCTGGTGTGAACTGATGACTGTATTGTCAACCTTGCGTATGTCGTCGATTCCGAAGTCTGCAAACCGGGCAAACTCCACAATACGCCTTTTCATGGACGGATCATCGATCTGGCTATCGCCATTTCCCAAATCCGCTCGTCGCTGCTGCCAAGAACAATCGTGGTGTTGGCCAACCATCCCATGATTTCCACCGAGACGCTTTCGTTGAACTGTGCTGCCACGGAAAGAAGCAGCGCATTGTCGCGCACCATTTTTTTGGCGACAACCTCTTTGCCGACCGAAAATTTGGGATGCAGTTCATACTCATCGCCGTCACGCAGGAACAGTTCCACCTCCTTTGCCTTGCGCTTGTTGCCCTTTTGATAAAGCCACTCCCGGTGTACACGTTTTTCATCGACTTCGAACCCATAGCGGTATTGGACCGTTTCGTCGGCAAAGACCGCCTCAAAATAACTGGGCTCCTGTTCCGTCCTCCGGTTGAGACGGAAACTTTCCACCCGTATGCTTTCGCCGGACTGCACGCCTTTGGAGGAATTGATGACAAACCATTTGAAGAAATCGAGTGCTTTGACCAGATTCGATTTCCCGCTGGCATTGGCCCCGTAGATGACCGCACTCTTCAGCAAAGAGAGGTTCGTACCTTCAAGCTCAAAAACAATCTCATCGGACCGGGTCTGTTTTTCTTTCAGCGCGGAAGCAGCCAAAGACAAGGTCGCCGGCTCCTTGAACGAAAGGAAATTTTCGACTGTGAACTGAATAATCATATTATATCGCAGTTATATGTAAATTTTATGCAAATATAGGGGATATTTTTCATATATAGATGTTTTATCGGATCTCTTTTTGCGGTTATTTTCCTGCACGTGAAAATCAGACCGTTTTCGTTCTTGCAATGCTGCCCTGCAAAAGGCGACTGCAATTTTCCGAAGCGGCAACATCGGCTTGCGATTCATGCTCCCGATAGTGGAATTTGGGTGGAAAGACGCGAAATTCGCCACATCTTTCCCCTCAATGTGGTACAAATGTACCGTGTATCTGACAGGAGGGGTGTTACAAATGTAGCAACAATACTATAAGTAGTATTATACAAGAAGAAAGAAGAAAGATGTACTTTTTTCTTTGACGCAAAGAAAAAAGATACCAAAAAAGAAACAAATAGATAGCAGACGGCATCGCCGTCTGTTTTTGTTTTTATAAGGGAAAGAACAAAAAAAGAAAGGGCTACTTCCCTTTCAGATTCCTAAAGGAGAGAACGATAAAATAATATTCTACCCCTGCTGCCATGTTTATCTCCTGACATCCTTGCCCCGGTTCAGCTTGACGATGGAACGTACACAGTCACACACCAGTTCGGCATCCTTACGTTCCCTGAAATAGTTTCCACATTCCAGTCGCTTTCTGTCTGACGGCCGGCTGCTGTCCCTGCATTCACAGATTTCCAGGACATCATTCAGGTAATAGTATTTCCCTCCACGATTAATATGCATTTCCAGCGGTTCAAG
>ENA-OPZC01000027-OPZC01000027.1-human-gut-metagenome-genome-assembly--contig:-NODE-27-length-26078-cov-1.284344_pt1 | contig 26078 bp, 21 predicted proteins | sample MGYA00242477_ERZ504491 | MGnify/ENA primary metagenome ERZ504491 (study PRJEB26092, sample SAMD00036249) | human gut metagenome | host: Homo sapiens | study: EMG produced TPA metagenomics assembly of... | reverse complement strand
TTATTCATTTGTAATAGTGAGATATGAATAAGTAATCAACTGGCTTAAGCACTGATTATACTGTCTTTACTTGTTCTATTAACAAACTGTTGATAATATGCAAAGTTAAAAACTTTATGGTTATGAATGCCTATAATAGTGATTAAATTGTGTTGATATTGATTGTTTAAGTTATGTGATTAATTTTGGATTGTTGATTTTAAGTGTATGTTATACCATTATTTGAAATATGCAAGAAATACTTTTGAAATGATATCCTCATCCTTTTTACATGTTTTCAACCGTTATCAACAGGGGGATGTGAATTAGTTATTATCTTTTTCTTGTATAAAGAAATCCATCTGTTTTACAAATTGAGTTTAGGACTGAAGTAAAAATAAAAAGAGAGTAGGAGAGACTTCTTTTTCATTATATAGGCGTAAAGATCATAGATTTTTATGTAAGTTTGTAACCGTTAATAATAAAGTAGAAAATAGAGTATGAGGAAACTCAAAATAACAGAACTGAACCGGCTTACTGTAGACGAATTCAAGAAAGCCGATAAGTTGCCTTTAGCAGTGGTGCTGGATGAAGTACGCAGTTTACACAACATAGGGTCAGTGTTTCGCACATCGGATGCATTTTTGGTAGATTGCATTTATTTATGTGGTATTACAGCCACTCCTCCCCATCCCGAAATGCATAAAACAGCTTTAGGAGCTGAGTATTCGGTGGAGTGGAGATATAAAAAGAATACGCTTGATGCCGTTCAGGAACTTCATGATCAAGGGTTTACCGTATTGGCTATCGAACAGGTGGAAGGCAGTACTTTGCTGGATAAACTGGAACTGGATGCCGATAAAAAATATGCCATCGTAATGGGAAATGAAGTGAAAGGGGTACAGCAGGAAGTGGTCAATGCTTGCGACGGTTGTGTTGAGATTCCCCAATACGGCACAAAACATTCGTTGAATGTATCGGTTACCACAGGAATTATTTTATGGGAGTTTGCCAATAAATTAATGAAATTCAGATAATAAGAGTAAAATTCAAACAGTAGGAATCAGTTAGATTTGTCCGTTTTCAACTAACAATACCACCCGTTCGGTCAGTCGATCCTCTCCCTCCGGATGATATTCTTTCTTCAGGCTGGCACCAAAAAGTGCTGCAAAAGTTTGATAGAATCCGGCTTTAAAGGGTCCCATAAAAGCTTTACCAATTCATAAGAGGAAGAATCCGTCTGACGGTTTACTAACTTTATCAACAGTTTACCCTGTGAAAAGGTTAATTTCTTCATAATCGGTGTATATTGCTCTTTTAGTCCCTTCTCTACGAGTTTCAGGTGCTTTTCCCTGGCTTTTTTGTCAGGCAGTGTTTCTATATATTCGTAAGTTTCTATCACAGCACGGTTAATTTCACGGGCTAATGGCAGGGTTTTCTTCACATTCCTTACCAGGCGGTAGTATTCCCGTCTTTCTTTTTCGTTTTTGAATTTTAATGGTCTGAAAATGTATACATTAGGTAACTGTACAGCTGGAATAGTATCTCCTTTGTATACACATACAGGTACCATGTATCCGTTTATAGTAGTCGTTTGTTGCTGGGAATAAGCAGCAGCGGCTATAAAGGAAAAAAACAATGCTATAAAGAGTTTCCTTTTCATCTTGGTGCAAAAGTAGCAAGAAATATGATTACTCTGTATAGTGGATAAAACTATTTAACTTAAAACACGCCAATGAATTACAAAATGAACAGGTTGTTAAGAGTAATGTTAATTATCTGTATTACAATACTTTTATCGGTGCATAACCTGTGTGCGCAGGAAGTATGGGAAGAACTGGCAGAGCAATTGATGGATGAAGATGAAAACAGTTCGTTTCAATGGGATACTCACTTTGAGGAGCTTTCCGAATTACGTGAAAATCCCATCAATATCAATACAGCAACTAAAGAGCAACTGGAACGTTTTCCATTTCTCTCTGACCAACTGGTAGAGAATATATTGTATTATCTGTACAAATATGGTCCTATGCTTACCCGCAATGAGTTATGGATGATTGAAGATATTGACAGGCAGACTATTCACTATTTACTACCCTTTATTTACTTTGAAACTCCTGAAAAAGAGCAATATAAACCAAATATAAAGCGAATATTGAAATACGGTAAACAAGAGTTATCAACACGTGTCGATATTCCTTTTTATACGAGGCCGGGTATCAACAGTACCCGGCAGAAACTTTAAAAAAGAATCCGAACAAACAGTATTTGGGATATGGATATTATCATAATCTGCGATATAGTTTTCATTATCGGGATCAGATTTATGCAGGAATTACTGCTGAAAAGGATGCAGGAGAACCTTTCTTTACCGGACAAAATAAAAAAGGTTATGATTTTTATTCACTATACTTGTTAATTCGTAATATAGGTCATATCAAGACTTTAGCTCTTGGTAATTACCGTGTCAGCTATGGTTATGGACTAGTTATCAACACTGATTTCGGGATGGGAAAAACAGCTACACTCTCTACTTTGGGAAATAAGAGCCGGGGCATACGCAAGCATTCTTCTACCGATGAATATAACTATTTTCAAGGAATGGCAGTCAGCTATAAGTTGGCGAAAAGATGGACATTGGATGGTTTCTATTCTTATCGGAAGATGGATGGTATTGTTGATAACCAGTTTATAAGGTCGTTGAAAAAAGATGGATATCATCGGTTGTATCGTGAGTTTGAGAAGAAAAATACATTAACTAATCAGTTGGTTGGCAGTAATTTAAATTATAATGGAAAGTACTGTGAGTTAGGATTAACAGCTGTTTATAATGTTTTCAACAAGCCGTTGAATCCTGAGAAGAAGTACTATAATATTTATTATCCCCGTGGAAAGGACTTTTATAATGTGGGAGGAGATTATAAATTCTTTTGGAAACGCTTCTCTTTATTGGGTGAAACGGCTATAGACAAATGTGGTACTTGGGCAACCATGAATATGTTACGTTATTCACCGAAAGGAGGAACACAGTTAATAGTTATGAACAGGTATTATGATGCCAAATATCAATCGGTTTATGCTCGTTCTATAGGAGAGGGAAGTACGGTACAAAATGAGAGTGGATTTTATATAGGATTGGAAACCAGTATTTTAAAGTATATCAAAATGACCTGTTATGGTGATTTTTTCTATTTCCCTTGGAAGAAATATTTAGTAAGCAAAGCAGGAACCAAAGGATTGGATGGATTACTCCAATTAAGTTATTCACCTACTTATGAACTGGAAATGTTTATAAGATATCGTTATAAAAAGAAGGAAAAGGACTTCACTGCTGCGGATAAAACCAAGCAAACTATTCCATCTATTCAGCAGAAATGCCGATACCAATTGAATTATAGCGTGAAAGATAAACTGACATTGAAAACCATAGCGGATTATGTACGCATCAACTTTCGTGGGCAATCTGCTTCCAATGGTTTTCTGGTTTCTCAAAGTGCTGCTTATACATTTCATTTGCTTCCTCTTCAGCTTGATTTGAGTGCCGCATGGTTTAATACGGATGACTATAATTCCCGTCTTACTATCTATGAAAAGAGTGTGCTCTATGCTTTTTCCATGCCTTCATTCTATTATAAAGGTATGCGTGTGGCAGTGAACGCCCGTTATGAATTGAATAAACACATTATCTTGCAGGCCAAGTACGGAACTACCCATTATTTCAATCGGGATAAGATAAGTTCCGCTTTGGAGGAAATTGACGGCAGTACAAAGAGTGACCTTTATTTGCAGTTGAGACTGAAATTTTGAAAAACATTCTGTATTTTTGTACTGTTATCAACTGAAAAAAGAACTATGTCAACAGTCATTTATCCTTCTCCCATCTTCGGTCCGGTACATAGTCGTCGTTTGGGAGTGTCTTTAGGAATCAATCTTCTTCCTGAAGATGGTAAATTTTGTACCTTCGATTGCATTTATTGCGAATGTGGTTTTAATGAAGATCATCGTCCCCAAAAGAAACTGCCTACTCGCGAGCAGGTTCGTGAGGCTTTGGAAGCCCGTTTGATTGATATGCAGCAAAATGGTCCTAAACCGGATGTGCTGACTTTTGCCGGTAATGGCGAACCGACGGCTCATCCTCACTTTGCAGGAATTATAGAGGATACTTTGGCATTGCGTGATATATATTTTCCTCAGGCAAAAGTGAGTGTATTGAGTAATTCTACTTTTATTCACAAACCGGAGGTATTTGATGCATTGAATAAGATAGATAATAATATATTGAAGCTGGATACTATTGATACGGATTATATTCGATTGACAGACCGCCCGACCGGGCACTATGATGTACGGAAAATTATAAAAGGGATGAAAGCTTTCAAAGGTAATCTGATTATTCAGACCATGTTCATGAAAGGTAAATATCAAGGGCAGGATGTGGATAATACTTCAGATCGGTATGTGCTGCCCTGGCTGGAAACGGTGAAAGAGATTGCTCCCCGTCAGGTGATGATTTACACCATCGACCGTGAAACGCCCGATCATGATTTGGAAAAGGCTACTCATGAGGAATTGGACAGAATAGGAAAATTGATAAAGGATTCCGGCATTCCGGTATCGGTCTCGTATTGAGAAAAAAGTAAGTTGACTTCAAAGGGCAAGTAAGTTGACTTACTTTGCCGATGAAGTGAACTTACTTTGCTCATGAACATATCTTACTTTTTCAGGTCACTATTAAAACATATAATTTATTCCTGGATATTTTTCAAAGACTGGAGATACGGTTGTTTCACATACTTGCAATTGAATGGATTTGAATAATAATGGAATATACTTCTATCCCTGATTATAATGATGGAAGCTTTAATCTTTATCAGAACGAACTGATGAACTTTTTCATCTTTCTGACCAAGGTACATCCAGCTTTTATTCTTGACAAGTCATTGAAGCTTAATGCTGTCTGTTTGTCCTGTCCGCTTGCGATGAGCTTTGTGATATGAATAAATAACATCACTTTAGCCGATTTCCAGCTGAGAATTAATGAATTGTTAGTTCTTTTGCAGGATGCCCATACTTTTGTGAATATAGAACCGTTGTCGCTATATCCATTTTCTGTCCGCTATTTTAACGGGAATTTTTATTTATACTCCATTTTTTGGAACACATGATTCAGGATATGAATCAAAGGGGAGTTTCTTTGCTGGTTGTTGATATGCGGTATAATGGGGGAGGTAACAGCCTTTTAGGAAATATGCTGTTGGAGGCATTGAATATTCATTTATCTATTTCCATAAGCTATGGAAATACAACAAACACGAAGAAAGCACTTGGCTATATGGCAGGAAGGGCTTAGGGATGCGGATAAGGTCTTTTAATGATAAATCTGATTTCAAGATTTTAAAACACCAGTGAGGAGTATGGGGGCATTTTACACTTATTTACTGAAAAAAGGATATTGGCTTTCTATTCCTGTCCCTCATTAGCAGAATAGAATCAAAAAGGAGAGCATTTATTTTAGTCCATAATGCTCTCCTTTCTTATTTTATTTTTCTATAATAGCCTTTGCTTTCTCCAAAGCCACATTGATATTAGGACAGATATTTTCTTTTCCCCAGCAGTTCATTAAATCCTGATTTTTCAAGAATTTGATGCACTTTTTTCATTCACTCCCGAGAGCACAATCTGAATATTTTCTTTCTTAGACATTTCGCATAGATTAGTCAGGTTGTGAATACCGGTAGAATCAATGAATGGTACTTTACGCATACGTACGATCCGTACTTTGGGACGGTCGCCCAGTTCGGACATGATTTCCTCAAACTTGGTAGCGATACCAAAGAAGTAGGGACCGTTGATTTCATATACTTCCACACCTTTGGGAACCATGAGATGTTCTTCGTGCACTTCCAGATCGGATTCATTATTGGGGTCGATTTCATTTTTGATAACCGATATTTCTGTTGTTTCCATGACACGTTTCATGAACAATACACAGGCAATGAGCAAACCCACTTCAATAGCTACGGTCAAATCGAAGATAACAGTCAAGAAGAAAGTGATCAACAATACGGTGACGTCTGATTTCGGATTCTTCAGCAACGCTTGAAAGTACGCCAGCCGCTCATGTTATAGGAAACAATCACCAATACACCTGCCAGACAGGCCATCGGGATATATTGTGCCAGAGGCATCAGGAACAAGAGAATCAGCAACAGAATGACTGCATGAATGATACCTGCAACAGGTGATTTTCCACCGTTGTTGATATTGGTCATGGTACGTGCGATGGCTCCTGTAGCAGGAATACCGCCAAACAGCGGAGCGATAATATTGGCTGCGCCCTGGGCTATCAGTTCCGTGTTTGAATCGTGGCGGTCACCAATGACACCATCGGCTACGGCAGCAGACAACAGAGATTCTATGGCTCCCAGTACAGCAATGGTGATGGCAACCGGAAATAAATTCTTGATAGCTTCCCAATTTAATTCGGGCACTACTGCATCCGGCAGCTGTGACTGAATGGTAAAACGGTCGCCAATGGTGTCGATACAAGTGATTCCGCCATATGTTTTCATCAGGTACACGGCAATGGTTACTACAATGATGGCAATCAGTGAACCTGGAATCTTTTTTGAGAACCGGGGAGTCAGTGCGATAATCAGGACGCTGACTATGCTGACAATGGCGTTCCACCAATTAACAGTATCAAAATGACGGAAATACATCATCCATTTACCTATGAAGTCTCCCGGTATTTTTTCTCCTCCGAAGTTCAGTCCGAAGATATCGGCAATCTGTGTCGTAAAGATGGTAACGGCAATACCACTGGTAAATCCTACAATAATGGGATAAGGAATGAATTTGATAACAGCTCCCAGCTTGAATACACCTAATAAAATAAGGAGTACTCCTGCCATAAGAGTTGCTACTGTTAATCCGCTGATGCCGTATTCTTGGATGATTCCATAGATAATTACGATAAATGCTCCGGTAGGTCCGCCTATCTGTACTTTGCTTCCTCCTAATAAAGAGATGATAAATCCTGCTACAATAGCAGTGATGATGCCTTTTTTCTGGGGAAACTCCCGAAGCGATACCAAATGCGATAGCCAGTGGAAGTGCAACAATACCTACGATAATTCCGGCCATGAGGTCGGCCATGAAGCTCTCTTTTTGAATAATTCTGTAGGGTAGTGAAGAGCTTCGGTTTGAATTCAAATGCTTTCATTTGTCAACTACTTTATGCTATGATTTTAAACGAGTTGCAAAAGTAGATAAAATTAATGTATAAATTAAGGTATTATTCTATTTAAATTCGTATTTTTGTTATTCATAGGGTGTTTTGTTGATGGTAATGGTGCGTTGGGCGGTAGAATCATTTGTGATACTGGTTACATCTCCTCTCGTAGTGAAGTAAACGTAATTTCCTTTATCGTAAAAACGATATACCTTGCAACCGTCATGTTCAAACAGATAGCTGACAGTGTAAGTGGAGTTGTTTTCAGACTCTCCGATTTTTAACGGTATGGGCGCACATGAATTAAATCCTATTATAGTAAGGAGGGGAAAAGTGAATAATTTGATGATGTTTTTCATAATGGAAAATGTTAATGTTGTTGTGAACACAAATATAGGTGTTCTTGTTTATTTTATATAAAGTGAACGTTTAATTAAATATAAAAACGTAATTGTAATAAATACAATTTTGAAATAAAATATATATCTTTGTGTCATCAACAGATGATCAAATAATACTAACTAATAAAACTAACAATTATGGCTAAAAGCGTAAAAGGTACACAGACAGAGAAAAACTTGCTGAATTCATTTGCAGGTGAATCACAGGCTAGAATGCGTTATACTTACTTTGCAAGTACAGCAAAGAAGGAAGGTTATGAACAAATAGCAGCTATTTTTACAGAAACAGCTGATCAGGAAAAAGAACATGCAAAACGTATGTTTAAATGGTTGGAAGGCGGTATGGTAGAAATTACTGCCAGCTATCCTGCAGGTATCATTGGTACCACTATGGAAAATTTGAAAGCTGCCGCTGCCGGTGAAAATGAAGAATGGACTACTGATTACCCTCACTTTGCTGATGTGGCCGATCAGGAAGGTTTTCCTGCTATCGCTACTATGTATCGCAGAATCGCTGAAGCTGAAAAGGGGCATGAGGAAAGATATCTGGCTTTATTGAAGAATGTGGAAGAAGGCACAGTATTCAAGAAAGCGGAAGAAACTGTATGGCAGTGCCGTAACTGCGGTTACATTTATGTAGGTACGGAAGCTCCTGAAGTATGTCCTGCATGTCTGCATCCGCAAGCTTATTTCGAAGTGAAGAAGAATAATTATTGATTGAAATAAAACCACTCGTTCATCATGGATCCGGTTTCTCTGAAAAGGGGAAACCGGATTTTTTATTTTTAGGAAATGATTTTTGATTAGTTTTTATTCTTCTCTTTTCCCGTTTACAAATTCCCCCGGTTTCATGCCGAACTGTTTTTGGAAACATTTGGAGAAATAAGACGGATTATTGAATCCTACCATATAACAGATTTCATTGATGCGATATTTGTTTTCTGCCAGCAAGATCGCTGCTTTTTTCAAACGTACCACTTGAATCAGTTCATTAGGGGTGATATTGGCCAATGTTTTAATTTTGGCAAACAGACCCGAACGGCTGATACACAATTTTTCGGCCAGGAAATCTACGGATAATTCCGGATTGGAGAAATTCTCTTCTATGATTTCATTCATACGGGTAAGGAACTTGTCGTCCATAGAATTATTGGCAATGCTGTTCAGTGGAACCAACGGCATCTTCGAGAATTTCTGACGCAGTAGATTACGCAAGTCTACTAGATTCTTGATACATGCTTCCAAGTATTGCATGGAGAAAGGTTTCTCTATGTAGGCATCTGCACCACAATCCATACCTTCTATCTTGGAGTTGGTATCTGTCTTGGCCGTTAGCAGGATGAAGGGTATATGACTGGTAGCCTGGTTAGTCCTTATTGCTTTGCAGAATTCCACTCCGTCCATGCGTGGCATCATCCAGTCGCTTACAATGAGTGTCACTTCGTTTTCTTTCAGTTTATTCAGTGCTTCTATACCGTCTTCTGCGGTAAGTATGCTGTATTTATCAGTCAGACTACTCGAAAGGAAATTCAACATTTCCTCATTATCATCCACAATCAGCATGGTTGGTTTATGTTTGATAGGAGAACCGGAGAGGTCCTCTTGCAAGATTCCTTCGGGAATGGTTGGGTTGTTCAATAGTGATGTGCCCGTATCCTGTGGCAGGACTTGTACTTGTTCTACAGGCAGTGTTACGATAAAAGATGACCCTTTGTTCACTTCGGATTCCACTTCAATGCAGCCATTGTGTGATTCTACGATACTTTTGACAATGCTGAGGCCGATACCTGTTCCCGGCTTGTTATCCATAGCCTGATAGAACGGATGGAATATCTTCTTTTGTTCTTCTTTGCTGATCCCTATGCCGTTATCTGTCACTCGGATTATAAAAGTATGTTGTTCCGGCTGTACGATACAGGTAAGAGTAACTTCATCTTTTGTGTATTTACTGGCATTGGTCAACAGATTGCTGACTAGTTTGGTTACCGCCTCACTGTCTACTATAGCCGTGAAATCTGCTTCAGGATATTTTACAGTAAGCCGTGCTCCATGTTGGGCGATGAAAGGTTCGAAACGTTCACAAACCGCTTTGAGCAGTTGGTGGATATTTTGGGAAGCAAACTTCATTTTCATTCCTTCCTGTTCCACCTTCCGGAAATCCAGCAATTGGTTTACCAGGAACAGCAGACGCTGGCTGTTACGGTCAATAATATTCAGATCGTCGCGTACTGTAGAAGGAAGGGACACGGGAGATTTCATTATTTTCTCCAAAGGTCCTATGATAAGGGATACCGGTGTGCGTATTTCGTGGGCTATCATGGTGAAGAACTTGATTTTGGCTTCGTGTACTTCTTTTTCCTTGTTGGCGTTCAGTTTGTTTATTTCAGCCGTATGTTTCTTCTCTGTCCGTTTGATGATGAAGCGGATGACGAATCCGAAAGCTATGCAAACCAATACAAAATAGAGCAGTTTGGAAGCGGTGGACCAATAGAAAGGAGGGTGGATGGTGATTTTCAGACTGGTTCCTTTTTCATTCCATATTCCGTCATTATTGGTCGCCTTTACTTTGAAAAGATAGGTTCCTGCGGGCAAATTGGTGTAAGTGGCCTTATTCTGGGAGCCTACATAGTTCCAGTCTTTGTCAAATCCTTCCAGTTTATAGGCGTATTTGTTTTTATTGGGGGTGCAATAGCTTAAAGAGGCATAAAGCAAGCTGAATGCATTTTCTTTATAGGATAGCTCCAGTTCTTCCAACTGGTTGAGAGATTTTGGAAGCAGTTTGTTTCCAGTTTGGATTTCCTTATTATCTATTTCCAGTTCTGTAATGATTACTGGAGGAAGCATCACATTTGTCTTAATCTGATGGGGGTAGAAAGCATTGAATCCGTTTACTGAGCCGATATAGATTTTTCCATCCGATGCTTTTAAGGCAGCATTAGGTAGGAATTGTTCACTTTGCAGTCCGTCGCTTTTAGTAAATACTCGGCAACCTTCTCCAGGGGTGTAGCGCACTAGCCCTTTGGTGGTGGTGAGCCACAATATGCGTTGGTCTTCGATGATGCTGCATATATTGTGACTGGGAATTTCAAGAGGTAAAGTTTCGAATGCATCTTCTTCCGCATTGTATTTGCAGAGCCCGTTCATGGTTCCCACCCACATCTCTCCGTTTGTGTCAATCAGTACGCAGTTCACTTGGTTGTTTGCCAGTGAGTTCGGATTTTTATGGTCATGTATATAGTTCTTCCATATCTGTTTTTCTGGATGGTATTTAAATAATCCCTTGCCTTGGGTGGAGAACCAGAGATTTCCTTTGGTATCCTGGTCAATGTCAATGGTCAGTGCGTCCAAGTCTTTAATTCGGGTGAAATTATCTTTTTCCCGGTTATATAGATTTACTCCGGACATGGAGGTGACCCATATTCTCTCTTTTCTGTCTTTGAATATGGCATAAGAACTGGTTCCGTCCAGTGAGGCGGGATTATCCTGATAGGCAGAATATGTTTTAAAAGTTCCCGTTTGCAGATTTAATACGTTTACCCCTCCAGTATAAGTACCGATCCATAAATTATCATCGTCCATACAAAGTGCATGTACATTGTGATAGGACAGACTGTTTTTTCCCTCCAAGGGCAAATAATGGGAAAAATTTTCTATTTTTGGGAGAAAAGCGGTTTAACCCTCCGTCATCCGAAGCGATCCACACATCTCCGTTAGAGTCTTCGCAGAACCGTCCGATGACTGTTCCGTTAACAGAATTGGAGAAACGTGAGTGGACAAAACTTTCGAATTGTCCAGTATTGGGTGAAATATAATTTACTCCTCCATAGTAAGTTCCGATCCATATTCCACCTTCATGATCTTTTATAATAGGATAAACAAAACGGTTGGACAATGAATGTGGGTTTGTTTCATCTTCTGTAAACAATTGATATTCCTCTGTAATGGTATTGAATAACAGAAGCCCGTCATCCGAGCCTATGAGTAGCTGGTGAGGGGCATATTCCATGATAGAATGAATATGGGTGGCACCTTTTCCGTCTGTGGGATGCAGATAAGTAGTGGCCTTTCCGCTGTATTTATCGATTTTTTGCAAACCACACTCCCAGGTTCCTAACCACAGTGTATGTTCCGAGTCTTCCAACATGACCAATGCGTTTGAGTCATGCTTTCCGCTTTCATAGGAGAGCGGAAAAGTCTCGAATTTATTTTCTGCTTTATTCAGTTTGAAAAGACCTGAGTTTCCCCAATTGGTAATGGCCCATATTTGGTTTTCACTATCCACCAGTACACTTGCCATTAAACCATTTTCGTTTTTAAATTCGTATTGCTCCAAGTGGTTGGTGATAGTGTTGTATTTGAATATTCCTTGTCCTACCGTAGTGAACCATAGGTTTTTGTCTTTATCTTCGACAATATGGTTCGTATTTGTTTCAATATGGATATTTTTGGAGGTGGCCAGTACAAAAGGCATTATATCTTCTGTTTCGTAATCATAGATATATATGCCTCGTCTGTACCTATCCATATTTTGTTGAGGGTGCTGTATAAAGATGAAATAGCTTCATTAGCTCCCCTATCTTTCAGCCTATAGAGTTTTACAGTAGTGCCGTCATAGCGGTTCAGTCCTTCATCCGTTCCTATCCATAGGAAACCGTATTTATCTTGCATTAAAGCACGTACCGAATTGGATGATAGTCCGTCTTCTACAGAAAAATGACGGAAACAGAGGTCATTGGACGCTGCAAACAGAATCATCGGCATCAGTAAGTTCAATAGCAATAGGACTAGTCTTTTCATAGTATTTTTCTTCTTATTTTCTAAATCTTATGCAAGATTACTATTTTTCTGAGAAAGAAAAGAGAAAATTCGAAGAAAAAGTGAGGATTCCAGATGAATCTTTCAATAGACCTTTTCAGACATTCTCTAAAAGCTAGCTTATCATAATCCTGCTGCAGATTTTAAGCGGCTGATAGCTGTTTCTATCATATCATGTGTGCCACTGCCGTCTGCTACGTATTTTTATGACCATTTCAGTGAATGCAACAGCGTCTTTTAATGTCGGATCTGTAGAATCGTCTATGGTGCCTACGCGCCTTAATAGAGCAGATAAAGGTCTTAAATCTTCCATTTCGGGTAAGTTACCCGGTCTCATTGTATTGATGACGGTATTCAAACTAGCTACTATGGCATTGACTTCTCCTTGGGAGTAGTTTTTATCCTTATTAAAATATACATTTTGGGCATGTTCCAATGTACGTTTCAAACGGGTAAACCCGAAATGAGCCCAAGGAGCAAATTCAGGAATCTTGACTGCGAGAGCATTCCATTTTTCTTGGTTTGTTTGCGTCCATAGCTATATTAAGTAACTCCTTTAATTCTGTTTTATCTACATTATTTGCCAGTACCAAAGAAGCGGTGGCATCTTGTAGTGATAAAGTTTGTTTGTCAATAACGGTTTGTAAATCAATGTTATCCATTACTTCATGGGCGCTTTCAAGAGTAGCTTGCAATGTTTTAAAACTATCAGTAGTATAAAGGTCCGGATTACATTTTTTAGCTATATGGATACTGGCTTCAAGATTGCTCTTATCTAATCGGGAGGCGACTAATGATTCTATGGCCTTGTCAATATTGTCTACACAAGTAGAAATGGTAGTTTCTGTCAGAGGAGATATTTTCATTAGTTTCTCTCCCTCTTGTATAGCGGTTGTTAGTTTGGCGAAACTTGCTTTTGTGTAATGGCTTTTACTAAATGCCGTAGTTTCTCGTAATTTTGCCGACAGAGCCATTTTCAGTTCTACAGTAGGATCTTTAATATGATTGATGCGGAAGTAATGAGTTGTATGGTCATGGCGATAATAATCTGGTTGGAAAGTTCGTCCACCTTGCATCAGTGTATATAAATTTCCTGTAGTACCGGTTTGCGGACCGTTAGGTTCAACAACGGTAATACTGGCAAGACGTGAGTCTATATTGAGTGTTGCTTCCGTCCAATTAGTGATATCGGTAGCTGTCATGGCAAACGGTCCATGCATTAATGTACCTACCAAGCCGTTTCAAGTTGGTGTCCGTCTTTACTTGCTATTTCAGCCGGTAGCTTGTCGGGACCATAGTCTATATGTTTGGTGAATGGCATTGTAATTTCTACTATATCATTTTCTTTCCATTGCCGGGTAGGTATTACCGCGTATGAACAAGGTTGATAATGAGTGGCAATAGAGATTCCATTTAGTTTTACATCAAAGCCGTCGGTGGCCCAATAAGGTACTCGCAGTTTCATGGCAAATCGGGCTTCTCCGGCAGTAACTTTAATTGTGGAGCTTTTTGCTGGCCACAAACATTCCTGTTGTAAAGTGATATTTTTCTCTTCCCAATGGAGTGTGGTAGGCATATAAAGGGCTACCCACAATGTATTGTCCGAAACAAAGTAGGTTGCTTCCTGATATTTTACATGATTTTCAGATCCCGTACCTCCGCAGCAGGTAGATTGCGGAGTTTCGTTGCCCCATGGTTTCGATGCATTTAGTCCTACGGCATATTGATAAGTAGTCTGATAGTGTTCAGGGTGTAATGAGCCGATTATTTGGTTGTAAAGTGTCCGTTCGTAATAATCCATGTAACGGGCATCGTCCGGATAAAACAGTTGAGGTCTTTTCTGTTAATTTTAGCAAGTTATATGCACAACAAGTTTCATTGATATGTGGATTTGAGTGACTCTCTCCTTCAGATACGCCATTCATGGCCATACTTACTATTTGGGTATAGGGCTGTCTGAACATTTCGCCATTACCCACACCGCCGGTAGAATAACGATAACGTCCTTGTATTAAATTCCAGAAATTATGGGATACATGATAATAAAATGTATCATTGTTACTTAAATAACTTCTCAGTGCACCGATGATCATAGGGATATGCTGATTGGCGTGTCTGTTACGTATATCATCAATATTCTTTGAAAGCGGTTCGTAAAAGGCCGGACTATCAAAACAATTGGATGCTTCTATCAGACGCGCCTTCTCTTCAGGGGCGCTGACCATTTCTGAAAGACGTGCTAAAGATTCTCCCATACCTCCCACTTCACCTGCAATGTACATGTTCCACATTTCATAACGATTGCCGGGATGTGTCCTGCGTTCTTCTTGTGTTCCGTCTTTTTTTTACATAAGTGCGGTAGTGCATTCTATTCCATACCCACAGACCCATATCTTTGGCTATGAGCAATGCTTTGTCGGCAATGCTTTTATCATCCATATAAGTTGCAATATCTATCAGACCCGCTAACTGTTTGTGAATGGAGTAATAGGGAGCCCATACCCAGTCCGAATTGTTATATGCACGATACATCTCTATCAGTGCGGGATGGTGCGGGGGGATCGCATTTAGATAACCATAGCCATAAGTAGCCCATTTTGTTTTATGTTCATCAAAAGCTTCCCATGTACCTTTCATCTTTTCAATTCTTCTTCAGGGGCAAAATCACGGGCTTCGAGATACCTTCCTAATTCTTCGCTCCATACGAATGTACGCTCCTGACATTCGCGCAGTTCATTCACCATTCGGGTGATGTTACGGCGTAAAATTTCTTTATGCGAAGGATTTGTTGCAGCGGCATAGGCAAGGGCCAGTGCGGACATATAGTGTCCGGAACCATGTCCTTTTAATTTAGTTTCAGGTGAGTCCCATCCGTCAGACCGGGTATATCCTTCGGTACTCAGTCCATAAGTGTCGCGATAATTATATAGCTGTTGGCTTACATCCCAACTGATAATCTCTTTAATGGCAAGATCACGATTGGAGGTCAGGCGATTGTTGCCGTTAATCTTTACATTGTTTAAGGGGATAGTATGGGCTATTAGCTTGGGGGAAATTGTATTTTTAGTGTCTACCACCTCTATTTTAGCAGTGATAGGATATCCGTTTTCTGTAGTATCGTCTCCTATAATGAATCCGTTTATTGTGTATTGGCTTCCAATGGGATAAACTTTATCGTCAGCCTCTGATTGTTCTGTGGATAAAGCGGAATTGGACCATTTAGTTTGACGGTATTCACCTTGTCCGTCTGAATAAGTCACCCATACTTGATAAGGTAATTGAGGAACAGTTCCCACAGGACAATAGATCACGATGGGTTGTACAGAAGTTATGCTTCGTACTTCGATAACATTTGTCTGTAAGATGGATGTTGCTGTTTTATTAGGATTTAGTGTATACGCCTCAATGGGTATTGTTGTCAATAGGGATAATCCTGTAAAGAGAGTAAAAGATAAATATCTGTTCATTTCCATGAGCATATTTTAAGTAATGATTTTATAAGAGATGGGAATATAAAGCCCGGTTCTAATAACTTAAACCGGGCTGGAAAATAAATATTTGTTTAAATAATTAGCAACTATTGAGAAGAAAGAAGGTTGCTTTCTATCACATTATTTCTTATTTACCGGCATAGCCTGGATTTTGCTGTAAATTAGGGTTTGTATTAAGATGATCTAAATGAATCGGGAACAGGATAGAGTTGCCATCAAGTCATTGGCAGTCGGAGTATGATTAAACCAACTTTTCTTCTGATAGGTTCCGAAGCGAATCATATCCGTACGTCGACGGGCCTCGGCTGCAAATTCCCATCCCCATTCATCATAAAGTCCGCCTAATTCTACGACTTCTGTATTACCCGCATCATCAATCTGACCTTTTTCGTCAAGCGTACCATAGTTAATGTGTGTATCGCCTTTTAACCAAGCTGCATCAACCGTTGCTTTTTCCGGATGAGCCGATTCACGGAATGCACGCTCACGGATCTGTGATACGATATGGGCTGCTTCGGTTTCGTTTTGTCCTAAGCGGAGCAGACATTCTGCTTTCATCAGCAATACTTCAGTATAACGGAAATAAGGGAAGTCGTTGCTTAGAAGGCTTTTAGCTCCTACCTTAATTTCGTATTTTCCTACCCGATAACCGTCATCTGTGTCTGTTTTGTAAATACTGGGTAGCTTATTGGGGAAAGTGGTGATCAGTACTCCGTCCGGGCTGTACTGGTCACCTTGCAGCCATGTATATTTTAACCGCATATCATCAGGATCATAGCTGTTAATGAACTGAGGGTTTGCTGCTGAACCTCCCCATGGGGTGGTTTGCATATTGAAGACCTTACGACTGTTTGAAGATAGAAATTTCATGTGGGCTCCAAAAACAGGACCATTGTTGTCCCCTTCATTATAAACTTCATCATAAGGAATGGCAAAGATCGTTTCCACACATCCGGAGTTTTCTGTTTTGAAGATATCTGTGTAGTTTGTTTCTAAACTAAACAAACCGCTGTTAATGATATCGTTACATTGTTCCAGACATTCGTTCCACATTGGAGTTCCTGTATAGACCCCAGCATTCAGATACATACGTGCCATCAAGCATTTGGCCCCCCATTGAGTGAGTCTGCCATAAGTGGATTTATTGACTTCAGTAGGCAAATTGGGCATTACTTCTTTCAGTTCATTGATAATGAAGTCAAAAACTTGTTTACGAGTAGATTGAACCGGAACCTCTTCACTGAAACTGGTTTGTATAGGAATATTTCCATGTGTATCGCAAAGAATGGAGTACCAAAGCGCACGTACTCCTTTTACCTCAGCTACGACTTTAGGTTTACTTTCTTCTGTGAAAAAACCTTCATCGGCACGTTTTAATATTTTATTGGCATTGGCGATGCCTTTATAGCAATAGTCCCAAATACTTTGGGGCTGTCCTTGCTGGTTGTCCCAAGTGTGTTTGTGCATTTGCTTGTAAGTACCTCCGTCATCCCAGCCGTTAGGGCGGGTAGGTGTGACAATTACATCGCCCGATTCTTCCTGTAGGTCAAACAAGCCATACCAGTCCATCACAAAGCGTAATTGTGAATAGGTGGTAGCCAACAAGGCTATCTCATCGGCTTCGGTTGGTACATAGTCTTCTTCAATGATTTCAGAATAAGGCTCCTCATCCAAATTAAAGCAACTGCTTATACTGAGCATGGCAGATGCACAGAGCTGCATTAAACACCATATTTAAATAGTTTCATAACTGTTCTTTTTTGTTTAATTAGATTTAGAATGTAAGATTAACTCCAAAAGTATAAGTGCGATTGGTAGGACACTTGTCGCGATTGTCAGTACCGGCATCCAATAATCCATAGGTGTTGCTGCTCAATGGTACTTCCGGATCCATACCCTTGTAACCGGTAATGGTAGCTAGATTCAATACTGAAGCATAGATACGTAGGTTTTTGATGATATGCTGTTTGGATAGTTTGAAGGTATACCCCAAGTCACATTGTCAATTTTCCAGTAATCACCGTCCTCTACGTAATAGCTGACATAGCGTTGGTCATCTTTCAATTGGGTTTTGCCATATACTTTGTCAAAAGCAGAATTCAGGCGGTTGTACTGGATTTCAGGTTTTGCATTTTCATAATACATACGTTGGTAATTCAAAATCTGGAAGCCGAAAGCACCACGCATATTTATACTTAAATCGAAATTAAAGAAATTGAAGGTATTGTTCCAGTTCAGATAATGTTTAGGAATACCATTACCTAATACTTGCCAGTCAGTGGCATCGGTTTCCTCAGCTAAAACATGTTCACCTTTTTTGTTTTCTACCAACCATAGTCCGTCATCTGTAATATCAACCGATTTCAAACCATAGAAAGTACCTATAGGCTTGCCTACTTGGACGATATGGGTAGTGGTTTGAATGGGTTCTCCGGTATACCCTGTATAGAAATAATCTTGGTCCATCGAGAATTTCTCGCTGGATAGTGCAACGACCTTGTTTGAATTAGTAGAATAGGATACATTGGTATTCCAAGTGAATTTTTCTGTCTGGATAGGCGTAGCACGAATTAGAATTTCAAGTCCTTTATTTTCCATTTCCGATGCATTGGCTAGCATGGTTGGATACATATAAGGCGGAACAGGAACCTCGTAGTCCCAAAGAGCATCTTTTGTTCTACGTATATAGTAGTCAACGGTTCCACCCAATCGTCCTCCTAGGACATCCCAATCCAGACCTACATTGAATTCGTGTTTCTTTTCCCAACGCAGGTCAGCGTTGTTGTTACGGATTGTTTCCAATGCTTTGACCCATGTCCCATTGTACAGGAAAGCGCCATTATAATTCAAACTTGAGAGTGATGTGTACGGGTCGGCTACATTGATTCCGGTCACACCGTATCCCACGCGAAGTTTCAGGTTATCCATCCAATTCACATTTTTCATAAAATTCTCTCTGTTAATTCTCCATCCTAAAGAGATGCCGGGGAAATTACCCCACTTATGATCTTTACCGAACTTGGAAGAGCCTTCATGACGCAAAGAAGCCATCAATAAGTAGCGGTCATTGAAATTGTAACTGACACGGGTGAATAATCCGATTAATTTATCAGAATTTTTATAACTGGTCATGGAAGCTTCACCACGTTTCAAGGCCATACCTGCTTCCATTTTGTTGTAAGAATAAGCATCGGTAGGAAAATCGTAGTTGGACATGGACAGGTTAGAGTTGGTGTTGTCTTCATAGTTATAACCTATCAATACACTGACATTGTGCTTGCCGAATGCTTTCTGAAAGTTGGCCGTCAATTCTATCAGATTATTATCAAAATCAGAATCATAACGATATGCATAGCCGTTACGGCCACTCTTGGTTGTAGATACATGTTTCTTGGTTTGGTAATATCCATCGGTAGAAGTCGTACTCCGGCGGGCATACATGGCTTTCAAGGTCAAAGATTCAATAGGGCGGAAAGTCAGGCTACCATTGAAACGGATGTTTTTACGTTTCATTTCACCAATTGTTTCGCGGATATAACTTACAGGATTATCATAAAAATACAAGTCGCGCTCAAACCAGTCACCGTTCTCATCTTTTACAGGTTCTGTAGGATTGTGAATCAAAGCCTGTCGATAAGCGTATGTATTCCAACTGCGAGGATGGTATGTTGGCTGACGAATGTACTGACATTGGCTGTCAATTTATTGTCATACATAGAGTGAGTGATGTCCATACGACCGTTTATAGCTTCAAAGTCAGTCTTTATAAAAGTACCTTGCCGGTTGGTATAGTTGATGGAGGCTGTATAATTGGTATTTTTACTACCACCTCTTAAGGATAAGTTGTGTGAATGAGAAACAGCTGTGCGGGTCAGTTCACCCAGCCAATCGGTATTGGCTCCGAAATCTTTCAAGTTAGCTCCGTTGAAAGTATATCCTTCATTCCATTTCTGACGAAGGTCATCAGCATCCATGAAATCAGGTCTGTTTAAAATGTTTGATACAGAAACATATCCATTATAATCAATGGTGGGAGCCATTTCTTTACGACTTTGTTTGGTTGTAATATAATTACGCCATTTGTACACGTGTACCATAAATGGCAGTAGCCGAACCGTCTTTTAATACATCGATGGACTCAACATCTTCAGGGGCTACTGTATTCAGACTTCCTGGCACTCCGTCAACTAATACTAATGGTGAAGTTCCACCTTTTAAAGATGAAATACCACGTAGCATAATTTGTGTGTTGCCGGTAGGATCTCCTGAAGGTAAAGAAATATTCAGCCCTGCTACCTTACCTTGTATCAGCTGGCCTGCATCGGTTACCGCCCCCTTCACAAAACTTTCTGATTTTACACTTGAAATAGCACTGGTCACATCACCCTTTCGCTGCGTACCATAACCGATCACAACCACTTCATCCATCAGTTCGGAATCGTCTTGCATAGTAATATCTTTCTTACCACCATTTCCGACTGGAATTTCCTGGGTCTTATAGCCAATATAAGATATTGTCAAAACGGACTGGGCACTTTTTACCTTCAGCGTATATTTACCGTCAAAATCGGTAATGGTACCGTTGGTCGTTCCTTTTTCCATGATATTGGCACCAATGATAGGCTCCCCTTTCCTGTCTTTCACCACACCGCTTACGGTTACAGTTTGCTGTTGTACCATTTCGGTTCTCATAGATTCTGTTGTTTCCGGTGTTGCCCATACACTACTGACTCCTGCACCCGCAGTAAGGAAAAGACAGGTGGTAGCCTTTAGCAATGCTTTGCTGAACAAGGCCCGGTTCTCATGTGTTTTCATCATACAGTTTTATTTATAAGGTTTATATGTTCATTCAGTTTACTTTCCATTCAATCACCCCTCCCGAAGCTCCTTTCTGCAATTGTGCTGCAATTTTAAGCCCCTTTGTTTTGACAGGTTTGAAATCCAAACTATTATAGCAATCTTTTTTTACAGTATATTCAGTCAACGCCTCTACCTCTTTCCAACTTTCGCCTTCTTTATAATATAATTTCCAGCTTTCCGGCACACGGAAATCCCCGTCATAATGGTCAAAATCCAACCAATACACTTGTACGTTCGATACGGTATAAGGCTGGTCGAATTCATAAGCCAGTGTTTCGACAGTACCGTTCTTCAGCCACCAATAGTGGTAAGGTTTCGAGATATCCGATGAGCGTTTAGGTTCCCATTGGTCATTTACCCCCCATGCCCATGTTTCCACCGAAGCCGATTCGGGAGCATCTTTCTGTATAGGAGCCTGTATCATCAGAGTACGTGCTTTGCTGGCAATAGTAGCTTCCGGAGTGGGGCGGGCATACTCGGCCGCTTCGGGAATCCATACAGCCATCTGGTCGGCACCGCGGTTGTTCCATGTAGAATAAGGAATTGCTTTGAAGGGAACATCTTTTACCTTACCATTCCTGTCAATTTCTTTAGCTGTACCGCTCAGCACCATTACGCCATTCAACAAACCGGCATCGTAAGAAGCCTCCATCGGAGTACCGTCGGGGATGAATTTGTTGAATACAGTACTGTCGGCTTGGTCTTGTCCTTCCAGACAGAACATAATAGGACCCCGTTCTATAGCCAGTTTGCCACGGTCATCCTCTACTTGGTCATTTGCTTTCACACGACGTACCTCCATAGGAAGATTGATTTCAACCACATCACCCGCTTTCCAGTTGCGTACAAGGGTGGCATAACCATCATATTGCTTCGCATTGACTTTGGAACCGTTCACAGAAATGCTGTAAGCCTGAGCCTTGTCTGTAAATGAGTAGAGATCTGTGGGTACGGGAGCGTCTTGCGCCCATCCGGGGATACGCACACGCAAAGCAAACTCCTGTTCTTTTTCGGGAGTGACGGCAATACTTATCTTTCCGTCCCACGGATAGCCTGTAGTTTGTTCCACATTTATTTTATTACTTTCCGTTTCAATATCCGCCTTGCTTTGGATAAAGAGATTGACATACACATCATTGCCTTGAGTGGCATACATATAATAAGGTACGGAAGCCATGAAACGGGTTATGTTGCCCGGACAGCAGGCACATCCGAACCAGTGCTGGCGCTCATGCTGCCCCATGGATTCCAACGGATTGTCATAGAAGAACTTGTCACCGCTGAGTGATACGCCCGAAATGACTCCGTTATACAACGCACGTTCCAGCACATCCGCATATTTGGCATCTCCCGTAGCGAGAAACATACGATGATTCCAATACACATTGGCTATAGAGGCGCAGGTTTCGCAATAGGCTGTGTGATTATTCAGTTCATAGTTCGGACCGAATCCTTCACCTTGTGGGCGGGAACCGATTCCGCCTGTGATAAAGAGTTTTTTGCCGGCCATATTTTCCCAAATACGGGTTAAGGCATTGAAATAGGCGGTATCATGAGTCAAAGCGGCTACATCTGCCACTCCGGAGTAGAGATATCCGGCACGGACGGCATGACCTACTATCTCGTCTTGTTGCAGGATGGGCTTGTGATCCTGACTGTATTCGCTCAGTTTATGTCCGTCTGTTCCTCTGCCGGTTTCTTCTACAAAATACTTGGCCGTCTGCAAATATTTCTCATCGCCTGTCACCTTATATAGTTTGACAAGAGCCATCTCGGCGATAGGATGACCGCTGGGACGATGGATCTGCCCTTCGCCGGGTCCGAAGACCTGACATACCAGATCGGCATTTTTGATAGCCACATCCAATAATGTACGTTTTCCGGTGGCGCGATAATGAGCAACGGCGGCTTCGTACAAATGGCTGCTGTTATAAAGTTCGTGGCTGTTGATTTTTTCCCAGCGGCGCGTGCCCCACCAACCGGATAAACGGGTACATTGATTGGTTACACAAGTAGTAAGATAACCATCCGGTTCCTGTGCGGCAGCTATGATATGGATTACACTGTCCAGATAATGATCCAGTTTCCCGTCATATTTTACGGCCAGCGAGTAGGAAGCTCCTTCTATAATTTTATAGGGATCGGTATCGTCGAAAGAAAAGTCACCGCGATGTTCGCCTTTCATCAAACCACCCGCAATGGCAAAGTTATCGAATCGGCCGTTCTTTTCACATTCTTTGAAAGCGGATGGGATGGAAACGGTGCGGTTGGTTTCAATCCGCGGTGACCAGAAATTATCATCTAAATGAACTTGGGTGAAAGGAACTTCTTTGATAGGAGCATCAGGTTGTGTATAAGGTGTGCTACATGCGCATACACTTATTATAGCAATGCTGCTCCATACTATTTGCAATTTGTTTTTCATACTATATCTGTGTTTTTTATTTCAGTATCAACTATGTCAACAGATGCAAAGTAAGTGAACAAACCATTAAGTAGATAAAAGAAAAATCTATTATACTGCGAAAATCGTCTTAAAGATGATCAATCCATTTTCAACATAATGATATTGATTATCAGTATTTTATACTATTGTTATAGACAATTTTTTCATTCTATTGGACAATCGTTTTATCTTATAAAGACAAGGATTAAGCAGATTTGTCTGTTTTTTGAGCTTGAATAGTTGGAGATACTTAATTCTTCTTAGAAAACCTCAATAAGATCCGGTGAAACTTTCCTTCTCTGATAATATAAATTAGATTGGCGTTCCTTATTCAATAAAAAACTTAATGATGCAGCTATGATATATGCGTATATTCGGGTTTCAACTGATAAACAGACTTTAGAGAACCAGCGGTTCGAGATAAATCGTTTTGCCAAACAGAGGGATTTCCAAATTGATGTGTGGGTGGAAGAAACGGTTTCAGGAACACGGTCAGCCAAAGACAGAAAGCTTGGCGTACTATTGAAAAGAATAAAGAAAGGGGATACATTGATTGTGTCGGAGATCTCTCGTTTGGGAAGAAGATTGATGGAAGTAATGAGTATACTGAATGCATGTATGTTGAAAAATGTCATCCTGCTCACGGTGAAAGAGAAATATGAGCTGGGAAATAATATACAATCTCAAATATTGGCATTCGCTTTTTCCCTTTCCGCACAAATAGAACGCGACTTGATTTCCCAACGTACCCGTGAGGGACTTGCACGCAGAATCGCCTCCGGACAAAAGTTGGGACGTCCCATGGGAGGACATAACTCGAAATATAAACTTACGGGAAAAGAAGAAAAAATTAAGGCTATGCTGGAGGCGGGAACCAGTAAGGCGGAGATGGCGAGGAAATTGAAAGTGAGCAGGAATACATTGGCAGCTTTCCTTAACAGAAACAGGACAGGGATTCCTTCGAACTGATAAAAGTGATATGTCTGTTATTCGTAATAAGAAGAAACAAAGCCTCTGATAGATTATTCTTACTTAAATTTCGGTTTTAGCATAAGGATATACATAAAGCACAAAAACGCTCTGTCACAGTAAAATGCACATTACTAATCACTTCCGGTGTAAAAGTCTCTCAAATCCCCTTCAATTGGTATGTCGGTGGGGAAACAAATCCGTTTTTGGGAATGCTCGCATTCGGGAATACCAGCGGACAAGATGTAGAGTCAGCCCCTCACTGCCTCCCGGCTACTCGTGGGCATCATAGTTCATATCTGACAGGATACTGTTTGTTTCGGCTATTGAACCTTGTTGCGTATGTAATAAGAACCTGTTTCTATCGTATCTTCACTCCGTTCCGTTTGATATTCCACCTAAGTGAAGCAACTATTCCACCCTAGTGAAAATGGCTGTTCACTAAAGTGAAATCGCCTCTTCACCTAGCGAAGCAACGAACGCAGCCAGACAAATATGCCACAGCTATGCTCTCTTGCAAGGAAGCGACCACAGCTATGGCACAGGAATTAAAACAACCTGTATACGTCAAGCCGAATTTGACAGCGGAGAATGGCAAACCGTTTCAAGGGGACTTAGAATCTATTTACACAGTATGTCGTTGATTTACAGTAATATACTGTGTATGATTTGGAATGGTAATGTGCTGATGCAGAAGAAACTGATACGAAAAATCATCGAAAAAATGGCATCTTATCTTTGTAATTACAAATGAACAATTTTGTACTTTCGATGAAAACGTGGATAGAACGGACGAATGAATGCTTCCATTGTAAGGGCAGACACTGCCTCTTATCGATTACAATTCTTCGCAAACAACCATTTCCATGCCTCGGTATACAACAATGATTTTATGTAGCATGGTAGGACTTATCGCTTTCTGCACAGACTCGCTCGAAGCGTAGCGTTCAGCTTGTTCAATGGCTTGTCGCCTTAATTGTTCTATCCGTTCGCTACTGTCTTTTCCTTTGGCATATTTCAGTTCGATGATGTAGGAGTGGCTCATGTCTTTGTAAATATCCAATAACGGATGCAAGAACAGGTTGACGTATCCTTCCTGACTGTCTTTCTCGGACACAGGACGATAGAAAGGATTTTGTGCGGTCATGGCAAGAGTAAAACCATGAACAAAATATTCACCTTTCTGCTTGTCCCGTTGCGAGGCATAACGGTGCAGGCATCCGGCAATGTATTCAAAATAAGGTTTCCATTTGCCATCATAAGCCAGCCCTGAGGCAAGCTTCCTCTTTTCATAACTGTCGAAAGTCAAGTCGTTTTCATGATAAGTATCCAGAATGTAGGCAAAGAGTTGTTCACATACCACCTGGTTAGGGATGGTGAGTTTGGTTTCTCCTTTATGCATTCCGCTGATGGCCAGCATTCCGAAGTAGAAAAGCAATCAGTCTATCAACTCGTCTACCGAATGATTGAATGGGCATGTTGTGGAGTAATACTCCAGCATATCCCGTACATCTTTTTCTGTGAATCCTGTCATTTCATTGAATTGTGGATTCAGCGTGTAATTGGTGCCGATGTTGAATCCGCTGGTCAGGTCGTTCATGGATAGATAATAAGATAAGAATTGCGTTCGGGAGTGGGGTGTTGTCCATGGTAGTTTTATCCGTTTACGATAAAACAATACCGGGTGACTCATATTAACATCTTCACATGCCAAGCTTAAAATAAAATATGCAGTAATATATGTGTATAATTATTTTCTTCTTCTTCCTGTCAAAACAAAGGGGCTTAAAATTGCAGCACAATTGCAGAAAGGAGCTTCGGGAGGGGTGATTGAATGGAAAGTAAACTGAATGAACATATAAACCTTTTAAATAAAACTGTAT
>ENA-OPZC01000023-OPZC01000023.1-human-gut-metagenome-genome-assembly--contig:-NODE-23-length-27405-cov-1.197155_pt1 | contig 27405 bp, 44 predicted proteins | sample MGYA00242477_ERZ504491 | MGnify/ENA primary metagenome ERZ504491 (study PRJEB26092, sample SAMD00036249) | human gut metagenome | host: Homo sapiens | study: EMG produced TPA metagenomics assembly of... | reverse complement strand
ACGCCGTCCTCGCCGGCTCACACAAGAGATTAAGGATAAGATAGGATTTTGCCTGAAGAAGAATGCCGTTAAGATAGCTACCGGACTTCGCAAACAGCGCATGTTGAAAAAGGATATCCACCAGTTTAATTGTCGGGAAAAGGCAATTTCGTGCTTTTTTAATTTTTCCGACTATGGTAGTAGCTTATTTAAGGGTCAGCACGGGAAGGCAGACGCTGACTAACCAACGACACGAGATCACGAGATTTGCCGGTAGTAGAAACATGGTGGTGGATTGCTGGGTCACGGAAGTCGTGAGCGGCAGCAAGAAAAGACGCGACCGGAAACTCGGGGCAACGGTAAAGCGGTTAAAAGCCGGGGACACGTTGATCGTGACAGAACTTTCCAGGTTAAGCCGCACGCTTACCGATATTATGACGATCGTGGGGGAACTGCTCGAAAAAGGCGTGTTCCTGTACAGTACCAAGGATCGCTATTCTTTTGACGATACCATCAACAGCAAGGTGTTATGCTTTGCGTTCGGCCTGGTGGCCGAGATCGAGCGAAACCTCATATCCGCCCGCACCAAAGAGGCCCTGGCGGCACGACGGGAACAAGGCGTCATACTGGGTCGCAGGAGGGGAAGCTATACCAAGCTCCAACGCCTGATCGACGCGGGAGAAGAAATAGCCGGCTTGTTAAATGACGGGCGGACGATCGCCATGATATGCGGGAGGTACGGCGTCGCAAGAAACACATTCGACCGTTTCAGGGCACTATTTCTGCAAGCCACGGTTATAGAGGGCAAGCGAAACTACAGTTTCGATCCTGATATACGGATAAACAAGTGAAATACTGTTAACTCCAGGAGTATAGATTCGACACACAATAACTAAAATATCATGTGAATATGAATAAAATTACTTGTATTTGCCTTGGTGTCCGCAACATGAGCCTTGCAATAAGATTTTATCGTGATGGACTCGGTTTCAAACCTGCGAGAAAGGAGATGAACCACAGGTTATATTCTTCAATACACCAGGTACGAAGTTTGAGCTTTATCCGCTGGGCTGCTCGCCAAAGACAGTCAGTGAAACGAATCCACCGAAAATTGCCGAGGCTTTGCGGGAATTACACTCGCCTACAATGTGGAAAGACGTGAAGAGGTGGATGTGGTTATAGAAAAAAGTATGCAAAGCAGGAGGCAGAATCGCGAAAGAACCCGCGGAAACTTTCTGGGGCGGTTATCATGCCTACTTCTCCGATCTTGACGGGTATTATTGGGAGGTGGTGTGGGGGCCTATGTTCGAATACGATGAGAATGGTCTGCTAAAAGATTTGTGATTTTTAATCAAGCGAATTGGATATAAGGTGAAAACTGTGCCTAGCTCATGTTGTCTCGTATGCAAAGAAACCGAAGTGCAACGAAATTAGGATGAAGACGATTCTAATAATCATCGCAAAGAGTAAAGTACAAACTCATCTGATTTGCCTGACGTTGAGGAGTTGAATGTTTTACTGTTTTTGACTCAATAAAACAAATAATAAAAATGGATTTTTCAAATGTTACAAATGGGATTCTACGGTATATTGATACTTGGGAGCAAAAATTGATTGATTTACCAGTTGATACAATTACAAAAAAGAGGAATAAACAAAACAGGACTATCAAACAGATACTGGATCATTTGGTTGATTCTGCTGCAAATAATCACCAACGCGTGGTTCGATTACAGTACAACGATAAACTTGACTTTCCCGATTATCAACAGGATAATGACTTGTGGATCGCTTTACAGGATTATCAAAATGCTGATTGGAATATTACGATTCAGTTGTAGAAGTATTACAATCTGCACATGATTCAAGTGATAAAATCGGTTGACCATACTAGCTTGAAAATTCATGGCAGAATTTCGAGGGTATTGCTGTAACTCTTCGCCAAGTGATTGATGGATATTTGGGACATATTGAGTTGCATCTTAACGAGATACAGGAATTAATAGAACAATAAAAGCACGACGGTACAAAGAAAATTATTATTTTTGCAGCATAGAATAAATGGGGAAAGAGATATGCGAATTGACTGCATTGACATAGAAATGCTCGCTCCCTGCGGTATGAACTGTATGGTCTGCCATAAGCATTGTCATACACGGAAAACGCAAAAAACTTGCGTCGGCTGTACGCGGGAAGGCAAAGGGAGACCGGAACATTGTCGCAAGGCAGGATAAAGGACTGCGTGCTGCTGAAAGAGATTACTTATTACTATCAGTGTGGCGACTTCCCTTGTAGACTTATAAGAAACCTCGAAAGAAGTTACAACAGCCGTTACAAGGAAAGTCCGGTCGAAAATAGTGAGATTGTAAAGGGAAACGGGGTATTTTATTTCATTTCATGGAAACACACCCCGCTCGATACACCTGCACGGAATGTGGCGGCATTGTCTCATTGCACGACAAGGTTTGCACGGAGTACGGAAAAAGAACACGATAAGAATGAAGATTAAAAAAATATATGCCTGTTGGATTTATGTCAGTGATTTGCAACGGTCGAAAAAATTCTATCGCAATATAGGGTTTGAGATAAAAGCCATTGATGGCGACCGGATAGAGTTCGATTTGGGCGAGACATCGTTTGCCATCCTGAAAAGAACCGGAGAGAAAAGGTGAAGTTGTTGCCGGCAAGACAAGGATTATGTTGGAGGCGGAGGATATCGAACTTGTCCGGGATGAGTTGAGAAGCAAAAATGTGAAGATCATCGGCAACATCAGAGAAGAGCTATACGGCGAATTGCTGACTTTTGAAGCCCCCAACGGGCATTGCCGGAGTTTTAGCAAGGAACTCTATGATAAATAATAACGACTATGGCAAGAGCAACGACAAAAGGGATTTGATAACATCTGCCAACGGACAATTCGACAAGATGTGGAAACTCATCGACAGTATGAGCGAAGAACGGCAGAAGGCAGCCTTTGCCGACGAAATGGCAACGGCCGGGAAAGAAACACATTGGAGCAGGGACAGGAACCTGCGTGATGTGCTTGTATATCTGTACGAGTGGCATCAACTGCTACTAAGGTGGATAAAAGCCAAGCTTGACGGCGGGTACAAAACCGTCCTGCCCGAACCGTACAACTGGAACACATACCCGGCAATGAACGTGGAGTTTTGGAAGAAGCATCAAAGCACGCCATTGACACAAGCAAAAGCGAACTTAAAAGAGAGTCACAAGGAGGTAATGACTCTGATAGGGCAATTCTCCAACGATGAACTCTTTGTCAAGGGGGCGTTCGATTGGCCTGGCACTTCCACTTCCACTTCCACACTCGGTGCTTACTGTGTTTCGACAACGGCAAGCCATTACGACTGGGCGATGAGGAAGATAAGGATGCATATCAAAACAAGCAACAAATAGATAAGATGGAGGAATAAACCAATGGCTTTTGACTACAAAAAAGAATACAGGGAATTCTATATGCCCCCCAGCAAGCCCGGTATCATTACCGTGCCAAGCATGAACTACATAGCCGTTCGAGGACAGGGAGACCCGAATGCAGAGGAGGGAGAATACAAACAGTCGATCGGGCTTTTGTATGGAATCGCGTTTACCATCAAAATGAGCCAAAAAGGCGATCATCGGATCGAAGGGTATTTCGATTATGTCGTGCCGCCGCTCGAAGGCTTCTGGTGGCAGGATGGCGTAAAAGGGATCGACTATGCCCGAAAGGAAAGCTTCAAGTGGATATCGGTCATCCGTCTTCCGGACTTTGTGACAAAGCAGATTTCGAGTGGCAATCCGGGAAGCAACGAAGAAAAAGAAAACCGATTTTGCCAAGGTTGAGTTTCTCTCCTGTGATGAGGGCTTATGCGTCCAATGCATGCATGTCGGTTCTTATGATGACGAGCCGGTTACTGTCGCACTTATGCACGAATACATGAAGAGCCGGGGCTACGTCCTCGACATTACGGATAAGCGCATGCATCATGAAATCTATCTCAGTGACGCCCGGAAAGTCGCTCCTGAAAAGCGAAGGACTGTGATCCGGCACCCGATAAGAAAAATGGAAGAATGAAGAATTTTACACTCAACAAATGAATATCGATAACTTATTAAACAAGATACGGCAAATAGAGCATGGTTTTCACCACATCCTTGATGGGGCTAATGAAATCCTTTCCGCATACCCGAGGAAACAATTTTTTGAACTTGCCCTCGAACTGTTCAGGCATGAAGCCTACCAATTCAGGATGCTGGCGACAACGCTATTGGGTAGATTGGCAACAGAGAATAATAATGCTCTTTGTTTTCTGAAAGAGACGGTCAGTATAGACAAGAATTGGCGTGTACAGGAAATGCTTGCAATGGCTTTCGATGAAGTTTGCAAGTATAGAGGATATGAAGCGTCTTTACCGCTCATCGAAGAGTGGCTGAATGACGACAATCCGAATGTTATCCGTGCCGTAACTGAAGGGTTGAGGATTTGGACAACTCGTCCGTTCTTCAAGGAGAATCCGTCAATTGCCATTGCGTTGATCGGTAAGCACAAGGCACATGAAAGCAAGTATTTAAGGAAATCCGTGGGAAATGCCTTGAGAGACATAAGCAAGGAGCACGCAGAATTGATACGGGATGAGGTTCAGCGATGGGAGTTGTCCAATCCCCGAATTCTCTTTACCTACAAACTTGCGGCGAAGTTATTAAACTAAGAAGATAGATACATCAATGAAACAGAAAGTTTTATTTGTCTTGTTAAATGGGTACGCAGACTGGGGGGCTTTTCTCTCCACGGCCCTTCATGTGGCCGTGATACCGGATGGTGAAATCAAGTACGAAGTGCATACCGTTGCACCGACATTGGACACTGTCCGTCCTATCGGCGGTTTCAGAACTTTGCCCGATTATTCTTTTGAGAATATGCCGAAAGACTATGCAGCCTTGGTGCTTATCGGCGGCAACCGTTGGGATTCTCCCGAAGCGGAACTTGTCGCCCCATTGGTAAAAGAGGCTTTGGATAAAGACAAAATCGTCGGGGCGATATGCAACGGTGCTTCGTTCTTGTGTTCGCACGGTTTTCTGAACCATGTAAAGCATACGGGCAACGGTATTGACCAACTCAAAAAATGGGGTGTACAGTTTATACTAACGTAGAAAATTATGTGGAAGCACAAGCTGTCAGTGATAAGAACATCGTTACGGCAAACGGTGTAGGACACTTGGAATTTACCCGTGAGATGCTTCTGTTTACTGGGAGCCGACAACCCCGAGCAGATTGACAAATGGTATGATTTCTACAAAAACGGGTGTGTGAGATAAAACAGTAGTTCTGAAATTCTAATTTACCCCTCTGTGCAAACCACCGAAATATAGCGATAATCACACTCATTTACAGTTACTTACCTCCCATTCTCCCTCTAATACCCTTTCCTCGAATAGTTCCGATTAAGTCTTTCATGAAGTAATTACTTTTTTTCGTTTTTACCGCTTGTACTCTTGGTTCTTCCGTTTGAATTACTTATTTTTGCCTCAGATTAAGAGTTATTTGACAGTATTGAGAAATATAGTGGTTCTAAACACTTTCCAATTTCTTATCCGTTGCCCGTTCTCGTGTGAGTTCTTCCCAATCTACTAATAGCCAGTTAAATATATTCTAACTGCATCAAATATACGAAAAAACTATCAATAAACTCTTTTCCTGATTAGAAAAGAAATTGCTATTCAGTAAATTATATAACTTGAACCTTATGACCGCATTTGGCGACTGCATAATATGCACATAAAAAACGGCCTCGAATGATTATTCCGAGACCGTTTCTGTCAAATTCAAGTTATATCAGTCCTTTATATGGCAAGCGCGTTTTCAAAGGTGCGTCTTGTGGAATGTCATAAATATTGCTTTTCTATCTCTTCTGTCTTGTATAGAGGAAGAAAGCCGTTTTTGTCGTAATACTTAAGCACCCTTTCCTCGTTGTACGCATCCACTACGATAAAGCGGCATCCCGTTTTATTGTCCTCGTGACGGAACCAGTCTTTTATAAAGGTCATCAGTTGCTGTCCTACATGGCTCGGTGTGCCCTGATATTCCCGGTTTACCCCCAGTCTTCCTATCAGTACAGCCGGGTAGCTACGCCCACGTTTTGGGTTTACGATATTACGTTACAAACGATTTTTGTCATTGGAAGAGATTAATTTGGTCTTGATGCTGTCATTAGCCAAGGTAAACAACGCTACAATACGGTGCGGAAATTCAGTCGTCACCCAACAATAAGTTTTCCCTAAAAGTTCATCCGCATATAAATCGGCATCATGAAGGAAAAAATCATCAAGATCATCCTCGCCGCAAGTGAAAGGGAGACACTTTTCCCGCACTTCCCTATATAGGCAGGCATGACGCAATCATCGTATAAAGAAATCCCGTCCATTGTTAGTTGAATCGGAATGAACGGGATTTCTCCAATACCTTTTGTAGCCGTTTCTTGGCCGCCACGGACAACTGTGGAGTTACCTTTACGGCATTCTTTTCTGCATTACGCACGAAATCTTCTGCCGTAGCACCTTCCAAAACCGGAATATTCTTAATCGTTATAACCATAATCATTAATTTTATGCAAATACTACTTTATTACCATACAACAAAATGGTACGCAGAATTTAACAATAACAGGGTTATATCAATTCACAAACAATTTGCCACTTTTTTATGTGGTTATTCTAACCATATTACATTCCTCTTACTATCCTGTCGTCGCTCCCTCGCCGGTTAGATTTTCCCATGCAAAGGTACAGCGGTCGTCCGGCGTCAAGCACCACTGTGCTAACGGCTCTTGAATTTGCCCGGCAGCCTTCCGCAAATCAAAGATGGCCTTTCAGTTCCCCGACATGCCGTGCCTGTCGGGTTGGGTATTCCGTGAAATTCCCGGCCGTTTGCTTGCCTTTCCGTCCTTTCCCCGCTGTCTGGCTTGCATGTAAAATCTCTCCCGGCAAGGAAAGCCGAAAGGCTTCCGAAGGGAGGGAAAAGAAAAGCAAGTTCAACAAATTAAAATTCAAGGTTATGCACAGCAAGATTTTTCAAATTACTCGAACACGAGTGGACAAGGACGACTACATGAACGAGGACACCCTCATGCAAGGCGATGACAGCTTTTTCGATTATTGTGCCGAGATTGACGACGAAGAACGCCAGTACCATATCGACAACTTGGTAAACAACATTCTGCCCAAAGGCATGTTCGAACTTGTTTCCGACGATACCATACGCTACAATGGCGGTGCGGCACAATGGAGAGAAGAGTTTGTCGCAGACATTCGAAGCAGGGCGGAAGCCATTACCCCCGAAAGCGTACAGGAATGGATTGGCCCGGTCTATCAGCTTGAAAAATTTCTGAAAAACCCGCTCGATACCGCCTACTGGTTCTACATGGACGAAGAGGGATTGCAATCCCACGCCGAGCAATCCTACGAGTTCCTGCGGCAGGTATGCGAATTTGAACCCGGCACGCTACTCTATATCGGCGGTGTTATCGACTATCATTTTTAACCTCAAAATGCAAAACGATGAAAGGTACGGAACATTTCAAACAGACTATCAAGGAATACTTGGACGGCAGGGCGCAGACAGACGAACTTTTTTGCTGTCTCCTATGCCAAAGAAAACAAGAACTTGGACGATTGTATCACGTTTATTCTCAATCAAGTAAAGGCAAGCGGCTGTTGCGGAATGACTGACGACGAGGTGTGGTCGCTCGCCATTCATTACTATGATGAAGACAACATCGACGTAGGAAACCCCATTAGCTGCGGTGTCGTGGTCAACCACAAAGTAGAACTGACCGAAGAAGAAAAGGCACAGGCACGAAAGGAGGCGCTGAAAGCCTATCAGGAGGAAGAAATGCGCAAGATACAGCAACGCCACAGCAAGCCGAAGCCGACTGCCAAAGCCGCACAGAGCAACCAAACAGAACTTTCACTTTTCGATTTCTGACCATGAAAGCACGAACGAAATTCCAACATAAGGTAGTAGCCGCCAACAGGCGGTTACTGCCTATCACGGAGAAGCAAACAGAATGGGCGTTCCGTCATACCGTCGGACATTACGCTTTTCGCACGCCCAGCGGACAAACGACCTGCCTCGATTGCGGGTATCGGTGGAACGAGACGAAAACTAAACATTGCCATTGTCCGAACTGCCATGCCAAACTGACGCTCAAAGACACGCTTTGCCGCAAGACGGACGAGAAAAGTTATTTTTCCGTCATCACCACACAGGACGGATTTCAGGTACAGCGGATTTTCAGAATGACCGTTTATTATCACAAGAGCCGGAAAGCTCGGACGGACGTGTGCGAAGTGGCCAGGTATTGGTTGGACGAGAACGGTAAAACTGCTCTGACGGCCTTACAACGGGCAATGGGACGTTACTTGGATTGTTTTCTGTACGGGTCGGGATTGGAACTGCGGAACGACAACTATGTTTATAAATATATTGCGGATTGTTACGTTTATCCGAGATATACATCTATTCCGAAATTACGACGCAATGGTTTGAAAGGTTCGTTCGCCGACATCGCCCCGCAAAAGCTGATGAAAGCTCTGCTGTCTGACAGCCGTGTGGAAACGATACTCAAAAGCGGACGCAAACGCGACCTCAAGTATTTTATAGACCACCCGCAGGATTTGGATTTCTGTTGGCCGTCCTACAAAATCGTGTTACGCCAGAAGTATCGGATAAAAGACATGGGAATATGGACAGATTATCTCCGTATGCTCGACAGGTGCGGCAAAGACTTGCACAACGCCCACTATGTTTGCCCTGCCGATTTGAAAGCCGAACACGACAAGTACCAGAACAAGGTGCGTATTCTCCAAGAGCAGAAAAAACGCATGGAGCAGATGAAACGGGCAAGGGAAAACGAGGCACGTTTCAGGGAGTTGAAAGGCAAGTTCTTCGGTCTGGAGTTCACGGACGGGACGATAGTCGTCCGTGTGCTGGACAGCGTGGAAGCCTACTACGACGAGGGCAATGCGTTGCATCACTGCGTAGGACAGTGCGAGTATTACCTCAAGCCGAATACGCTGGTATTCTCCGCACGGATAGAAAACAAGAGGGTCGAGACCGTAGAGTTGAGCCTCGAAACATTCAAGGTGCTGCAGTCGAGAGGGCTGTGTAACAAAAATACGAAATACCATAAACGGATTATGAACCTTGTGCATAAGAACATCGCACTTGTCCGAAAACGTATGACCGCCTGATACCGGCTGCTGTCGGTCAACCACCTGCCAATCGGGACAGGTGGTTGTTTATATTCCGGCCGTTGCCGCATACTTTTGTAGGCAGCTATCTTCACTTGAATAGCCCAATCAGCCATTTATATGCCATGAGCAGGCAGGACGTTTATAGTTTGCTTCTCCCTTTTATACCGTCGGATTATCATTTCCTCGAAGCCCGTCACCGCCACAGGCTGTTTTTACCGTGCAAAAGGTACGGCGGACGAACGGCTGACCAAAGTATCGCAGAGCTACCTTGCTGAAATTTGACGAAAACTTTCCGAAATCACAGATCCCGGTATTTCATAAAATTTCATCGGCGGTTCCTTGTTTGCGGTTCTTGCTTCCGCCGTCGGGTATCGCACATAAAAAACCGACCCTGCGGCGGGCTGAAAAGCTCGGAACAAAGGGAAATAAAAAAAACGAAACGATGACAACAACAGAACAAATTATCGCAGTAGCCACAGGATTGGGCTGGCAAGCATCGACAACGAAGTACGAAAATAGAGTGGTGTTCGATTTTCAGCAATATACGCCCAAAGGGCAGGATTTCAACGTCTCTGTTGAAATGAAAGACGGGGATTTCGACAGGTTTCTGTGTGAATTGGAAAATTTCTACGAGGCTTCGACCCCGACTATGACAACTACCTGTGGATAGCAATGACGGGCACGGCAAAAACGGTGCGCCCTACCACATCAAAGACATCGTAACCGATATGGAAGAAGCCGAGAAAATGATAGAAACCCTGTATGAAACATTAAAAAAAGCAATAGCATGAGAATGAAAACACTTTACACAAAAGATGCGGAAAGGACAGGAATAAGCCGCTTTCCAAATTTCCACAAGACAGGAAGCATCACCGGAATGAAAGAACTGTATTATGGCAAAAACGCCCTTTTGGTACGTTGTGGCAATTACATCTACAATGTATCGAGCGAACCCGAAATTTATTATAACATAGCACATTAAATGATATTCATTATGGAAAGGACAAGTTGTAAGACGGATTTTCAGAGTTGGAAAGGTATAATGGCTCTAAAATTACTCTGCTGCAATATAATTGCAGGCCGTTTTGATTGGAAGAAATATTGTACGCCACAACCTTACTGTGGTCAGGATATTTGCGTCATACCATTACATTGCTCCTACGGACAGATAGGCTATACCGTGTATTTCCCTTATGCTGATATGCCGGAAGTGGAATACGATTGGGAAATGAACAAATTAACTATCGACAAAGAGAACTGGGAAAGCTATTTAACGTGAGTATAATTCAAATATAGCCAGTTGCCCGTCTTTGAAAAACATACATCAATGGCGGGCTTCTTTCAAAAAACAGTATGTTGTTATGGTAGAAAGGGAGTTGGAAATAAAGTTGTATTAAAGGAGCGGGGCATGGAATATTCATTCAACCATATATTTTCCCTGAAATTGAGCAATTTCTTTGCAAAAATCATCTGCTATACGATAAATCTCCGTAACTTTGGTCTCTGAAAACATCATGGTAATTGCTTAAATGTCGTTAATTGAATACTATAAATTCAATGCTTTTATTGCTATGTGCCTAATTTATTTACAGAATTAGAATTGAAAGAATATGACACAGACTTTTTATACCAAATGGCAATCTTCTGTCCTTGCAGATGCAGGGAATTATGTATCAAAGGAATACAATAACTTCCAAACGGCGTTGTTGAGTGAAATATCCAAATATGCAAAAGCCGTGGATGCGGCAGTTGTAGCCGAGAGCAAGGGGCATTACCTTACAAGTTGCTTTATTGAGCGTAACGGTAAATTCGTGTACATAAGCCATTCTTCGGATGCGCGGATGGACGGTGGGGTAAAGATAGAACTTGATTCGTTCCTGATACGGACTGCCCGGCACGTAAAGGATTATACTGGTGGTATCAATCAATATTGCGATATGTCACAGCTACAGTCAATGATTGACAAACTGTTGTCTTAATGTAATGTATAAGAATGTGAGGTGGCTTCACTTCAACGCCACCTCACACTCGTTTCCGTTATCGGTGCAGACCGCTGATGTAGCTTTCCTCTTGCACTTCGGCCTGGTATTCTTCCATACCCTCCAGTTTCTCGTTCACGCTTTGCAGGTTGGCTTCCATCGACAGACAATGGTTGTAAGCGAAGCGGTGTCTGTCGGGTATATCCGTACCGGTAAACGGTCCGGCATTGAGCGTGTCGGTTTCCCTGTTATACCAGACGAACAGATGTTTTCCGTTCGGCATCTCGAACATCGGGAGTTTCTGATGTTTCAGGACATCAAACTCTTCCGCCGCCATATCCTTGGCCACCTCTTTCACATCATGCTGGCGCGGTCGGTTCCGTAACGCCGGATATGGTCTCGCACCTCCTGTTCCGTGTACTTCAGCATGATGTCGTAAGTGCCCCCGACACTTCCGTTGTACACTACGGCAAAGTCTTTATCCTCGATTAGCAGATCATCTCCCCGGTTCTGGAGGGAGAAGCGAATGTATGCTGCTCGTCCATACCGTTGCCGTCGTAATACTCCTTGGCGAGTGCCAGCAATCCCTTGTAGTCGCCTTTGTCCTTCAATTCGTCCAGTTGCGTCGTGTCATCGGTGGATTGGAGATAAGCCACCGATGCGTAAAGATACGTTCCTTGGTCGAGTGTTTGTTCTCTTGCTCTTCAGTAACATTTTGTTCCAACTCCTGTGCAATCTTATCCACCTTTTGAGTAACGATTGACGAAGCCCTTTTCACGTCCAGAAGCGTCGTCTTGATAAACTGTGGCGATTCCTTCAATTCATCGAGCCACCCTTTGAGGTATGCGCAACTGTCTTCCTTGATATGCTTGGTCATGCCATAGCGTTGTGCGATCAGTGCACTGCCGAGTTCGGCCACCAGTTCCTCGCGGGCATACTCTTTCGAGCCGAAAGATGTCGCTGGAGGCGGTCGAGAACACCCTCGGCGCCGGTGGAGTGGACCATTTCATGAAACAGCGTTCCGTAAAAGGCTTCTCCGGACTGGAACTGTTCTTTTTCGGGCACGATTATCTCGTTTCTCGTAATCGAGTAGTATGCTTCGTCCTGATGTCTCGGTTTGATAGGACAAATCCAAAGGTTATCCCGAATCATCGTATCGACGGGCGCGAAACTGAAATGTTCGCCGTTTTCGATCCTTTTCCCGTTCTCTACCTCCAACTGCTCCCACAACTCCGGTCGTGCCTCCCGCAAGTTGGTCTGGGCGACATTGAACACCCGGAACACCTGCATTTTGGGATAGACGTTGTATTGCGCCTTCTCCTCGTCGGAGAGCTTCTTGTAATCGTCATACTTGATTTTTTCCTTTGTCTCCTTGTGTATGCAGGTGAATGTGGTCAGCATCACGGGAAAGGATTTCTCGCCTTTCAGCACAGATACCCTTGGCAGTTCTTGTCCGTCCTTACCGGGTTTGTTGAGCCGCTGCACGCAGTCGAACGTACAGAAACGGGGAATCTTGTACCCTTCGTTCTCACAATGCAGGAGCAGCATCAGGGCGTTCATACCGTTGTACTCGCGCCCCGACAGGTTACGCGGCCATTGCAGTACACCCTCGGTAAACCACGGCTTGTGCCAATCTTTCTGGATGCTTTCGATTTTCTCGATCATCATCTCGGCAAAGAGGTCCAGCGCCTTATCCTCGCTGTTCGGTCCCTCTGTATTTCGCTTTCTATAACCGGCCATGACTGCTACTGATTGGAGTTATCCGATTCGGGAACATATTGCATCAATTCTTCCACTCGGCAGGAGATGTCCGGCTTCCCGTTATGTACCGAGACCGTCAGTTCGCCCTTGGCCTCTACCTTGACACCCGGTTGCAACCACTCTTCGCGTTGCCTGTCGAAGCAGAAGAAGCGCACCCACTGGTACTCGAAATTCTCATCGACCTTCTTGATGCTGAATGCCGAGAACATCGTGTAGGGTTTGTCGTTCCTGTCTTTCCGTTCCTCGATATTTTTGCCCACTTTACCGCGAAATGCCATATCTCCTTTGAGAAAATCCGCCGTGTCTGAGGCAACCGGATCGATACGGTCTGCAAAAAGGTTGAAATAGAGTTTGTCACCCCTGCGTTTCAGAAACAGCGTTCCTGTAATCTCCACGTGCGAACCGTTCCGATAACCTGATGCCTCCTCTTGGGAGCCGTCTTTGCTGACACTGATTTCGATAACTTCGTTTTGACCGTCTCGGTCCGGAATCGTGACACGTAGCGGAAAAGACAGAAACGAATTTCCTTCCTTGTTTGTTCTCGCCGAAGCATTGCGGCCTATCGTGCCGCATACCGTAACATTACATTTAATCATTTTGCTTTTGTCTTTTAATGATACACATATACCATCTGACAAACAGGGTCCTATGAATTGAAGTTGAACAGACTGGTGGCGGCCCTAATCAGGAGCACGTATCCTTATGTAGATGAATCCTGCTGCAATCAGCAACTGCACCCCCATGACGACGAGCGTTGTCACCCAGCCCAGCAGCAGGTAACAGAGCAGAATGTGCAGGACGCAGACGGATAGTCCGAATAGATACCCGCATAACCGTATCATCACGCGTTTTATCATGGCTTTCGGATTTTATCGTTTCAGGATTTCCGTCTGTCCCCGTTGCTCGGCCATTCCCTGCTCGAAATTCAGCGAGGCTGCCTCCGAGAGGATGACCGTGTTCAACAGTCCAGTCACACGCAGTCGTTTGGCTTCTTCCGAAAGAGAACCGTCGTTAAGCGTCACCGACAGGCGGCTTAACTCGGCAGAGGTCAGTTCCCGCGATACCTGGACGCTTCCGTTGTCCGCTTGCAGGACAGCCCGCCCGTTTTCCCCGATCACGAGGTCGCAACTTTTCATGCCGGGCAACAGCGATGTCAGGTCGATTTCCCGGCGGTCCATCGCCTCGGAAATGGCCGCCTTTTGTTCTTCCTCGTTTTTGCTGTCGATTTGCGTCGCCAGCAACATCAGGGAGGTAAAAGCGGTCATGGCCATCTCCACGATAGGGTCGCTACACCCTGACAGTCCCACGCCGCTGTCCTCCGAGGAGAGCAGTTTTTCATCCATGCATCGGGTGAAAGGTTTTCCTTGGCATTCTCCGGACTTTTTATATTTGGCGAACAGGTCGTTGCCGTTATGCAACACTTGTTGTTTGATGTTGCCCTTTTGTGCGATTTCAGCCAGATACGCTGCCGGATCGACGTCCCGTTGCGTACCGTCCGCATGAATTTGCCGGACACTGAAATGCAGGTGTTCCCCGCTCTTGCCCGATTTACCGAGCCGATTTCCGGCCTGTACTGTATCATCGGTTCTCACGAATACCTCGCCGAGGTTTTTGTAGGTACACTGTATTTTGCAGCCGTCCGCACGGGGGTATTCCACCGTGAGCGATTTGTTTCCGACAGCGACGACCTTGCCGCCTTGTTCCGTCGCCAGCACTGCATCGCCGTTGTTACATCGGATGTCCATGCCTGTGTGCATTCGTTTTGTCCCGTCCTTGGTGTCTTGCCGCATACCGAACGGTGAGGTGACGAAAAGAAACTCTTTCCGTTCCACCGGAAACGAATAGTCCACTGCATTTCCGGCTTCCCGGAGCGGGTTCTCTTCCACACCGAACCGCTTTCCCTGCGCTTCCATCTCCTGCATGACCTGACGGTCGTACTTTTGCAGCCCGTTCTGCTCGATGATACGTTGCAGACTGTCGGCATAATGCCCGCCCGTGGCATAGCCCGCCTTTTCGAGCCCCAGCGTCCAGCCTTTGTAGTCGTCGGGAGAGAGCGAGAAACAACGGGCATAGCGGTTGTTCTCTTTCAGGAAGCGTGAGTGATGCTCATACGAATCGCCCACACTGTCGTAACTGCAGAACTTCTCGTTCGGCTTGTCATCGGAATACAGGCTGTACCGGCCACCCTCGGCAATCCATTCGGGCGTGGCCTTGATACCGAAGTGGTTGTTCTCATTCTGCGCCAAACGGCTCTGTCCGTTGGAACTTTCCAGTATGCCCTGTGCCAGCGTCACGGAGGCCGGAATGCCGTACCGCCGCATCTGTTCCATCGCATAGTCTGCATATTGTTCCGTATATTCTTGATTCTTGTTTGCCATATTTCTACCTCCTCATGGTTGGACGTTGTTCGTTCTCTTCGTCGGTTGTTTCTGCAGGCCCGTTTTGCTGTGCCTTGGACATACCGTCACAATCCATCACGTATGCCCGTAGCGCATGAATTTGCTGCCTTGTTTCCTCATTGTCATGCTCGAATACCAATATGATTTTGTTTGCATCATACGGAACGCGTTCTTTGCTCGGAGGCAGGTTCAGTTCGTTCGCAATGGTCTCCGCATCATACATGGAAGCATAATAGTTGTTCCCATGTTTGAAAAGGACGACCGCTTCCGGTTGTTCTTCTTTGATTTGCTCATACTTGCCATACAGTTGTTCCGGCATATCTTTTATGGACAACTCTTTTAGGGATGAACCGGCTTTCTGGGCTTCCCCGGCGGTTTGTTTAGGATTCTTGTCTTTATCCTGCTGCTGGGTATCCTCTTCTCCTTGTTTCTTTCCGGCACTCTCTTCCTGCGTCTGTCCTTTGCGCAGTACGTCGGCGAAAAGCGTGGCCGCCAGATGGCATTTGTATTTGGCACGGTCCTCCGCCACCCACATGCGTTGCCATTGTTGCCGGGTGACGCTTCGGGGTTGTAATTTCTTTCCGTCAATGGTCGCCACGCACAGAGTTCCTTCTTGTTTGGTCTTGAACACGGACACCCGCTGAATCCGGTTCAGGTCAATGTCCTGCGCCCCGCTGCTGAACAGGTCCACTTTCAGGTCGGGTTGTGTTTCCGCCAGCGCATAATACTTGTGCGCCAGCTCCATGCGTACATTTTCGATATTGTCCATCGACTGTTTGAGGGTGGAGAAGAAGCGGTTCAGGTCGTCCTTGTCGGGATAGATACTGTACCCGCTCTGATGTTCGGGCTTCAGATACAGTGCCCAGCGGTTCTTGTCGTCCTGAATCATCTGTACTTGGTCGAAGCCGATTTCGTCCGCCCGTTTGACCGCAGGCGTTACGTCCAATGTGGAGAGCATCTCCAGCGCCCAGTTCTTCAGCCGGGCCAGTGACACCTGTTTTTGGGCGAAATAAGTATCATCGGGCCTATACCCCCATGCGCCGTCAGGATTGAAGAAACGCACGTTTTCGATCCCTTCCCTTCGCAAAGCCCTGCCGATACGGGCCTTGTTCATGCCCGGCACTTCGTTGTCCACCTCCGGCGACGCACCGGCAGGGAGTATCACATCCGCCGATTTCGAGGACGGATCGATGACGATGACAATGGTCTTGTCCTCCTTGTTCGGGTGTTTCCGGATCTCGTCAGCTACAATAGAATGCTGGGTAACTGCTCCTGCATGTCCGAGGTCTGCCGGCGGTTGCGCATCGTGCATATTCGATTTTCTCGCCCCGTTCTGCCTTATGGATTACTTCGAGGGCGTTGTTCACGTCGCTTTCGAGGGCGTCCACCAGGTTGGGGTTCTCCTTGAGTTCCCGGTTCCAGTAGTCCACCAGTTCAAGGCTTTTGTCGGACAGACGGGCGGGCAGTCCCAATTCCAGCATTTTGATTCCCGAAGCCACCTCCACGATTAGCCGTTCCTGTTTGAGGGCATCTTCCGAGGGACCCATACCGTTTTTCATCACCATGCCTTCACGGGCCAGCCGTTGCTGGTGTCCCGTGGCACTTACGATTTGCCGCAGTGCTCCTGTACATAATCGTTGTAGTGTCCGAAATCCCGTTGGCGCGGCATATAGACCGCATCGCGGTCTGTCTCGTAATGGGGCATTCCGCTTCCGTCCGAACGCACGGGCACGAGATTGTCCCGCATTTTCAGCAGGAAGTCGTTGAAACGGATATGCAATCGCCGTTCGTCGGCCTCGGAATATCCCCGTTCCACGGCACTGCCGTCTTTCAGCAATACCATATCGTATTCCTCCTTATCCACGTAAGGCAGTGTCGTTTGGTCGATATTGAAAAGTGTGCGGATCTCCCGGTTATGTATGCCCTTGTACTGTTTCTGCACCTCCTCGTCCAGTTTCAGATAGGCGTCTCGGCTGATGATGTCCTCCGGATTGTTGCGATGGACGTACTTATTCCAGTTATAGAACAGGAACGGGACTCCCTGCTCGTGCTCACGGACAGATGTGCCGCGAGCCTTGGCATCGCTGTAAAGGGTAAACAGGTTGGTCTTGCACCCGTTCCGGTCCGAATGCAATGCCATAAACAACCCGTTGAACGGGCTGACGGCGACACCGCGCGGGTAGAATTTTGGAAAACCTTTGCCAGCGGCGTTGAGCCAGTGGCCTCCAGCGTTCGATGCTTCGTTCAAAGCCGTGGAGAGCAACTCTATCTGTCGCTCCTCGGCATTCTTTTCTATCTGCGATTTCTCTTTCATATTCCAAAATTTTTGTCGGTTACGAAATGATATTACTGAATGCCCCGTGTCCGCACGATGGTCTCCTGTTGTCCGTTGTCATAGTTCTGCGAAGCCATCTGGCGAAGTCGGTCGCTTTGGACGAGCACGGCATTGGCCAGCGTGTTCAGCGGCAAGGCACCGGCACGGTAGGCGTCCGCCACCGTGGAATTAAGCTGCACCGTGCAGGGCACGTGGTCTATCGTGGCAATAAGGGTATTGCCTTGCAGTACCGGATTCACAATACGTGGATTGAGCGGCTCATCGGGATAGCGTCTGTACTGCACCTTTTGTCGGTCGTGGCCACATTTCCGTTTCTCTCCGTCCTTTCTTTTCCCAGTGCCTCGTGCCCCGCCTTGTTCAGCAGGTTCGCACCACCCAAGCCGATAAGCAACATCTTTAGCATCGGATTCTTGACGAATATGCCCGCCACGATACTCGCTATCGGCAGCAGGTTTTCTTTCAGTCCCAGTGATTGCGTCTTGCCTGTGAATATACCCAATAGCATGTCTGGCAGCATGGCCAACACACTGCCCGGATTACTCATGACTTCGCTGAAACCTTCCAGTCCGAGGAAACGGGTCAGTCCATCCCAACCGTTCTCGTTGGTCTGTATGGTCTGCGGTTCTTGCCCGGACGGCTCTTCCCGTATCGTTTTCTCGGTGGAGACTGTGGAAACCTGCACTTCTTTCGCCTCTTTTTCCCTCTGTTCGGATTCCTGACCGGCTTGTTCCGTTTCGGTATTCCCTCTTTCCAAGTCTTGCAGATAGGCTTCCTCCTGTCCGGGAGCGACCACCATCGGCACATCTTTATACCGTTCCGCCCGCTTCCGTTCTTCCCCGGCAGTTTCTTCCCGCCACGGCATATTTATACTGTCTGTTTTCCACCAATCCATAAAATCGAATGTTATAATCGGTATCTTTTTCTGTAACTCTCCGTTGGCTTCGGCCAAGAGTGTGTTCTCTTTGGGTGGAATCGCCGCTGCTTCCTTACGGAATCCCTCGAACACATTGCTTTCGCTGCCGAACACACCCTTGCTGATACACTCCTCTGCAGAGAGCGTCTGTGTCTCTTCTGCCCCGAAGTGATCGGCAACGGCCGAGATGGCTGTATCCGCTCCGATGAACCGTGCGAAGCTCGCCCACGAACCTGCACCGCCCAGCATGACGGTATCGGCTGAAGCCCCCAACACCCAACCTGCTCCTTTTTCCAACTTGCTCGGACGATAGGCGGCCTCTCCGCGTTTCTCTATCTCTTCGGCCAGCGGCGAGCGGCTCAACGCCTGAGGCAACCCCAACAGGCTTGATTCAGCCGCTTTGCGGATGATGTAGTCCGCCGAGGACTTGGGCATACGTTCCTTCACCAGATGGTCTATCATCAGTTGCTCCACGCGGTAGTCCACGAAAACGTAGGCGAGGTCACAGCCCAATTCCTGCGACAGTTCGTCGTAACGCTCGCGTCCGACTTCCTGCACGACGGTATCGCGCCACTCTCCGGCCATGTAGGCGAGATCGTGCTGTATTTCTTCCGACGAGAGAATCCGTTTATTGCACATCTCGATGTAGTCCTCTGTCGTTTTTGGAGTTCCATTCTCCCGTTACCTTGAGTGTTTGGTACGGGTCGGAGAGCGGTTGGCCCGCCGACGCCATCATGCCGAGTATGCCGCTTATGGAAGTCGAATACTCCTTCATTTCCTCGCCCTGCTTCTCGGTCAGGTAGGTTTGCGTCTGCGTCATGACGGGGACGAGATGATGGCGGAAATAACTGCCCATGAGGGTCTCTATTTCCGCAAACCTCCTGCTATGTTTGATTTCGTCCATATAATCAATATCTTTCTATATCATGTTTATCTGTTTCAGCAGTTGTTCCTTCGTTTGTTCGATGGCGTTGTGGTACACTTCCATTTGCTTGGGGAAAAACTCTTCGAGCCATGCATCTTTTTCGATACGGTCTTGAATGAAGCGTACCGCCTGTTCCCGTTCGATTTCCACCGAGGCTTCCCCTTCTTCCCTGTTGTTGAACCATGCTTTTGTCCACCAGCGGACTCCGGCGCGGTCGGGATAGACGGAGACAATCCTCGATATGTCGAAACTCTGGATGTCGATGTCCAACTCCGCCAGCGGGTCGATGAGTCCGCAGCCCGCTACAGCTTCGTCATGAAGTTTTTTTTTACCTCGCCGCCCATTGTGGAGAGGTACACCTCATGCCGCAGGGCAAGGTAGTTCAGGAAATCCGCTATCAGCAGGTTCTGAACTTTGCAGGCAAGCGGCATGGCTTTGCGCCCCAGTCCGAGGGGATTGGCTATGCTCGGCATCTGCTCGTAGAAATACTCTTTCATCGCTCCCATCGTGAAGATGTGGCGGAGCGACTGTTCCGTATGTGCGGGCACCGTGTACGCTCCCCGCTGCAAATCCTCCATGTAAAGCGGCAGAAAGCGGAGCATCAGCTCTTCTATTTCCCTTTGGTCCTTCTCGTAGTCGTTTTTTACTCCCGTTTCCGCATCGTAAAAACTGCAGGGCCGTTGCCGTCGGTTTCCTGCAAAGCCTTGATGTTGCCGTACAACATGGTCAGGAACTCTATCGGGTTCAGCTCCTCGCCCTTGAATTTTGACTTCTATATGCAGCCGTTCACCGCTCAAAGCCACCGTTTGTCCGGCTTTCACCCGTTGTCCGAATTGTGCGAACACATTCGACAGAAGACCGTATGTCACCTCGTACCCGCCGTAACGGACTGTCTGGCAAATGCCGTGTACCGGGTCGTTTCCCACGCCCGACACGATGCCACTGGCCACAGCCGACAGTATGTAGTACCGCGCTTTGAAGTCTATCCCGTGATGAAAGAACTTTTCTCCCGTTGTCGGGTGTACCTGCTCGCCGTAACCGAGCGACAGTTCCACGTCTTTTCCCCGCGGCTCTTCGAACGGCATACAGTAACCGCTGTCCGAGTGCAGGATCATTTCTTCCGTATATTTCATTGTGATATATATTTTTTATGTGTTCCTACCTTCTCATTCCTCCGCTTTGCGCTTGTTCCTCCGGAGAGAGTGTCGGCGTCTGTGTCCTCGATACCGTTTCCGAGGGAACCGTGCGGACAACGCCCGCATTGTTGCCGATAAGCATCATGCCCAGGAACAGACCGGCGATTTTACCCAGCCAGCCGGAACGTCCGAACACGAGGTACGCCGCCGCAATCAGTCCTGCAATGTTCAACCCCGACACATTGCCTCCTCCGAGGTTTCGCAAAAAGCCGCTGAGCATGTTGAACAACCCACCGCCGGAGGCTTCCCGCAGGAAGTTCGACACCCCGTTCAGTTTCGAGTCCGCGCCTCCCACAGCCTCGCCTATGGCAGAGACCGTCTCTCCGGCTTTGTCTTTCAGTTCCTTCATGTCTTCGGTCGTACCTGCAAGGGCATCCGTGCGGATTTGCCGACTACGGCCTCACTGACGATCCGTGCGACACTTTTGTCGGTGGTCAGTTTTTCCCAGCCCACATAGCCGACGGCAGCTCCGGTAGTGGCCATTTTGACCGCCTGCCCGGCTCCCCGAAGGGTCTGCGAGGGATGCAGTACCGCATGACCGGCACTTTTTCCCGTCGCATTGGCGGCCTTGCCCATGCCTTTCATGGCCTTTCCGCCGTATTTCAATATCGTATCCCAAGCTCCCATATTTTTATTCTTTTTTAGGGTCTAACATTTCTTCCATTTTGCCGCCATCGTCTTTGGGCGGCTTTCACGATGTCGTACTTGTCCGCAACAGGGCGTGCACCCTCGTCGATTTCCCGCCAGATGTCGCCCATCCTGGTATATTTCACGGCTTTAGTCAGCCGTTGCAGCGTCCGGTTCATCGACCGGAGTTTCGGACGTATGCCGAACACGATCTCCATACGTTCCCTTTCCGTCATCTTGTTGTCCGACAGGCAGGCCGTGCGGATGTCGTTCACAATCTCCACGCTGTTCAATATCATCTCCCGGTAAATCTGGTTGCGCCGCGTGGAGAGGGCGACAGCCAATGCACCCGTCGAATGTCTGCTCAATTGTTTGGTGAAGTCGCCCATGTTGTCCGTAAGCTGCGATATTTCATGGTAGAAACCGTAAATCTGCGCCGCATAGCAGACAATCGAACGGAACGAGTTCAGGTAATTGTTGAACTCCCGTTGCAAGTCCGTCGTACCTTCCACTTCTTCTTTTGTCCACACATGCCCTGTGGTTTGCATCAGCATGACCTTCTCTTGGTTTTTCAGTTCCTTCTCGGCCTTGTTGGTATAAACCAGAATCATTCCCGCAAGGGTCGCATCGTTCTGCGCCTGTACCTTCGAGATACCGGCGCACAGCAACAGAATCCATATCGAGATTATCCGCTTCATCGTTCTTCGTTTTTTATTGTCCTTTTTTCAACGGGCGGTGGCTGCCGCCCTGCGCCAGCGGGACATGGCCAGACGGGCCACTTCGCCGTTGCTGCGGTCTATCATACCCGCCGTTATGTTGTTCCACACGTCGTTCAGGGTATAATAGCGCAGGCTCAAATAGAGCAGATGCAGTTTCCGGCTGAATGCCGCGAGCTGGTCGTTCAAAGCCCACAGGGTTTTGCTCCGTTCCGCCCCCGTGAGCATGTTTTCCATGCCGCCTTTGGCCACGGCATCGTTCAGCAGCGTGAACACGGAGACCAGTTCCGTCGCTGTCTCGATATAGAGGTTGTTCATGTTCATGCTGGCGACGATACCCTGCGGGTTGTTCCGTATCGCTTTGCCCAATTTTTCCAGTGTGAGGAAAATCCGTACACCGTCATTATAGAGGTGCGTGCAGGCTTTCAGCGACGAGGCATAGCCGCTCGCCGTCTTGAGGTAGCTGTTGTACTGTTTCTCCCACTCGTGTATGCGATTGAACTCTGCTGCGATACTGTTTTGCATCAAGGCGGTCTGCGTCTGTCCTTTGATTTGTTTGTCTATCTGGCCGTTAATCAATTCATTGCCCTCGGCCAACGCCGCCCATTCCAGCGGGTTTGAGGCGGCAATCTGCGCCTTGGCCAGTTGCGGAAGCAGACCGGCAAGTATCAAGACCGCCCATATACTAATGATTCGTAATCTCATAGATTCCCTTTTTTCGTTTATTGATTTCCACACGTTCACGGATAATCGCCACGATGTCGTTTCCGCATCGGACGCCGATAAGGTCGAGCCTTGGCGTGTTCCGGTCCATCGAGAGAATGCGAACCGTCTTTAACCCGCAAATCTGTTGCAGGAGGCTCTGGTGTTCTTGAAAGTCCACGATACGGTACAGTTCCATGTAGTCCACCCTGCGTATGAAAATGCCGTGTTCGCTGACAAGCTGTTCTTCGCCGACCCTGTAACGTATCCGACGCAGGTAGATGAAGCGATACAGCAACACGAGGAGCAGAAATAAGGAAACGATTCTCGCCATACTGCTCAACGGCAGACCTTCCATGCCGCCGTACACCAGCCCCGCCATGCACACGAACATCAGCGGCAGTTCGTCGATGACGAATTGCCCGGTATGCGGCCGCAGAAGGATATTCCGCTCGTCTTGTATGGAATGCTGCATAGTCATCGGCGAAAATGTGTTTGTCGTTCTTGTTCAGGTTCTTCCTCTCTGACCGACTCTTCACGGACCGATTCTTGCTGTTGCTCTGCCAGCAATTGTTCATTCCAGCCTGTATAGCGACAGTCCGGCATTTCACGGGAAATGGCGACATCATGCTCCTTGTCGATACCGAGAAAATCCTGTAATTTCTCACGGAACTCACGGTAACACTTCCTCATGGTATCTATTTGGTCCTGCACATCTTCCGGGGCACACAACCTGCTCGAACTCATTGATATGGCTTCTTCCCGTTCGGCATCGAATCGTATGCAGCTCTCTTGCAAGCCGCCTTTGGGCAACAGATAAAATTCTCCTTCGTCCAGATCATTGCCGTCCGGTATGGAATCGAGATATGGTTTCCGCTCCGGTGTCTCCTCGATGGTGGAGCGTATCGTGCGGCAGATTTCCTTTTGCAGGGTTTGGGCAAACTTCCACCCCTCCCGACCGGTGTCGAAACAGATATGCTGCCGGGCCGGGATCGTAAGCTCAAGCACGCCTCGCATCTGTTTCTCGGTAGGTTCGCCGCCCGTTGAGACGAAGACCGCCTTTCGTAGCTCTTGGTTTTTCGCCTGATGAAGCTGGTAGTAGGCCATTGCCTCGCTGGCACTCTCGAACCAGTAGATATGCTTGGCTTCCGAAAGAGCTGTCCGGGCAGGACTGGCAATCCATACACCTTCCCCCGAATGGTTGCCCTCGGTCATGTCGTCGTAGCTGGAGTTACCGTCCGTGTAGGCGTGTCCTCGCTTCTCGAATCCTACGATCTTATCCGCATCTTCGGGTAACGTCATCGGAAAGGCGAGGCAAGTGCGCCTCTGACCGTCCTCGCTGTGTCGGGTCGCCAGACAGAAGTCCCGGTGAAAGGTTTGCTGCGTACAGAGGTCGATACCCCTTTTCTCGAAATAGGGTGCAAACTTCTCCTGCGTACCCCTGTCCTGCGGATCGAACTTCTGAATGTTGTAGTCCGCAATGTCGAACGGTCGGGTGTCCCGCTGGGGTTGTCCTGTGCGGGTTTCCTGTTCGGGAATAGGGTAATGCAGAAGGCGGTAGCATACGAGTTCCACCAGCCGATCCGGATTTATGCCCTCATGGTATTCTGCAAAAAGATGCGGGTGTTCCTTGATGAACGAAACGACGTTGTATTCCTTCTGCCGGGGTGGCTGGCAACAGCACTTCCCATGCTGTGTGATGACGAACTTGTCGCCCCGGATACGCTTTCCCTCACTGTCCGTGCGGATAAACGAAGAGAGACGCAAACCGAAGCGTCGGTTCTGGCGATAACCGGCATCGAGCAGTACATCCCGGATGTCGAGTCTTTGCAAAAAATCATTATGTGTCAATTTCTTGTCATTCATTGTCTTCTCTTTTGTTGTTTCATGTGGGGTGTGCCGCATTGTCATCGGTGGAAACGTGCTTGCCGTTCCTGTTCGGGTTCTTCTCTTCTGGCCGGCTCTTCGTGAACTGATTCTTGCAGCCTGATCTTTGCCAAGAGCTGTTCGTTCCAGTCCTTATAGCCTTTGTCAGCGGGCTCGTACACGATAAGGTCGGTGCTGTCCTCGCCGGGAGCGGGAAGATTACGGATCGCATCCTCTATGGCCATGATATTTTGTCTCATGCCCTCCAGCGTTTCCTCACTGGCCGAACCCTCGGCAAGAGCCATCTCGTACTCATCTTGGCACACCATGCTCATCTCCTGCAAATATCCGTCGCCGATTGTCCGATAGTCAAGCGTACCATCTTCCCGATAGATTTCTTTGGGACGTAAAAGCGTGCCGACTATCCTGTGAAAGTCGAAGGGTTCGAGTTTTACTTCGTAGTTTTGGTTCTCCTCGCCACTGATACGGACCAGCAGTTTGTCGTCTTTCGTCACGTTACTGGTGAATGTCTTGCCCGCATGGGTGAGCGCGAAGTTGATGGCGAAGATCTGCCCGGCACGGTCCCCGTCGAAGCAGAGATGGTGGTAAGCGTGTGGAGTGGCCTCTATCATGGCTTTGAACTGTTGCTGGCTCGGTGCTCCGCCAGTAGAGACGAACACTCCCTTTCTAAGTTCCTTGTCCCATTTCTGGTTAAGCTGGTAATAAGCCATTGCGTCGTAGGCACTCTCGAACCAATAGATACGCTTGGCTTCCGCAAGTGGGGTCTTGGCAGGGCTGGCAATCCACAGCCCCTCGCTCGAATTGCTGCCCTCGGCCTTGCCTTTGTAGCTGCCGCTTCCGTCCATTCTTGCACGTCCCCGTTCTTCGAAGCCCACGACCGTACCGTCGCCTTTGGGCAAGGTCAGCGGAAAAGCGAGATTGGTGTATGCCGCACCGTCCTCACGATGTTTCGTCGCCAGACAGAAGTGGCGGTGGAAGGCATATTGCGTGTAGAGGTCGATACCCCGGCTCTTGAAATAAGGATAGAACTTCTTCTGTGTCTCCCGGTCCTGCGGGTTGAACTTGTGCAGGTCGTAGTTTGCGATGTCGAACGGGCGGATGTCCCGCTTGGGCTGTATAATCCGCGTTGTCCGGTCCTCGATAGGATGGTTCAGCAGCCGGTTGCACACGAGGTTCACCAGTCGGTCGGGAGACATGCCCGCACGGTATTCAGCGAAAAACTGCGGGTGTGCCTTGATGAACGAGATGATGTTATAGACTTTCTGCTGCTGTGCTTGGAAGCAGCACTTTCCTTGTTGCGTCACGATGAACTTGTCGCCACGGATACGCCGTCCCTCGCTGTCCAGACGGACATACGAGGGATAGCGCAGGCCGTCGCGCCGGTTCAGGTGGTAGCCCGCGTCAATCAGCACGTCCTGAATGTTCAGCCTTTGCAGGAAGTCGTCGTAGGTAAGGTCTCCTTCTCTCATAGTTGTCTTTATCTCCCTCTTCTCATATCGTTAATATCCTGATTCATCTGTGCCTCGAAATTGCGTATGGCCACGTCTCTCGGCGTATCGACACCGGGTTTGAAATACGGGTGTGGCGGGCCACCGAAACGCTCGCCGTAGAACTCCGGACCGTGATGATGATGCCGCAAGCCGTGGACGACGCCCGCCGTGATGACCGTTCCCGCTGTGAGGGCGGCGAAATTTTCACGCCGAGACTGCGCTGCGCTTCCGGCCGCATCTTCATGTCCACCTCGCTGAATATCTTCGAAAAGATTTTCATGCGATGGTAGTCATCGACCGCAAGGAATTTATCGTAATCCTTCTGGCTGATCTCGTGAGTGATGACTTGCCCGTCGATGACGGCCGTCATCTTGTACTTGCCCTCTATGGGGGATGGATGTACGGCTATTTCGCCGACCTCGACCTCCCTGCCGTGCCGTTCTTCCCGATACCAGCCCTTGCGCTCGTCGAGCACGGAAATATCCCGTCCATCGACGGAAGCGGTTGCGCCATACGGCATCTCCTGCCGGAGCTGGTTTTCCAGAGGGGAGAGGATTTCCTGCTCCTGTTGCTGGCGTTGCGTCAGTTCCTCCTGCACTTCGGGGTGCAAGCCGAGGGCGATACGCCGCTCGCTGTCGAGATCCGCCATTGTTACCTTGTCGGCGAAATCCGCCTGATTACCCCGTTCAGGACTTCCAGTCGTTTCTCGACAGGTTGTTCCTCGATGGAGTTGGAGGTCAGGACGGCCGTTTCTTCTTTCGTCAGGTCATAGACCATATCGGCGGCCACCTTTTCGGACTGTACGGTCAGGGTCCGTGCCTCCTTATCGACGATAAGACCGTGGGAGGCAAGACACTCCTGCCATTTCTCGTTGGAAAAATAGACCGGAGAGGTAATCAGTTCCTTGTAAGGCCGTGCAGGTTCCTGATTGCGCGGACGGCTGACCATCGGCGTGATGACCGCCTGCAAGTCCTGCAGTATGTCTCGTTGTTGCAAAGGCTGCGTCTGTTGTCCTCCTTTGTAGTAGAATCCGTAGCCGCCCGATTGCAGCTCACCGGGTTTCATGCGTCCGTCGGGTCCTTCGGGTACGATGGAGGGGCCTGGAAAGAACAGCTGTCCGCCGACCTGCGCAGGTGGAACCCCACTTGATGGCGTGGAGTCCAGCCGAGGAACGGCGGAGGCATGCCCAGCCGTCCCAGATGACCGTACTCACCGACTGCCGAGCGGTAGCCGTGCAGCCCCA
>ENA-OPZC01000022-OPZC01000022.1-human-gut-metagenome-genome-assembly--contig:-NODE-22-length-27427-cov-1.594579_pt1 | contig 27427 bp, 17 predicted proteins | sample MGYA00242477_ERZ504491 | MGnify/ENA primary metagenome ERZ504491 (study PRJEB26092, sample SAMD00036249) | human gut metagenome | host: Homo sapiens | study: EMG produced TPA metagenomics assembly of... | reverse complement strand
TCCAGAGTAACTAACTGTATAATTTTGTGATAGTCCTGTACGGAACATTTCATCAAGCCAATCAGTACTTGAAGTCAATGAAGAAGGATCTGCCCACAAAGGATTTGTTGTTTGCCCAGCCGCAGAAAGCATATCATTGCTATAAGCTGCATACTGGCTCGCATTCAACATCTCTGGTTGATTCGTAACATTCTGTACAGCCCAATTAGCACTGAAAGAAAGCTTACCTTTCCCACTTTCTCCCTTTCTCGTAGTAACCATTACTACACCATTAGCACCGCGAGAACCATAAATAGCTGTGGCAGAAGCATCTTTTAGAACATCAACACGCTCGACATCTGCCATATTGATAGAATTAAGTCCTAAATCTGTAGGTACTCCATCAATTACTATCAACGGATTACTATCATTGATAGAACCAATACCACGTACTCGAATAGTAACATTATCTCCGGGCTTACCACTATCTATAATCTGCAATCCTGCAACTTTACCTTGCAGTGCCTGACCTACGTTAGATATTGGAGAGTTCTTCATATCCTTCGCTCCGACAGAACCTACTGCTCCTGTCAGGTCACTCTTTTTCATCGTACCATATCCCACAACAACTACCTCGTCCAATAGTTCCGTGTCATCTTTCAAAGTAATAACAAGCGGCTGGTTACCTGTCACTGTTACATTCTGACTTGCGTATCCTATATAAGAAATCACCAAAACCGATCCTTTAGGAATACTTAAAGAGAATTTTCCATCAATATCCGTTATAGAACCATTCGACGTTCCTTCCTGGATAACATTTGCCCCAATAACAGGTTCTCCTGTAACATCCTTTACAGTACCTGTTACCGTAAGATTCTGACCAAATACACTCGCTGTAATAAATAGCCCTCCTAAAAGAGAAAGCGCTCGCTTCTTTTGTAGAAACCTTGAAGTGTTGTTTTGCATAAATTAGACTTTTAATTAATAAATTAGATGTAATATTACTACATCTTTTTCCAACAATGCAAAAGTATTATGCTAATATAAAAGCTTCAAGGCAACCAAGTATAAAAGTAGTAACTTAAGATACTCAAATAATCATAACATTCTAATTATTATAATATTAGAGAATGATTCCAATGTCAAAAAAGTAGTAATCCAATAAATGAAAAGCAAGACGCTACTGCTCTAAACTACCAATTTGCATGACATATTTTTCAAATTCATCCCGATTGCAAGCCGCCTTATTCCGTGCCTTAGTTCGATAATTATAAATGGTAGTAACCGAATAACGAAGGAACTGAGCTATTTTTACACTATCTGTAATACCTAACCGAATCAATGCAAAAATACGCAACTCTGTATTAAGCCGTTCATTCGGCTTTAAATGAACTTTTTCACTTTCAATTAATAGTTTATTAAAATCATCAACAAAAGTCGGAAACAGCAACAAAAAGGTATCATCAAAACTCGCATAAAAAATCTTTTTAATTCTTTATCAACCAGTCGAGAAGACTTCAACTGATGATACAATTCCTCAACCTTTCCAACCGCAGCTAACTTAGCTAAACTTTTACGGTATTCATCCAACTTCTCAATATACGTTGAGCATTGATCAAGATAACGTCCTATGTAAATCTCCTTTAAATAAGTATTCTCACTCAATGCGTGATTCAACTCCTTCAACTTAGCATTTGACAGGCACAAGTCATTGTTTAAATCCTGTAATTTCCGGTTCGCATCTATTACTTGACGTCGTGCTACCGCCAGACGTTTCATCTGGTAATACATATAATAAACTCCTCCCAATAAAATAAATGACAAGATACAAATACAAATAAACATTATTTGTAACTTATGCTGCCGCCTTGCTTTTTCTAAATGATAAGCCTCATTTATCACCGGAAATATTTTCAAGGTTTCTATAATCCGTAAACGGGCATTACACATAGCTGCATCTTCCATACAAAGTTTCAAATAAGAATAAGCACGATCGAGGTCTCCCTCTTGATAAAGTAACACAGCCAGTTCTCTCAAGGAAGCATATTCTCTAACTCCCGATTTCATATCAGCTATAGCAGAAAGCAACAAACAGCGTTTCTGGTTCTCTTTATCTCCAATTAAAGAATAAGAGTTTGATAATGTATAATAAAGTATAGCCTCATCATGAACTTCCATTTTATGTTTATTAGTATAATCTTCAAGCATTGCAATAGCTTCCTTACATTGACCATGAACATTATAACGATCAGCCTTAACAATTTGATAAGTAACAGACTCCTGATTATTTACCAGCAAAATAGAATCTCTATAAGAATCCGTTAATCTATTATATTGGCCTTTTTGGGCAACAGAAACCGTATAATCAGCCATATTCCCATAAACAGTACGATAAACATGATAATAATAAGGTCGCAAATAATCAGGCAACCGTTCCCGATTAACCTTTTTCATCAAATCCAGAGATTCTTTAAACATACCAGCAACTCCAGAAATCTCCGCCATATTCATTAAAGCATTTATCTGGTAATCCTCATTCTGGATACGTTGAGCAACTTCATAAATAGCACGAGCCACATGCGATGAAGAGTCAGCATTAAAAGAAGAATATCCAGAATATAACTCTCCTAATATATGATAACGTTGTTCATTAGTTTCTGAATTATCTAACATTTTATTCAAACGCTCCAAGTATTCCAAACGCTTCTTTATATACAAAGGACGTTCTTTAATTGCTTTATCAAGCTCTGATAACAACATAGGCATCTCATCAGCCATAGAAACAATAGCAAAAAAAAGCAGAAACAACGAAATCAAGAATTTCTTCATTCTAGATACAATAACTATAAGTTAAACCAAATTCAAATCTATCGTATGAACACAAAATTAATCAATTAAATGAAACAATAAATATTTCTTTCTCAAATTATAACTGATTTGAATATACCATAAAAAATTTATTTCAATGCTCCAGCCGCCTTCTGTCCATAATAAGATAAATTACTGAAATATAGGTCATCTATTACATACTGGTAAGTCAGATTCTGCTGTCGACCCTGTTGGGAGTTTTCTCATTCTCTTCTTTCTGGACCATCAAGGAGGTCTTCGAACAGCGCGAACGCGTGCTGAAAGGCTGGTTTCCGATGAATCCGAAACGGAAGAAGGAATATGAACAGTAAGAAAACGGGTTCTAGAAGCAATATGACAACTTCCAGAACCCGTTTTTTACAGACATAGTAATGAAGCCATGATATGCTCCATGAAGGACTGAGCCTAATAATTAAACGTAATTGAAAATTACCTTATGAAAAAATAGAATGCAATAAAAAAAGGCTTTTCAAACTCTTACACTCACTAATTTTCCGTAAAGGCTTCCATAATGGCGGTAGGGTGTCCATCGGCAGTAAATGCACCCAATTACGTAAGGAGTGGGTTTACATTCGGGTTCCCAATAAAACACACCCCGGCATTTTCCTTCGGTTTCCATACGGGCTTGGCGGATGATACGGGCAAGCTGCGCTTTCCCTTCTTCCGGTTTTGCCGACTCCATTCCCGTTTCAACAATCATGACGGGGCAGTTATATTTTCGGCTCATCCGACGAATATTATCCATACACCGCGTTATCGCTTCATCAGCATTTTTAACGTGTTTGTACATAATCGACCAGTACGGATAAAGCGACATACCTATCATGTCCCATTTCCCTCCGTTAGCCTTCAGTCCGTCAAAGATATAATTATACAATTCGTTGTTAAACCCGTTGTCAAGGTGGACGATGACAGTCGTTTCCGGGAAAATATCTTTTACGGCATCATAACCTGCAGTGGTCAAGGCAGCATATTGCGGCATATTAGTGCTGGCGCGTCCCACCTCCCAAAGGAAACCGTCGCTGGTTTCGTTGCCCACCTGTACCCAGCGAGGTTTGATGCCGCTATTTTTAAGTAGCAACAAGACATCGCGTGTATGTGTGGCCACAGCTACCTTCAAATCTTCGAACGACAGGTTCTGCCAAGCACGTGGAATGGTTTGATGTGCAGGGTCTGCCCAAAAATCGCTATAATGAAAGTCTACCATCAGCTCCATGTCGTTTGCTTGAGCGCGCTTAGCCAGTGTAAGCATATCTTCCTTGCTGCTCCATCCGTCTTCAGGGTCTACCCACACGCGCAGACGGATGGCGTTAAGCCCTAATTCTTTCATCAGGCAGTACATTCACGTTCTTCGCCTTTCTGATTATAAAACCGGTGCCCTTCTGCTTCGAGTTGGGTAGTCCAACTGATGTCGGCACCTTTGTAGAACGTAGTGTCTGTTTGTCCATACGCGTGGAAGGAACAAAGAGCCATCCACGCAAGATATATTATCTTCTTCATACCCAGTTATTTTACAGGTTTCACGTTAATCCGGATACTTCCGCTTTTTACGCCTTTAGCTGTAGCTTGCAGTTCCAATGTGCCGGCTTCTTCGCCCGCCTGGAGGATAACCGTCAACATTCCGTTAAAAACGTGCATCCGGGGCAGATGGAAAAGATCGAGGCAAGTGGGGTCGCCATTGGCTGAAGCACGGTAAGTTCCGGCTCCTTTTACCCTAAAGTTAACCAAGCGCCCGTCGGTAGGACAGAGATTGCCGTCTTTATCTACGATGCGCAAGGTTACATAAGCAAGCTCTTTTCCATCGGCATTTAGTGTATGGTGAGGGGTGGAAAGTTCGATATGATGCGGCTTTCCGGCAGTACGGACTGTCTGTTCTGCCACCGCTTTTCCTGCTTCGTCATAAGCCACTACTCTTACTTCGCCCGGCTCGTAAACCACGTCTGTCCACATCAGGCGGTAGCGGCGTTGCAGCCAGAGCGAATCTTTTCCCTGTAATGCCCTGCTTTCCTCGACCGTAAGTTTGCACTGCCTGCCATAACTTTTTCCGTTGACAAAAAGTTCGGCTTCGGGATAGCTGGTATAAACAAACACAGGCGTATTTTTTCCTTCTCTCCCATGCCAAGTCCAGTGGGGCAATATATATAATGTAGGCGACTGTTTATTCCAGATGCTACGATATAAGTAATAACGATCTTTAGGCAAGCTTGCCAAATCAATGATACCGAACAGTGAGCTGTGACTGGGCCAAGCATCAGTATCGTAAGGCGAGGGTTCGCCAGATAATCGAAGCCGGTCCATACGAACTGCCCGATTGTCCACGGATAATCATCAGCTAATGCAAAATCTTCATCGGGTACATTACTCCATGAACAATATTCCAAATCATATCCGGTAGACTGGTGGTCGTCATACATCGCTGTGTGGCGTTTAACGACCGGGAACTTATATACTCCACGCGAGCTGACCGTAGAAGCGGTTTCTGAACCCAGCACGATATTTTGCGGCAGGCGGTTATATGCTTCCGTATAGAGGTGGGTACGATAATTGAAACCGGGAACATCCAACAAGGCAGCAAATCCATTGTCTAACACACTCAAAACCTGATCCATGCCGCAAGTGACAGGACGTGTAGGATCTTCTCGATGGCAAATTTCCTGTAAGAATGCAGCAACTTTGCAACCTTCTGGTTTCCATTGGGTAGGAACCTCGTTGCCGATGCTCCACATCACCACGCTGGGATTGTTGCGGTAATGGCGAACCATGTTTACAATGTCTTTTTCCGCCCATTCATTGAAAAAGCGGTGGTATCCGTTCTCACACTTGGCTATATCCCATTCATCGAACGATTCAACCATCAGCATGATACCCATCTCGTCGCAAAGTTCCACCAGCTCAGGGGCAGGCATGGCATGTCCGGTACGGATGGCATCACATCCCATGTCTTTCAGTAAAACCAGCTGATGGCGCAAGGCAGATACATTGATAGCCGCTCCCAACGGCCCTAAATCGTGATGATTGCATACTCCTTGAAATTTGCGGTGCTTGCCGTTCAGAAAAAATCCTTTGTCGGCTACAAACTCCAGACTGCGAATGCCGAAACGGGTGGTATATTCATCAACAAGCCGGTTGTCTGCATAGACTTTAGAAACGGCTTTGTACAATGAAGGACTTTCGGGCGACCACAACATCGGGGAATTTACCAGAAAGTTTTGTTCGAAAGACATTCCGTTAGTGATTTTGCGCGTATTGTCTTTGGCGGCAACTATCTTTCCTTCGGGCGAAACAATCTCGGTTACGATACGGATATCTTTATTGTCGGCATTTGCTACCGTTGTAAGTAATTTTACCGAAGCATAATCAACACTTACGTGCGGGGTAGTCAGTTTCGTACCCCAAACGGGTACGTGTATGTCGTCTGTAGCAATGACATGCACATTCCGGTAAAGTCCGGCTCCGGGATACCAGCGCGAAGACTGCGGACGGTTTTCCAAGCGTACTGCCAGCGTGTTTGCTTGTCCATCTTTATTGACATACGGTGTTACATCAAAATAGAAAGAATTATATCCCCAGGGCCAAAAGCCTATTTCTTTTCCATTTACGTAGATACGGGCTTCGCTCATCGCGCCGTCGAACATCAGCGTAATCTGTTTGCCGGCAGGTGCATGGAAAGTAGTACGATACCAGCCTACACCCACGTATGGCAATCCGCCCGTCCGTCCGGTTTTCACCGAAGCCTCCGTTTCAAAATTCTGGGTAACAGCTACGTTCTGTAAATCATGGCTGCGGTCGAACGGACCAAAGATAGCCCAGTCGTGAGGAATCGTAACAGCCTCCCACTCCGAATCATCAAATCCGGGAGTCTCGGCCCCTTTCACGTCTCCTTTTGTGAACCGCCATCCTTTTTCTAACAGTTGCTCGCTGCGTTGTGCCCATACAGAGCCCGACGTGATAACACATACAAAGAAGAAGATGAGTTTAAATAGGTTTGTATGTTTCATATTGTTGGTTTTTGAATAGTTAGATTTGAATAATCTATTCAGGAGGGAAGTCTTTTCACTACTCCCCTCCTGATAACAAATTTTTAGTTACGAGCGAAAGCATTCAGTGAGGCAGTAGGTTTTCCGCTGTCATCAAATAAGCCCTTTTGGTATCCGTTCCATCCTCCATAACATTCCGGTTCCCAAACAAATACCCCCAAGCATCCCTCTACCTGTTTAGCTTTGGTCATGAAATCGGAATAAAAGGCTTCAGCTTGTTCGTAGTTCCACGGGATACCTATCTCGCAAACCATGATTTGGGTATGATACGTACTGATAAGCGATTGCATATTGGCAATGCAAGCATCGTTTTGTGCCTTCCATGTCTGCCCGTTTTCATCTACCGGACTCCATTCAGCCAGTCCGTTGTTTTCATCAGGGTCTTCGCCCGGATAAAGCGACATTCCGATAATATCCCATTTCGCTCCGTTTCCTTGCAAGCCATTAAATATCCATGTATAATGCGTCAACTCGTTACCCCGGTCTAAATGAACAATAACCTGAGCTTCAGGATAAACCGTTTTTACAGCATCGTAACCCGAATTGACCAATGCCGCAAAGTTTGCCATATCCGTGCTTGCCTTGCCTTCGTCAAACAACATGCCGTTGCTGGTTTCGTTTCCTACTTGTACCCATTCCACGTCGATACCTTGATTTTTAAGCGTAGTCAATACTTCAGTCGTATGGTTGGCGACAGCCTGACGCAGTTCATCAAACGAATAATCCTCCCAAGCCGCCGGTTTGGTTTGATTTCCCGGATCCGCCCATGTATCGCTGTAATGAAAATCAATCATCAGCCGGTATCCCAAGTTATGTGCCCGCCATGCTTTGGCAACTACGTCGGCTTGGTTACACCAGCCGTCGACAGGATTCACCCACACACGTAAACGGATAGCATTCATCCCAAGTTCGCGGAGCAGAGACATACATTCCCGTTCTTTTCCGTCGGCATCATAAAATTTCCTTCCGTTAGCTTCCATTTCGGTCAGCCAGCTTACATCGGCACCGCGGGCAAATCCCGTCATATCGTATGTCTCTTCCGGAATTTCGGGGAATACCGGTTTATCATCGTCGTTGCAGGAAGTGATGGCAACCCCCGCCAATAGGAGTAAGCCCATCCACCAGTTTTTTATCTTTTTCATGGTTGTTTCGTTTTTTAATTTGCTGTGTAATTCCAAGTCATGTTAGTAAGGTCAACGGTAAGGGTAACCGCTCCGGTTCCGTCGAACCATATATTCCATTTGTCGTCTTGTGAAGACAGTTGCGAGTTTTCATCCGGGTCGCATCCATACCATACCGAGTTCGTCCGGTCTACGATGTTGATTTGGTCTCTTACTTCTCCGGAATAAGTGCCTGTGTACACACCGCTTTCGCTGCCGGTAGGGTAGAGTGTAGTCAGGATGACTTCGGAACCGGTGGAATAAGAAACCACGTCGAGCGATTCGGGAAGCGTGACGGGAGTGTCTCTTCACCGGAGTCTCCTCCGCCCGGCAGTTCGGCTGCTCCTGCCTCTACGCTGACCGTGCAGTTTGTCGGGTCATACAGATTCAGTCGGACGGTACATTCTCCTGCCTGCGGCACATCAACCGTAATGTTTCCGGCAGTTTCGGCTAAAGCGACATGCTCTCCATCGGCGGCAAACGCAATGCCGGTGGCTGTGCCCGAGCCGTCTCCGGTTTCCACATTATACTGTTCTCCCTGCCCGTTGATGGTTATCGTGCGGCTTCCGGCAGCGTCGGCAGTAAATGTGGCAACCCATTGGTTTGTGGCTTGGTCTAACGTAAGGTCGATGCTTTCGCTTGTCAGTCCGCTGACAGAGAGCGAACTGATATGAAGCGCACTCCATTCTGCCGCTTGCGTATTGACGATAACATAGTAACATCCAGCTGTTCCAGGAAACCACATATTCTGGAGCGAGTTGTTCGGGTCGTCTGTAAGATGGAATGCCCCTTCGCTTCCTGATGTTCCCCATATCGAGCCGTCTCCTTCTTTAAGAAGGATATGATACCATGCTTCAGGTATAGAGATAAATCCGCTGTATATACCGTCGGCATCCGGTGAGTAAAAAGTAACACCTGTTTCACCCAAATTCTCCGTCTGATCATTTGACAGGATGACAGTACCGGTGTTCATATCCATTTTGTATGGTGTGACATCGATACTTACCACATTGCTGTATACCGGAGGAATATTTGTTCCGGTAGTTCCTGCCAGACGGAAATAAATCTTATTATTCCGTCCCGTAACAGCTCCAATCTCGCTTGCTAATGAGTTCAGTTCCAGCCCTGTGAATGCGATGGAAAGTGAAGTCGTTGCAGTCTTGCTGACGGTGGTAGAAAAATCCTCCGACAGCGATGCTTCCACATAGGTTGTAACGGCGACAGTTGTTCCTACCGCAGGGTCACTTATCTGAATCGTGCGGTCTGTCCACGCCAGTGAAACCACTATCTCTTGAGCCAAGTCAGCATTCAGTTCAACCCTGTCGGTGGTAGCCATTAAGTTATTGCTTTCCAGGCTCTGCAAATATATTTTGTCGCCATCTTTCTCGCAAGCCGAAAAAGCAAGCAATGCGAACAATACGGCAAACAGGCTTTTTATCGTTTTCATAACAAAAGAGTTTAAGTATTAATAGTTCTCATTATATAAATTCGGATTGGCAGTCAGTTCGGTAGACGGAATAGGATAAATGTTATATTTGCTGCCTACCCCTGTTCCTGCCAGTGTTCCTCCTTTCCACTCCCATACGTATGTATTAGAAGTAAAACGGTTAAAGCGAATCAAGTCAGTACGCCGTGTGCCTTCCCAATACAGTTCGCGCAAGCGTTCGGCAAGGAAAAAGATACAATTGTCATTGGTCATGGCAGCCCAGTTCGGAATCGGTTCAGCTCCCACACGGTCCCTCAGTTCGTTTACATACTTGTAAGCCTGATCCATGCTGCCTCCTTGCCCGCCCCGTGCCGTAGCTTCGGCATACATCAAGTAAACATCTGCCAGACGGAATAACGGGAAGTCCGTATTCACACCCGATTGTGCCGTATTGGATGCCGTTTCTCCCGCATCGGTTACGTTTGACCATTTAGTTACCACATAACCTTCCTTCTCATTAGTCATGTCTGTAATATTGAGGGTTTGCCCTTCGGTGATAAACATACCTCTGGGGTCATTATTGAATTGGGCAGAGGCAGCACCGCGCATTCTCATAGACCCCCATCCGCTGGCTACTCCGACTGAGTTTTGTGCCATGCCGGCAGGTACCGCCGCACATACCACATACGTGGAAGCTCCCCATGAAACAGTAGTGGTAGCATCAACAGGAAGTGTAAAAATAATTTCGTTGGTACGTTTATCGTTATCAGCATTAAACAGCTTGGCATAATCCTGTTCCAGCGTATAGCCTTGTTCGATGGCATGGTTACAAGCAGTGATACATTCAGTATAGCGAGCCTCGCCGATATAGGTTTCAGCGTTCAGATACATTCTTGCCAGCAGCGTGTAAGCCGCTCCTTTCGAAGCACGTCCGTAAGGGCATTCGTCGCGGTTCAGCAATCCGTTCTCTGTTCCTGTAATTTCATTTAATTCCGTCTCAATAAAATCGAAAATCTGTTGGGCTGTATAGCGTGGGGGAATGTAACTGCCCACAGGGTCGTTTTCAGAGACAAATGGAATATCATGGAAAAAGTCGAGTGCGTGGTAATAAAACAGTGCGCGGAGGAAACGGGCTTCCGCACGATATGTACGCAGGGTAGACTGTGTTTGTCCGTCGAATGCAGCGATTGCATCGTCTGTAGTATGACGGAGAAACTCATTACAAAGCGCAATGTTATAATAGATACGATAGTACATATCCGAAACCCATACATCGGTAGCATCCCAAGAGAGGTTGCTGATGTCGCTCAGCGTTTCACCGGATAACCATGTATAGGCCACTTCATCGGTACCGACTTCTTGCAGGTTAAAATAACAGCGCATGTAATCGAATCCTTTGTTGCTTGAGAGGTCTTGACTGCCGTTCTGTTCCTGGCCGGTAGTGACCATTGCCGTATATAATTTTGCTAATACCTGATAATAACTTTCTGCACTGTTATAAATATTTTCGGAAGTGATTTCCGTATGCGGGAACTGATCCAAATCTCCTACGCAGGAAGGAGTAAGAAAACATCCGCAGCAAATCATTGCTGTATATAATATTCGTTTCATAGCTTGGTACTGGATTGAAGATTAAAAATTAAGTCCGATATTCAAAGAATAAGTACGCGGACGCGGATAAAACGTATTGTCCACACCATTAGGTACTTCCGGGTCTACGCCACTGTATTTGGTGATACAGAATACGTTTTGAACCATCGCACTGACATTGAGGTTGCATCCCTTGAAGATTTCTCCGAAGTTATAACCCAATGTAAGATTGTCCATCTTTAAGAAAGAAGCATTTTCAACGTAATGGTCGGATAAATGCTGGCGGGTCTGGAATCCGGTTTCCAGATAGCTGGTTGAAAGATTGTTCAGCTGATAAGCATTGTAGCTCATTGTTTCAAAGGCTCCGGTAGTCATAGCCATGCCATTGTAAACATAGTTACCGATATTGGCACGGAAACTCATGCCCAGGTTCCATCGTTTCCATTGTAGTGAAGTACTTAATCCCATGATAAAATCCGGGGCAGGCGAATGGTAGCGGTATAAGTCGCCTTCGTTGATAGTACCGTCATTGTTTAAATCGGCATAAGCACCTTCAATAGGCTTTCCGTTTTTTTCATCGTACAGCTGCTTATATACATAAAACATATAGGGTTCATATCCTTCGGAAAGGGTTTGCACATATTGTCCGTCTACCGCCGGCCCTACTTGTGTGTTGGTAGCTTGTCCTCCTTCCACAATCGACAAATTCTTAACCTTCATTTTCTGCCAAGTCATATTAAAGCTGACATCCCATGTTAAATCGTTGGTTTGAACCGGTGTAGCGTTTAAAGACAATTCAATACCTTGGCTGTCTACGTTACCGACATTGGTTGTGATGTTGCGGTCGAACGTAGAACCTGCGGCGGCAGGAACCGTGGCAATCAAATCTTTTGTTTTCCGGGTATAATAATCCAAGCTACCCGTGATGCGGTCTTTCAAGAAACCAAAGTCGAATCCAAAGTTCCACGAGGTAGTTGTTTCCCATTTCAAGTCTGATACGTATGCTTCCGGGCGGTATGTATAAATAGGAGTACCTCCTACGATACCTTGTGCCCCATCTTGGCTGATGGTATAAACAGGCAGGTAATTATAATTGCCAATACCGTCTTGCTGGCCAGTGACTCCATAACTTGCACGCAGTTTCAGGTTACTTAATACTTGTTGGTCTTTCATAAACGATTCTTCCGTAACTCTCCATCCTAAAGCAACAGAAGGGAATGTACCCCAGCGCTGCGATTGTGCAAAGCGGGAGGTGGCATCACGGCGAACAGTAGCCGTCAGCATATAGCGCGAACCGTAAGAATAATTCAGACGTCCGTAGTACGAAAGCAACACATGACGTTGGTCGGATGCCCTGTATTGAGTTTGTATTTCTCCGGCGGCATTCATTTGTGTAGTAGCCGGAGTGGCGGATTTCCAATATTGGTAATCATATCCTACGGTTGCATCGAAACTGCTGTTGAGGGTATCAACAAACTTATTGTAGTTAGCATACAGGGTCAGCAGCCTGTTCTCGTTTTTCTGCGGTCCATACGGATAATAATATCCCCCGGTAGTATAATATTGAGCAGCTTCGGGCGATACGTATTCCGAGCCTTTTCCTTCGGCATAGTCGTATCCCAATGTGGCATGGAGTTTCAAGTCAGGGAAGAAATGCAAACGGTAGTCAACATCGAAGTTACCGATAAAACGGACTACCTTGCTATGAGCATCGCGTTGTTCCAGTAAACCAACCGGATTCCTTACTCCGCCCGTCACCGGACTCCCATCGCCCGTAATGGCTTCTGTAAAGCCTCCAAATGCGTCAGTCCCAGAATAAACAGGTATAGTGGGATTCATGGTAGAAGCTCCCCAGATGGCCGAAGTGTTGGCAAACTGGTTCTTATTGAGCGAACCTTTGGCATTGATAGTCAATTTCAGATGGTCATCAAAAAAAGACGGAGACAACGAAAGGCTACCGGTAAAGCGTTCGGCATTGTCTGTTTTAAGCAAACCATCCTGGTTATAATAACCTACCGATACGCGGATTGGCCAGTTCGGGGCGATACGTCCTGCCAAACTCAGGTTGTTATCTGTTCCGAAAGCGTTATGATAAACCTGGTCGTTCCAGTCAGTGTTTGCCGTTCCCAATAAAGCTTGCTGGGCAGCACTTCCTTGCGTTTTTACTACGTTTACAAACTGGTCATAGCTCAGCATGTCTGCCATTCTTGTGCGGGTCTGAATGGAATTGGTTGTACTGAACGTTACTTTCAACTTGTCGGAGTTCCCTTTTTTAGTAGTGATGATGATAACACCATTTGAAGCACGTGAGCCATAGATTGCCGTAGAAGAAGCATCTTTCAGAATGGTCATGCTTTCAATGTCATTCGGATTAATCAGACTGAGGAAGTTTCCATCGTTTCCGCTGATACCTCCTTGTTCCAATGGCACACCATCCAGCACGATAAGCGGGTCGTTGCTGGCGTTCAGCGAAGCACCTCCACGTACACGGATGGTACTACCTGCCGTAGGCGAACCACTGTTCGACATAATCTGTACACCGGAGATTTTCCCATTGATAAGCTGCTCCGGCGAGCTGACCAGTCCCGTATTGAAATCTTCGCTCGACACGTTGGTAACCGAGCCGGTCAAATCGCTTTTACGCTGTGTACCGTAACCGATGACTACCACATCGCTCAGCATTTCTGTATCCGATTTCAGTCGAATGTTTAATACGTTGGCAGACACATTTACTGTTTGAGAAGCGTATCCGATGTACGAAAATTGAAGTTGCTTGCTTCCTGCCGGAAGTTCTACTGAGTAGTTTCCATCGAAATCGGTGATAGTCCCGGTTGTGGTACCTACTACCAATACACTGACTCCGATAAGAGGTTCTTGATTTTCATCATCGATAACTTGTCCGGTGATGATTCTTTTTCCGCTTTGTTGCGCGGAAAGTGTGATTGTGTTTCCGCCTCCTGTTATTATCAGAAAGAACAGGAACACTTTCAGCAGATTAAAAATGTTGTTTTTCATGTTACGTATTATGTTTTTTTGTTCGTGGCAAAGGTAGAATACAACCTGCTACTTCAAAGAAACATATCGGACATATAACAAAAGAAATCGGACAACTGTTGTAAAACAGCTTTTTTCAGTCTTCTGAAGCGTATTGTTTGGGGGTTTTACCAAATACTCCCTGAAAACATTTCGAGAAATAAGACGCATTAGAATAACCTACCATGTACATGATCTCCGATACGGTAAATTTCCGCTGCTGTAACAGCATTGCGGCTTTCTTCATTCGGATGGATTTGATATATTCCACCGGAGACATGCCCGTGAGCTGTTTTACTTTCCGGTAGATTTGTTTGCTTCCTACACCGGAAAGATTGCAAAGCGCATTGACATTCAAGTCGGAGTCAGATATATGGTCCTCAATAAGCTGGGTTATAGCTGTCAAAAACTTTTCGTCCTGCGAGGCTATTTCTTCAATTGGCTTGGGGGAAGAAATCTTTTCCATCCGTGCCTCGTTTCGTAGGCAACCCTGTTATGCAACAGCTGGGAAACTTTGAAGTAAAGAATCTCAGCATCGAAAGGTTTGGCGATGAAAGCATCTATCTGCGACTGCAAGCTCTTGCGTTCTGTTTGTTTATCATCTTTTGCGGTCAGCATGATGATAGGAATCACGGCAGTAGTCAGGTTTTTCTTTAATATGCGACTCATTTCAATGCCGTCCATGACGGGCATCATCAAGTCGGAAATAATTAAGTCGGGCTGCTGGTTGTTTACAACCTCCAGCCCTTCTTTCCCATTGGCTGCGAATACACACCGGTAACCATCAGCCAGGATGGTTTGGATGACATTGCGCATTTCCGGATTGTCATCTACATCAGAATCAACGGCTTGAGTTCGTGGCTATCTGCTTCTTCTCTGGTTTCCGGCTCCTGGGTTGAGGATACGGACAAGTTGAGCGATTCATCTACGGGAAAAGTCACGGTGAAAGTTGTTCCTTTTTGGATAGTTGATGCTACTTCAACTTTTCCGTGATGTAGTTCCGTATAAGTTTTTACCAGGTAAAGTCCGATTCCGGTGCCTTCGTATTGCTGTTTAGTGCGTGAAGACTGATAAAAACGCTGGAAGACATAAGGCAGCTCATTTTCGGCAATGCCTATTCCGGTGTCAGCGATACGGATGCTTACAGCCTGCAAATTTTCATGATATTCAATTACAATACTGATAGTGCCGCCCCGCGGCGTATATTTAGTTGCATTCGAAAGCAGGTTGGTTATTATTGACTTAAGTTTGATGACATCCATGTCCATAAACAAAGAATTGGTGTTGCAGGAAAGATTCCATTGATATTTTTCTTCCACATCCGCTTCTTTATAAACGGCATATATGTTCTTGACAAACGAAACCAGTTCGATACGCGACACGATAAGCATAGAGTCTTCTTTCCGGTCTATACGGTTAAATTCCAACAGCTTATGAATCATTTCATTCAGACTGACCGCATTTCGGTAAACCACTTCCAACATTGATTTTTGATGATAGTCTTTCACATCAATCAGTAATTTGCTTATCGGAGTGACAATCATGCTGATCGGGTTTTTCAGGTCGTGGGAAATATTTGATAAGAAATCTAATTTTTGCTGCGACTGTTCCATTATCTGGCGTTTTTCCATCTGTTCCAGTTTCAGACGGTTTTTTACCATGAAAAAGTTGATTATCCATCCGACCAATCCTCCGATAATAAGGAAATAAGCCATTTTTGCCCACAAAGTTTGATACCACGGCGGAAGAATGGTAACCGAAAGCATGGAAGCAGTTTTTTGTCTGTCCCCGGCATGCCGTATGAACAGGGTATATTTGCCGTGAGGAATATTGGTATAGGAAATGCGGTTAGAACGTTCGTCCACCTGATGCCAGTCCTTGTCCAATCCTTCTAATTTATATACAAAGTTACCTTTCTTTATATGGTCATACGAGTAATCAGAAAATTCGAACGACAGATTATTTTCTTTGTAACTTAATTCGATGTTTTGTGTGTACCGCACACTGCTGTCGGTAGTTATCTTTTGGTTGTTGGCTGTTATTGCAGTGATGTGGACAGGAAGATACTTTGCTGCTTTGCTAGCGGCCGAAAGAGTACACAGCCCGATACCATCATAACCTCCCAAAAATACACGCCGGTCAGTCTTATCGTAGCAGACGCATGTAAACATCTGTCACCGACAGGGATGCGTGATACCGCATTGTTCTTTTTGTCAATTCCCCATAATCCTTTGGTTGTAGAAACCCAAATGCTGCTTTCAACTTCTGCCATGGAAAGAATATTACAATTCTTCTGGTTCAAATTGATTTCCGTGACTGTCTCCGTGACGGGATTGATACGCAACACTTTATTGTGGCATCCTGCCCAAAGATATCCTTCACTGTCGCTCATCAGAAAATCGGTAGTGATTTCTTCATTTGTTCTTGGCAGGCGGAATGCGGTGAATTTCCCACTCTTCGGATTCAGTTTCTGAATCCCGTTATTATATAACATAATCCACACGTTGCCGCTACGGTCTTCTACCACTTGGTTGATAAACATACTTTTCAGTCCGTCTTGGGTCGTATAGTTCTTGTCGGCCACACAATAACCCGATGCGGAATGTAACAATTTATCTTTCCGGATAACAAAAAGTCCGCCCAGACAAGTGCTTATCCAGAAATTCCCGTCAAGGTCTTCAAACATATAGTAAGCCCAATTCGCGTTATACGAACGTGTCCGGTCGACGATTGTATATGGGATGAATTGGTGAGTCGATTCATCATACCGCTCTATGCCACCGTCTGTAGCAATCCATAAATTCCCTGTCCGGTCTTCATAAATATGGCGTATGCGGTTATGGGATAACGGATAATCTTTTTTGTTCATCTTATACCACCGTGTTTGCGGATTATTGTTTATCGAGCCGTGTTCTACGAATAATAATCCGTCCGTACCTCCCAGCCAGTAATTTCCTTTGCTGTCGCGGAAAATGGAGTGGAACAAATTTCCCTCGCTACTGTGCGTCAGTTGCCATACGGGTATGAATAAATAAGGATGAGTATTGCGGGCAAGGGATACGCCATTGTCCGTACCCAGCCAGATGTTAGCGTCTTTGTCGGAAAAGATACTCCATACGATATTGTTTGACAGTGAGTGACTGTTGCGTGAATCGTGGAACAGATGGCTATGTTTTCCGGTAGTGGGGTTATAAATGTATAGTCCGTTGTCTGTTCCTATCAGTAAATTTTTATCGACATCAAAGACCAGCGATTTCACCGAATTATCCTGAAAGAGAGGAATACTTTCTGCCCGTCCGTAGTGCAGGCAAATCAGTTCGCCTTCTGTTCCAATCCATAAACATTTGCGTTCTTCGTCTTCCAGCATGGTATTGGCAAAAAAATTCTTTTCGCGCCGGGCGGCGGGAATGCCGATGAGATAGAAATCATTGCCGGTCTCATCCAACCGGCATACCCCGTCATAAGTACCGATGTACAGTTCACCGTCAGATGTATGCAGCAGGGAGTAGACAGCATCATGGGGGAGGTGGCTGTTACGGGGAGTAAACCCTTTCAGTTCGTGTGTATCAAGCGTATAGCGGTAAAGCCCGTTTAGCGTCCCTATCCAAAGGTTGTTTTTGTAGAAAGCAAGGCTGCGCACATCGCTTGGAAAAGATACTTCCGTAGTAACGTAGCGGTCGGTTTTGTAATTATATATCAATAACCCGTTGTCTGCTCCAAGAAAAATAGAGTCTCCCGCAGTGACACCGCAATAGATACGCACATTACTGTTTTTCCCGTATTCAAAGTGAGATTGTATGGTATATCCGTCATAACTAAGCAAGCCAGCATTCGACCCCATCCAAATAAGACCACTTTGATCTTGCAAAATACAACTGATAGTTGAAGCATCGGCTTGTAAAGGAATACGGTCTAATTGGAGGTAAGACATTTGCTGCCCGTACAATCCCTGTATTGCCGACACAAGCATGTATAGGATGAGAAGAAAGTACTTTTTCATGTTACACAAGATAAAGAGATGAAACAGACACGAAAACAAAGATATGAATTCTTACCGAATCATGCAAAGGCAGATAAACATAACAAAAAATCTATGCTGATATATAGCACCTAATTTACCCTTTCACCAAGGATATACAAAATATGAATATACACCTATGAGACGTTTTTGTGGCAGTAAGTGTTCAATAGAAAAAAGTTATGAGGCTCTGAAATACGAATAATAACCGCTTGCAAACGTCTATCCTATATAAAAGTTGCTTCACTCTAAAAGCTAACAATATCATTACAAACGCATTAAAAATATTCAAACCAAGATAATTTTCTTTCAAACGTCAAGACAAATTCTCTGTTTCACACTGTGGGATACAAAAACCACAGTGTGGGATACATATTTCACACTGTGAAATACAAATCCCGCACTGTGGAACAGAGAATATACAAAGGGATTTCAAAAAATACTTACCCGAACTTCAATTAATTCTGCCGACAAATCAAATTAATCCTGAATCACTGTCATATTATACAGATAGTAATCAAATCAATCCGATGAAGTTTCCGGCGCATACTCCTGCAAAGTCAATTCTCCTCGCAGCACTCCCAAGGCATTCATGGCCAATGCTCCCATTTCATCCTCACCAGGAATTACCACAATCGGAGCCAGGCCTTCCAGCCATTCACGCAACCCCTGGATGCAATAGTCATTGAAAGCGATACCTCCAGTCAGAATCACAGCATCAGTCTGTCCGTGAAGTGCGATGTGCATGGCACCGACCTGCTTGGCTACCGTATAAAGCATGGCATCCAGCACCAGCTTGTGCTTTTCGGCTCCGGCATGTGCCCAACGGATAATACTCTGCACATCGGTGGTACCCAAATGAGCCACCAGACCTCCCCGACCGTTTATCATCTTACGGATTTCGGCATAGGTATATTTCCCGCTGAAACACATATCTACCAACTGCCGGGCCGGCAACGTTCCTGCCCGCTCCGGACTGAAAGGTCCCTCCCCATTCAAAGCATTATTGACATCGACCACCTTTCCATAATGATGGGCACTGACCGAGATGCCTCCTCCCAAATGGGCTACAATCAGATTTAGCTCTTCATACTTTCGTCCGATACGAGCTGCATAACTACGGGAAACAGCCCGACTGTTCAGTGCATGAAAAATGGAGATGCGCGGCAATTCCGGAATACCGGAGATACGGGCCAAATCACGCAACTCATCAGTCACCACCGGATCGGCCAAATAAGAAGGACAACCGGCACAATGCGCAATCTCATCGGCAATCCAGGCCGCCAGATCGATGCGTGTTCCATATCGGCATGCCATAAATCATGCTTGATTCGCTCGTTAATCTGATACACTCCTCCGGGAGTAGGTTTCAACAAGCCTCCACGGGCAATCACGGCATCAAAGACAAGCGGAATGCCAGCCTTCTCCAGCGTATCGTGCACACACTTGCGACGGTACTCATATTGTTCATTGATATGGTGAAAGTCGGCCAACTCCTTGGAAGGATGCGCAATGCTTTCACGCCAGATAGGATTCTCATTCTCGTAGACTGCCAGCTTCGTAGAGTGGAGCCCGGTTGATGACAAGTATCTTCATAAGGTCTAGTTTTATTCTTTTCGTGTCCCTGCCAGACATGCCAGTACCAGACTGTAGTATTTGGAGTTTCCGGAGTCACTCCGCGAAGGCACCACTACCGGTGCGATGGTACCCGTCAGCATACCTGCCATATTCGCATCGCCAAACAGAGACAGGGTTTTGTAAAACGTATTGCCCGATTCTATATTAGGGAAAATCAGAATATCTGCATTGCCTACCACTGGCGAGGAAAGTCCTTTTATCTCCCCGCTGTGCTTGTCGCAGGCGGTCTTGGCATCCATCGGCCCGTCGATAAAGACTTTTCCGAAACGGCCTTCCTGCGCTTCTTTTTTCAGTTCCACGTAGCTCAGGGTATGAGGAAATTTCTCGTTGATTTTCTCCGTGCAGTGTATCAGTGCCACCCGGGGTTCTTCGCATCCCAACGTACGACACAAAGCCAGGTCGTTGGCAATCATTGAACGGTATTGTTCCAAAGTAGGACGAGGAATTACTGCCGCATCCGAGAAAAACAGCAGTTTATGATACAAAGGAACCTGCGCCACGGCCACATGGCTCAGCACCCCTCCTTCGGGTAACAGTCCCTCTCCTTTTTTCAGGACTGCACGCAGCAGGTTGTCGGTGTTGATAAGTCCCTTCATCAGGACTTCCGCCTCGCCCGTGCGCACCAGTTGCACAGCCAGCGCAGCCGCTTCATCCGGTGTTCCAGCCTCGTAAATGCGTACAAAGTCGGGAGAAGCTGCCCGCAAATCGAGCGCTTCTTTCAAGTGAGCAGAATCTGTGACCAGCAGATATTCGGCAATCTCCTCTCTCAGGCTACGGATAATGACATATTCCGTGTGCGGATCGTTCGGGCAGACCACCGCCACTTTCCGTCGTATGCCGCGCGAACGCAGGCAGTTGACCATCTGAGAAAGGGTTCGAATCAGTTCCATATCATTAGATTTTAAACAAATATGAGAAAATAATTTGAATAAATATCTATTCAGGATGCTAATTAATGCTATAGAGCCGGAGAAGGAAAAATCCTCCCAACGTCAATTTGTCGATAAAATCCTACGAAGTACGTATTATATGCTACAACCGTGCAAGGAGATATACCTACTTTTGCAAAAAATTATACATAATACTTACCATGAAAAATATATTCTGCTTTTTAACCTTATTGCTCAGTCTGGGTGCAAATGCTCAAATCACAGAGCGTACATTACCTGTCGAATGGAAAAACCTTATTGATGGAGGACGGTTTAAAGACCGGTTCCTGCCTATGCCCGACGGGAAGTCCGGCGAAAATGTGTGGGGAACTGACTCGGTACGTCTCCGGTACGTTGACAACGGGATTGAGAATCCGGAACTTTCTTTCTGGGGAGGAAACATTCTCAAAGGTAAGGATAACAAATACCATCTCTTTGTCTGCGGATGGCCGGAAAACTCGCCCAAAGGCCACATGACATGGCCCAAATCTACCGTATTCCATACGACAAGTGACTGTTTAAGCGGACCTTATACCATCTGTGACACGATTGGGAAGGGACATAATCCGGAAGCATTTATACTAAAAGACGGACGCCCCGTAGTGTACGTTATCGACGGATATTACATTGCGGACAGCCTGAATGGGCCGTGGACGTACAGTCATTTCACCTTCGACAAGAGAAACAGAAAAATCATCGAGGGACTGTCTAACCTGACCTTTGCCAGAAGAAGTGACGGTTCTTATCTGATGGTATGTCGTGGAGGAGGGGTATGGATCAGTGAAAACGGTATCTCTCCCTATCAACAGGTAAGTGACAGAAGTGTGTATCCGGACGTGAACGGGGAATTTGAAGATCCGGTTATCTGGAAAGACAGCTTGCAATATCACCTTATCGTCAACGACTGGCTGGGAAGAATCGCCTACTACCAGCGCTCCATTGACGGTATCCACTGGATTACGGAGGAAGGCGAAGCTTACACTCCGGGAATAGCCGCTCACAAGGATGGTTACAAGGAAAACTGGTTTAAGTATGAGCGCATGAAAGTGTTTCAGGATGAATACGGACGCCCCATTCAGGCCAACTTTGCCGTTATCGATACCATCAAATGGGAGGACCTTCCAAACGACCGGCACAGTTCAAAGAATATATGCATCCCTCTGAACAAAGGATTGCGCTTGTCTGTCCTGAACGAAGATACGATTACCGCCCAGACCAAGGAAATCAAGGTACTGGTGAAAGCGGAGGAAGGAGTTGACTTCAAGGATTTCGACATGAAATCGCTGAGATTCGGAAGCTCCTCGGACGTAAATTACGGAAAGGGATGCAAGGCTGTCAAACGTATCGCTTCGGGCAAGGACCTGATTCTCGTATTCGATGGCAGAAACAATACCATCAGAAAAGATGAATTTGCTCCCAAACTGCTCGGAAAGACGAAAAAAGGAGATTTGCTGTACGGATATGCCAGACTGCCTTACGTCAATTATCATCCGGCATGCCTGTCGGCGGCATATCCTATGGCGTATGACAAGCAATTGGAACTGGAAGTGAAGAATTTCGGTTTGTCCACCTCTGAAGAAACAGACCTGACCGTACTGGTCAATGGAGTAAAACTGGCAGAAGGACAAGTGAAAACGCTTTCACCGTATGAAAGTGTAAAACTTAGCCTGCCTTGCATAAACGCAGCTAAGATTGACAACCAGACTTTATTTACGATTGTGTACAGCCAGTACGGTAAGGAAATCCGCAAAGAGACCATACAGAATTTCGACTGATAACACATTACCTTATACACATGAACGGGGAATACGAGCTCCTTTTTTAGAAGGTATTGTATTCCCTTTTTTATGAGACTCTATCTCTTTTGTCAATTATTTACTTTATTCCTTCTTTTCTTGTGCACGTAATTCGCAAGTTCTCTCTATATTTGCCTTACTTGGTAAATAAAGAAGGAACACATGAAAACAAATTTTTCTTTCGATATGCAGGCCCTCGACGAGGGCATTCACAGCCGCTTCCCCAATCATAAGGAAGCACCGCTTATCGGACTTACCGGGAACTTCAGCGACGGTAATCTGACATTGGCTCCGGGGTATTATCAGTCTATCATTCAGGCCGGAGGGGTGCCGGTGGTCATTCCTCCTTACGAGGATACGAACTTGCTGATTAATACGCTTGAGCAGCTTGACGGGCTGTTGCTCACCGGAGGAGGCGACTTGAATCCGTTATTCCTGCACGAAGATCCTATCCGGGAACTTCACAGCATCAATCCGTACCGCGACCGCCAGGAACTGCTTCTGACACGCCTGGCTGCCAACCGACAGATTCCGATATTAGGTATCTGCCGAGGGATGCAGGTCATCAATGCGGCATTGGGAGGCACACTCTATCAGGACATCTATGCACAGAAGGATACCCCATCGATTAAACACAGCCAGGATTTGGAACGGAGTTTCCCATCGCACAAGGTAGAGTTAGCAGAAGGCAGTCTGTTGGCTCGTATCTTAAACGCCAAGGAGGTAGCCGTAAATTCTTTCCATCATCAGGCCGTGAAAGAAGCTGCTCCGGGTTTCCGTGTATCGGCCACGGCACCCGATGGAGTAATAGAGGCAATAGAAAGCACAGAATACAAATCTATTATAGGGGTGCAATGGCATCCGGAATGTTTCATTCTGAATCAGGACAAGTGTATGATGCCGTTGTTCGGATGGCTCATCCGTGAAGCTGGTTCATTCCAGAAGGCCAAGAAGCTGCATGAGCGTCTGCTGATTCTCGACACACACTGCGATACTCCGATGTTCTTCGACCAGCACATCCGCTTCCACGCACGGGATCCGAAGATTAAAGTGGACCTACATAAAATGACGGAGGGACGACAGGATGCGACCATCATGGTGGCTTACCTGGAACAGAAAGAACGTACGGATGAAGCGCTGCTGGCTGCAACGGCCAAGGCGGACCGTCTGCTGAACGAGATTGAGGAGATGGTGGCTATGAACTGTACGGCTGTGGACATCGCTTATTCTCCCAACGACTTATACCGTCTGAAACGGGAAGGAAAGAAGGCCATCATGTTAGGCATTGAAAACGGATATGCCATCGGAAAGGATTTAAGCCGGGTAGCACATTTCCGGAAACGGGGAGTAGTGTATATGACGCTCTGCCACAATGGAAACAATGACATCTGTGGTTCTGCACGCTACAATGAAGAAAACTTGGGAGTTACTCCGTTTGGGGAGCAGGTTATTCAGGAGATGAACCGCCTGGGAATGATGGTAGATTTGTCACACAGTGGAGAACGGACATTCTACGAGACACTGGACATCAGCAGCCAACCGGTGGTTTGTTCGCATTCTTCCAGCCGTGCGCTCTGCGACCATCCCCGTAACCTGACCGACGACCAGCTTCGTGCCATAGCCCGCAAGGGAGGCGTGGTACAGGTATGCTTGTATAGCGGCTTCCTCCGTAAAGAGCGTCCGGCTCATATCTTGGATGCCATCGAACACCTGAATCACATGGTGAACGTGATGGGTATCGAACATGTGGGAATCGGCAGTGACTTTGACGGTGACGGAGGTATTATCGGATGCAACGACTCTTCGGAAATGATCAATCTGACTCGTCAGTTGCTTCATGAACGGTACAACGAGGAAGACATCCGGCGCATTTGGGAGGTAACTTCTTGCGTGTCATGCAGCAAGTACAAGAGAATGGTTCCTACAAATAAAGTTTAAAACCCGATTGCCGTTGCAAGGCGTGTACAAAAATAAGTTTACCTTTGCACCACAATCAAAACAAATGAATTATGATTTCAATAAAGAATCTGCTGGCAGTAACTGCTTTAATGACAGGAGGGGCCTTCATCTCTTGCGGGAACAGTCAAAAGAACAGCCAGCAAATAGAAGAATCTGAAGCGGCTATAGTGCAGGCACCGGCATTCAATGCGGATAGTGCATACGCTTACATTGCCGCACAGGTGCAATTCGGACCTCGTGTTCCTAATACGGAAGCTCACCGGAGATGCGGCGATTACCTGGCCACACAACTGGAGAAATTCGGGGCGAAGGTGTACAACCAGCATGCAGATTTAGTGGCCTACAATGGTACCATCCTGAAATCGCGCAACATCATCGGGCTTACCAGCCGGAAAACAAAAAGCGAGTGATGCTGTGTGCGCACTGGGATAGCCGTCCATACGCTGACCAGGAATGAAAATCTAATCACCAGAAACCGATAGATGGAGCCAACGACGGTGCCAGTGGTGTAGGTGTATTGCTCGAAATTGCCCGCCAGATCCAACAACAGGCACCACAAATCGGTATCGACCTGATATTCTTCGATTCAGAAGATTACGGCACACCGGATTTCTACGAAGGTACTTATAAACCAGATACCTGGTGTCTGGGTTCGCAGTACTGGGGCCGCATTCCTCACGTACCTGATTACAAGGCTCGGTTTGGTATCTTGCTCGATATGGTAGGCGGAAAGAATGCCACATTCTACTACGAAGCGTTCTCCAAGCAGACGGCAAACAATGCCATGAAGAAAATCTGGAAAATGGCCGACCATCTGGGTTACAGCAATTACTTCATCAAGGAAGACGGCGGTCAGGTTACCGACGACCATGTGTATGTAAACCAGTACCGCCAGATTCCGTGCGTAGATATTATTCACTACGACACGCAAAGCAACACTGGCTTTAACCCGACCTGGCACACACTGGACGACAGCTTAGAGAATATTGACAAAGCCACTCTTCAAGCCGTAGGACAAACGGTGATGGGGGTAATTTATAACGAAAAATAATTAAACACTACCGCAATGAAAACTATCAATGAACTCCAGGACGAAGTGATCGAAGAATTCAGCGACTTCGACGATTGGATGGACAAATATCAGCTGCTGATTGATTTAGGCAATGACCAGCAGCCGCTTGACCCGAAATATAAAACCGAACAGAACCTGATTGACGGCTGTCAGAGCCGCGTTTGGTTACAAGCTGATCTGGTAGACGGCAAGGTGGTATTTCAGGCAGAGAGCGACGCATTAATCGTAAAAGGTATCATATCTTTACTTATCCAGGTGGTATCTGGACACACACCTGACGAAATTCTGGAATCCGACCTTTACTTCATCGAGAAGATTGGACTGAAAGAACACCTCTCACCAACCCGTAGTAATGGTCTGCTTGCCATGGTAAAACAAATGCGCATGTATGCCTTAGCATTCAAAGCCAAAATGCAAGAAGCATAATCTCACAAAAGATTATCAAGGTAATCACATAAAAAGCTCGTGAAGCAGGTTTAAATCTGATTTCACGAGCCTTTTTTATTGACAATGTTTTCCCAAGACCTTGATGTTTTTCAATCCCAATAGAGCATAAAAAAGGCTATGCAAACGCATAGCCTTTTAAGTATATAGCATGTTACAGAATTATTCAGCTTTAGGGGCTTCCTCTGTAGTAGCTTCAGTTGCAGCAGCTTCAGCAGTCGGTGCTTCTGCAGTTGCAGCTGATTTCTTAGAACGACGAGTACGAGTAGCTTTCTTGGCAGCTGTCTTAGCCATGTTCTCGTTGTAGTCAACCAATTCGATGAAACACATTTCAGCGTTATCACCCAAACGGTGACCAGTCTTGATAATACGAGTGTAACCACCCGGACGATCAGCAACTTTTACAGAGATTTCTTTGAACAGTTCAGTTACAGCATATTTGTCCTGAAGATTGCTAAATACAACACGACGTGAGTTAGTAGTGTCATCTTTAGATCTTGTAATCAGCGGCTCAACGAACTTCTTCAAAGCTTTAGCCTTCGCAACAGTCGTAGTGATTCTTTTGTGCTTGATCAAAGAACATGCCATGTTTGACAGCATTGCATTTCTGTGAGAAGCAGTACGACCTAAATGGTTGAATTTTTTATTATGTCTCATTGTTTATTCTTTGTCTAATTTATACTTAGAAATATCTGTTCCAAACGAAAGATTCAGACTCTCGAGCAAATCATCAAGCTCAGTGAGCGATTTCTTACCGAAGTTACGGAACTTCAGCAAGTCGGTCTTATTGAACTGAACCAAGTCACCCAATGTTTCTACATCGGCAGCCTTCAAACAGTTCAAGGCACGAACTGACAAGTCCATATCAACCAATTTGGTCTTCAGCAACTGACGCATGTGCAATACTTCTTCATCGAATTCTTCATTTCCTTCTGCATCTGATGTTTCAAGAGTAATCTTTTCATCAGAGAACAGCATGAAGTGGTGAATCAAAATTTTTGCAGCTTCTTTCAGCGCTTCCTTCGGGTGAATGGAACCGTCCGTCGTAATTTCCAGCACCAACTTTTCATAGTCAGTCTTCTGTTCTACACGATAGTTTTCCACCGCATATTTCACATTACGAATCGGAGTGTAAATAGAATCGATAGGAATTACATTCACATCAGTGCAGAATTCACGGTTTTCGTCAGCCGGAACATATCCACGACCTTTGTTAATTGTAATGTCTATCTGCATAGTTGCTTTTGAATCTAAATGGCAAATAACCAATTCAGGATTTAACACTTCAAATCCGGTCAAATACTTACCAATATCACCTGCCTTAAATTCAGTAGAATTCTCAACGGTAATGCTTACCTTCTCATTTTCGAATTCCTCAACTACTCGCTTGAATCGAACTTGCTTCAGATTCAAGATAATGTTAGTGACATCTTCTTTCACACCCGGAATTGTAGCAAATTCATGTTCCACACCCTCAA
>ENA-OPZC01000020-OPZC01000020.1-human-gut-metagenome-genome-assembly--contig:-NODE-20-length-28031-cov-1.705311_pt1 | contig 28031 bp, 31 predicted proteins | sample MGYA00242477_ERZ504491 | MGnify/ENA primary metagenome ERZ504491 (study PRJEB26092, sample SAMD00036249) | human gut metagenome | host: Homo sapiens | study: EMG produced TPA metagenomics assembly of... | reverse complement strand
CTTTTTAGGAGAAAAAACACTATCTTTACAGCCTTAATTTTTCTTAAACTCAAAAGCGAACGAAAGAAAATTATACCACAATGACTATCACGATTAAAAAAGTCACTACGAAAAAAGAACTGAAGAAGTTCATTCGTTTTAATTACGAACTTTATAAAGATAATCCCTATTCCGTTCCCGATTTGTACGATGACATGCTGAATACCTTCAATCCCAAGAAGAATCCGGCATTTGAATTCTGCGAGGCAGAATATTTCCTGGCATACAAAGGCGAGGAGATAGTGGGGCGTGTGGCTGCCATCATCAACCACCGTGCAAATGACACCTGGAACAAGAAAGAAGTCCGTTTTGGCTGGCTGGACTTCATTGACGAAGAAGAAGTGTCTTCAGCCTTGCTGAAAGCCGTAGAGCAATGGGGAAAAGAAAAAGGTATGGAAGCCATTGTCGGTCCGTTGGGATTTACGGATATGGATGCCGAAGGAATGCTGGTTGAAGGATTCGACCAGTTGAGTACGATGGCCACCATCTATAATTATTCCTATTATCCGGAACACATGGAGCAGTTAGGCTTTGAGAAAGAAGCCGACTGGGTGGAATACAAACTGAGCGTGCCCCACCAGCTTCCGGACAAGTTTGTGCGCATCTCCGAAATCATTCTTCAGAAGTACAACCTGAAAATTAAGAAGCTCAAGCGGAGCGAAATCAAGAAGCAGAACTACGGGCAGAAAATCTTCGATTTGATTAACGAAGCCTATGCGCCTCTTTACGGATATTCGCAGATGACGCAGGGACAGATTAACCAATATATAAAGATGTATCTGCCGCTCATCGACCTGCGCATGGTGTCGTTGGTAGAAGATGCGGAAGGCAACCTGGTGGCAGTGGGAATCGCCATGCCGTCCTTGTCGAAAGCCTTGCAGAAAGCCAAGGGAAAGATGCTTCCTTTCGGCTGGTACCACCTGTTAAAGGCCCTGTTCATCAAGCGTCCGCGTGTGCTCGATTTGCTGCTGGTAGGCGTGAAGCCCGAATACCAGAGCAAGGGAGTCAACGCTCTCTTGTTCTACGACCTTGTGCCTATTTTCCAGCAGATGGGATTTGAGTATGGGGAAAGTAATCCGGAGCTTGAGCTCAACAAGAAAGTACAGGCACAGTGGAGCGCATTCGAATCCGTGCAACACAAACGCCGCCGTGCTTATAAGAAAATGATTTAAAAAACAGAGGGGGAATAGATATGGAAGAACTCAATGAACAAACCGTTTCCTCTGTAGCTTATACCGAAGAGAACATTCGCCACCTGAGCGACATGGAGCACGTACGTACCCGTCCCGGTATGTACATCGGTCGCCTGGGCGACGGTTCGCAGGTGGAAGACGGAATTTATGTGCTGTTGAAAGAAGTCGTCGACAACAGTATCGACGAGTTCAAGATGGGAGCCGGAAAGCGCATTGAAATCCAGATGGAAGACAACCTGCGGGTGTCCGTGCGCGACTATGGACGAGGCATTCCTTTGGGAAGTCTGGTCGATGCCGTTTCCATGCTGAACACCGGAGGAAAGTACGATACCAAGGCCTTCAAGAAAAGTGTCGGTCTGAACGGAGTGGGAGCCAAGGCGGTCAATGCATTGAGCAGCCGTTTCGTGGCCTGGAGTGCCCGCGACGGACAGATGCGCAAGGCCGTGTTCGAACGTGGAGAACTGGTCAGCGACGAGACCTGCGCCACGGACGAAGAAAACGGAACCTACATCTTCTTTGAGCCCGACGATACCCTGTTCCAGAACTACCACTTCCGTCCGGAGTTCATTGAGACCATGCTCCGCAATTATACCTATTTAAATACGGGCCTTTCCATCTATTATAACGGACACCGCATTGTGAGCCGTAACGGACTGGAAGACTTGCTGAACGACAACATGACTGCGCCGGGACTGTATCCCATTGTGCACCTGACGGGCGAAGACATTGAGATAGCCTTTACCCACAGTGCGCAGTATGGCGAGGAATACTATTCCTTTGTCAACGGTCAGCACACCACGCAGGGAGGAACCCACCAGAGCGCGTTCAAGGAACACATAGCCCGTGCCATCAAGGAGTTCTACGGAAAGAACCTGGAGTTTCAGGACATCCGTAACGGACTGGTGGCTGCCATTGCCATCAACGTGATTGAACCTACGTTCGAAAGCCAGACCAAAATCAAGTTGGGCTCACTGTCTATGGCACCGGAGAAAGATTCCGAAGGCAACCCCTATCCTTTGTCGGGCGTCAGCGTCAACAAGTTTGTGGGCGATTTCGTAAAAGAGCAGGTAGACAACTACCTCCACAAGCATCCCGATGTGGCCGAAGTCCTGCTGCAGAAAATCCAGGAATCCGAAAAAGAACGCAAGGCCATTGCCGGCGTCACGAAGATAGCCCGTGAGCGTGCCAAGAAAGCCAACCTGCACAACCGTAAGTTGCGCGACTGCCGCATCCACCTGAACGACCAGAAAGGCGGAAAGAAAGAAGAAGACGACCCCCGTCTGGAAAGCTCCATCTTCATCACCGAGGGAGACTCCGCCAGCGGTTCCATCACGAAAAGCCGCGATGTCAATACGCAGGCCGTGTTCAGCTTGCGCGGTAAGCCGCTGAATTCTTTCGGACTCACCAAGAAGGTGGTCTACGAGAACGAAGAGTTCAACCTCCTGCAGGCTGCCCTGAACATTGAAGAAGGGCTCGACGGACTCCGATATAATAAGGTAATCGTGGCCACCGATGCCGATGTGGACGGTATGCACATCCGCCTGCTGATGATTACCTTCTTCCTGCAGTTCTTCCCCGACCTGATAAAGAAAGGTCATGTGTACATCCTGCAGACCCCCCTGTTCCGCGTGCGTAACCGCAAGAAAGGGGTGTACGAAACCATCTACTGCTATTCGGAAGAAGAGCGTGTGGCTGCCATCGAGAAGTTGAGTCCCAATCCCGAAATCACCCGATTCAAAGGATTGGGAGAAATCTCGCCCGACGAGTTCCGCCATTTCATCGGTAAGGACATGCGTCTGGAGCAGGTCACCCTTCGCAAGACCGACGCCGTGAAGGAACTGCTGGAGTTCTACATGGGAAAGAACACCATGGAACGCCAGAACTTCATCATCGACAATCTGGTGGTAGAGGAAGACCTGATTAAGAATGAGGAATGAAGAATTAATAATTAAAAACTGCCAGTCATCAGTGATGAAAAGAGCGATATTTCCGGGCACATTCGACCCGTTTACTATCGGGCACTATTCCGTGGTGAAGCGTGCCCTGACCTTTATGGACGAAATCATCATCGGCATTGGGGTGAACGACAAAAAGAAAACCTGGTTCCCCACCGAGAAGCGCGTAGAGATGATTCGCAAACTTTATGCCGACGAGCCGCGCATCAAGGTCGAGGCATACGACAACCTTACCGTTGATTTTGCCCGCGAGCGCGAGGCCGGATTCATTATCCGCGGCATCCGTACCGTACACGACTTTGAATACGAAGAAACCATTGCCGACATCAACCGCAAGCTGGCCGGCGTAGAAACCATCCTACTCTTTACGGAGCCCGAACTGACCTCCATCAGTTCCACCATCGTCCGTGAACTCCTGCAGTATGGCAAGGATGTATCCGACTTTCTGCCCGAAGGCATGGAAGTGGAATAAAATGAAAGAATGCACATGAAAATCAGAAAATACCTATTCGCTTTATTGGCAGGATGTGCGGCATGGACTGCCCTGCCTGCCCAGAACAAGCTGCTCGATTCGCCTTCGCGCAAACTGCAGCTGGCCGAGTTCGCCATCTCCAATCTCTATGTAGATAAGGTAGACGAAGACAAACTGGTGGAAACCGCCATTGTCAGCATGCTGGAAGAGCTCGACCCGCACTCCACCTATTCCGACCCGGAAGAAGTGAAGCGGCTCAACGAACCCCTTCAGGGAAACTTCGATGGCATCGGTATCCAGTTTAATATGGCTACCGACACCCTCTTTGTCATCCAGCCCGTATCGGGAGGACCTTCCGAGAAAGTCGGCATCCTGGCCGGCGACCGCATCATCGAAGTGAACGACACGGTCATTGCCGGTGTGAAGATGAACACTGACGAAGTGATGCGCCGCTTGCGCGGACCAAAAGGCTCCACGGTGACGGTAAAAGTGTTGCGTGCCGGTGTGAAAGAGTTGCTGCCCTTCACCATCAAGCGCGACAAGATTCCCGTATACAGTCTGGATGCTTCGTACATGGTAGAAGGAAAAATCGGTTATATCCGTGTGAACCGCTTTGCCGCTACCACCGGACAAGAATTTACCGATGCCCTCCACAAGTTGCAGAAGCAAGGCATGAAAGACCTGATTCTCGATTTGCAAGGCAACGGAGGCGGTTACCTGAATGCCGCCATCATCCTGTGCGACCAGATTTTGGGTAAGAAAGAACTCATTGTCTATACCGAAGGCCGCCGCAACCCCCGTTCAGAATTTGAAGCCAAGGGCGACGGCGATTTCCAGAAAGGCCGTCTGGTGGTGCTCGTCGATGAATTCTCGGCTTCCGCCAGTGAGATTGTCACCGGAGCCATTCAGGATTGGGACAGAGGTATCGTAGTAGGCCGGCGTACCTTCGGAAAAGGACTCGTACAGCGCCCCATCGATTTGCCCGACGGTTCCATGATCCGTCTGACCATCGCCCGTTACTACACCCCTTCGGGCCGTTGTATCCAGAAACCTTACGAAAGCATCGAGCAATACAATAAAGACTTGATAGACCGTTACAACCGGGGTGAGATGATGAGTGCCGACAGCATCCACTTCCCCGACTCGCTCAAGGCCAAGACCCTGAAGCTAGGACGTACCGTGTACGGTGGCGGAGGCATCATGCCCGACTATTTCGTGCCCATCGACACCACGATGTACACCAACTATTATCTGTCATTGCGCGACAAAGGCGCCATGGTGCAGCTGAACATCAAGCTGATTGACCGCCACCGGAAAGAATGGCTCCAGCAGTATAAGACGTTCGACCGCTTCAACCGCGAGTTTGAGGTGAGCCAGGCCATGCTCGATGAGCTGGTGGCACAAGGCACCTCCATGGGCATCACCTACAACGAGGCCCAGTTCCGTACGGCACTTCCGCTGGTCAAGACCCAGCTGAAAGCCCTGCTGGCCCGCGACATCTGGGACATGAACGAATACTTCCAGGTGATTAACACGCTGAACGACAGTATGAAAAAGGCCATCGAACTGCTGCGCGAGCCTGGCATGAATTTCCCCAAAAGATAGGCTTCGGAAAACGTACTTGCGTTTTAAATCAAACGCAAGTACGTTTTCCCTGAAACGCAAGTGCGTTTGAATTGAAACTCTTTGGCGTTTTGATTCAAACGCACTTGCGTTTTTTTTACGTGTGGCTCACGGCTTCCGATTACAGAATTTTTTCCATAATCTGTTGTGTTATCTCAATAAATCTTCTAATTTTGCATCATAATTTGGACCTTCGAGTGCGAATTTATAGTTCTAACAATTAAATAATTTAAATTCAATCATTTATGTGGTTAAGTAATTCATCTATTGGAAGGAAAGTGGTGATGAGTGTTACTGGTATCGCCCTTGTCCTGTTTCTGACATTTCACATGGCGATGAACCTTGTTGCATTGTTCTCGGGCGAGGCGTACAACATGGTTTGTGAGTTCCTCGGTGCCAACTGGTATGCGCTGGTAGCTACTGTCGGACTGGCTGCCCTGTTTGTAATTCACATCATCTACGCTTTCTGGCTGACGATGCAGAACCGTGCAGCTCGCGGTCACGAACGCTATGCAGTGACAGCAAAACCGAAAAACGTGGAATGGCATCTCAGAACATGCTGGTACTGGGTATCATTGTAATCCTGGGTCTGGCTCTTCACTTCGTAAACTTCTGGTACAAAAATGCAGTTCGCTGAAATCATCGGCAACCCGATGATGGGTGGTCTTCATGCAGCCGACGGTTACGGCTACATCATGCAGACATTCTCTAATCCGGTGTTCTTCGTGTTGTATATCATCTGGCTGATTGCCTTGTGGTTCCACCTGACTCACGGATTCTGGAGCTCTATGCAGACTTTGGGTTGGAACAACACCATCTGGATTAACCGTTGGAAATGCATCTCTAACATCTATTCTACCATCATCGTACTTGGCTTCATGCTGGTAGCCGTTGTGTTCTTCCTGAAAAACATGATGGGTTGCGGTGCTTGCTAATTTAAGTGTAACTGATTAAATTGAAAAAACATTATGACTAAGATAATCGATTCTAAGATTCCTGAAGGCCCGATAGCTGAGAAATGGACCAATTATAAAGCTCACCAGAAACTGGTGAACCCGGCTAACAAACGTCGTCTGGACATCATCGTGGTAGGTACAGGTCTGGCAGGTGCTTCTGCAGCTGCTTCTCTGGGTGAAATGGGATTCCGTGTGTTCAACTTCTGTATCCAGGACTCTCCTCGCCGTGCACACTCTATCGCTGCACAGGGTGGTATCAACGCTGCCAAGAACTACCAGAACGACGGTGACTCTATCTATCGTCTGTTCTACGATACAGTGAAAGGTGGTGATTACCGTGCTCGTGAAGCTAACGTTTACCGTCTGGCTGAAGTATCAAACAACATCATCGACCAGTGCGTGGCACAGGGTGTTCCTTTCGCTCGTGAATACGGTGGTACACTGGCTAACCGTTCATTCGGTGGTGCACAGGTATCTCGTACATTCTACGCTAAAGGTCAGACAGGTCAGCAGCTGTTGCTGGGTGCTTACTCTGCATTGAGCCGTCAGGTAGGTGCCGGTACTGTAAAACTGTACACTCGTTACGAAATGCTCGACGTAGTATTGGTTGACGGTCGTGCACGCGGTATCATCGCTAAGAACCTGGTAACCGGTAAGTTGGAACGCTTCGCTGCTCACGCAGTAGTTATCGCAACCGGTGGTTACGGAAACACTTACTTCCTGTCAACTAACGCCATGGCATGTAACGTAACAGCTGCCATGTCTTGCTACCGTAAGGGAGCTATGTTCGCTAACCCGGCTTACGTACAGATTCACCCGACTTGTATTCCGGTACACGGTGACAAGCAGTCTAAGCTGACTTTGATGTCAGAATCTCTGCGTAACGACGGTCGTATCTGGGTTCCGAAGAAACTGGAAGATGCCAAAGCATTGCAGGCTGGAACAAAGAAAGGTAGCGATATTCCTGAAGAAGACCGTGACTACTACCTGGAACGCCGTTATCCGGCATTCGGTAACCTGGTTCCGCGTGACGTGGCTTCACGTGCCGCTAAAGAACGTTGCGACCACGGTTTCGGTGTAAACAACACTGGTCTGGCCGTATTCCTTGACTTCTCTGAAAGTATCGAACGTCTGGGCTTGGACGTAGTTCGCCAGCGTTACGGTAACTTGTTCGATATGTACGAAGAAATCACCGACGTAAATCCGGGCGAACTGGCTCGCGAAATCAACGGTGTGAAATACTATAACCCGATGATGATTTATCCGGCTATCCACTACACAATGGGTGGTATCTGGGTAGACTACGAACTCCAGACTTCTATCAAGGGTCTGTTCGCTATCGGTGAATGTAACTTCTCTGACCACGGAGCTAACCGTCTGGGTGCTTCTGCATTGATGCAGGGTCTGGCCGACGGATACTTCGTATTGCCTTACACTATCCAGAACTACCTGGCCGACCAGATTACTGTTCCTCGCTTCTCTACTGACCTGCCTGAATTTGCAGAAGCAGAAAAGGCTGTTCAGGACAAGATTGACCACCTGATGAACATCAAGGGTAAGAAGTCTGTAGACTCTATCCACAAGGAACTGGGTCGCGTAATGTGGGAATATGTAGGTATGGGCCGTACAGCTGAAGGTTTGAAGACCGGTCTGGCTAAGCTGAAAGACATCCGTAAGGAATTCGAAACAGAACTGTTCATCCCGGGTTCTAAGGAAGGTTTGAACGTAGAGCTGGATAAGGCTTTCCGTCTGAACGACTTCATCACAATGGGCGAGCTGATTGCTTACGATGCATTGAACCGTAACGAATCTTGCGGTGGTCACTTCCGTGAAGAATACCAGACAGAAGAAGGTGAAGCAAAACGTGATGACGAAAACTTCTTCTATGTAGCTTGCTGGGAATACCAGGGAAGCGACGACAAGGCTCCGGTATTGTACAAAGAACCGCTGGTTTACGAAGCTATCAAGGTACAGACTCGTAACTACAAGAGCTAATCAGTGAAGTTAAACAATTAAAGAATCTAAGTAAAATGGATAAAAATATATCATTTACGCTGAAAGTTTGGCGTCAGAACGGACCTAAGGAAAAAGGTCATTTCGATACATTCCAGATGAAGGACATTCCGGGCGATACTTCCTTCCTGGAAATGCTGGATATCTTGAATGAACAGTTGATTGAAGACGGAAAAGAACCGGTAGTGTTCGACCACGACTGTCGTGAAGGTATCTGCGGTATGTGTTCTTTGTACATCAACGGACATCCGCACGGACCTGCTACAGGTGCTACTACCTGCCAGATCTACATGCGTCGTTTCAAAGACGGTGATGTAATCACTGTAGAACCGTGGCGTTCAGCCGGATTCCCGGTTATCAAGGACTTGATGGTAGACCGTACTGCTTACGACAAGATTATGCAGGCAGGTGGTTTCATCAGCGTACGTACAGGTGCTCCTCAGGATGCCAATGCTATTCTGATCCCGAAACCGGTAGCTGACGAAGCAATGGATGCTGCTTCTTGTATAGGTTGTGGTGCTTGTGTAGCTGCTTGTAAGAACGGTTCAGCCATGCTGTTCGTTTCTGCTAAGGTAAGCCAGTTGAACCTGTTGCCTCAGGGAAAACCGGAAGCATTGCGTCGTGCAAAGCTATGATTGCCAAGATGGACGAACTGGGCTTCGGTAACTGTACCAACACTCGTGCTTGTGAAGCAGAATGTCCGAAATGCGTTTCAATCAGCAACATCGCTCGTTTGAACCGCGACTTCATCAAAGCAAAACTGAAAGACTAATTCTCTTTACAGACAGATAACGATTCGCCCCGAAGCACACGCTGTTTCGGGGCGAATTCTTTTGTCTTTTAAAAACTTTTAAGAAGCTGAAAATCAAGGGTTGAATATTTGCACAGAATAAGTGTTATTCTTACATTTGTCACGTGATTTTTTTCATAGTATTAGATTTAAGGTTAACAAGGTTGGGAGAAAGCGTTCTCCCATTTTTTATGCCATTTTGTAAACTCCTCCTGCCAGTGCACGGACCACGCCTTTCATCTCTAAGTTGAACAGCAGGCTGGTCATGCGGTTGATGGCGATGTTGCTTTCCACTACCAACGTATTGATTTGTATCCCGTCGGGATGTTTCTGTAAATGGGTGATGACTTGTTCTTCTTCGGGTGTCAGCTCCGGGAACAGCTGGCGCTGGACTACCTGAGGGGAAATGGGCATATGGTCCCAGTTCATGGCTTTTACCACATCTTCCGCGCCCTGTATCAAGGCAGCGCGGTTTTTTTGTATCAGCAGGTTGCAGCCGGTGGAGTAGGTGTCGCCTACGCGGCCCGGAAAGGCGAAGCAGTCGCGCTGGTAGCTTTCGGCTATCTCGGCGGTAATGAGGGAGCCACCTTTGGGGCCGGACTCTACCACGAGGGTGGCGTCGCTGATGCCGGCTACGATGCGGTTTCGCTTCACGAAGTTTTGCCGGTCGGGGTTGGTGCCGCTCATGAACTCGGTGAGCAGTCCGCCCTGTGTCAGCATCTCGGTGGCGGTGCGGCGGTGTACAGCTGGGTAGATGCGGTCCAGACCGTGAGCCAGTACGCCCACGGTGTCGAATCCGTGGGTCAGTGCCTCACGGTGGGCATGGATGTCGATGCCGTAAGCCAGCCCGCTCACTATCAGCACGTCGGGAATCAGGGTGCTGAGTTCCTGCATGAAACGCTGGCAGAGGCCTTTGCCGTAGTCGGTGGCATTGCGTGTGCCTACGATGCTCAGGATGTGACGGCTGTTCAGGTTGGCCGAGCCTTTGTAGAACAACACGAGCGGGCCATCGGGACATTCGCGGAGGCGGGAAGGGTAGGCTTCGTCGTCTTCGGTCAGGCACTGAATCTGGTGCTTCTGGGCAAACGAGAGCTCGGCTTCGCACAGACGGAATACTTCCGTATGCTGAAAGGCGGTGGCTACTTTCGGAGTGACTCCGGGAAGAAGAGCCGGCAGCTCGCGGGCGTGTTCGAAAAGCATGGTCGCACTTCCGGCAGCCTGAATCAGGTGGCGGGCTCCTACCAGACCGATGCCGGGCAGAAGGGGAAGGGCCATGCGGCAGAGGAGTTCTTTTTCGTTCATTGGTTCAGGTAGGGAGCAAAGATTTCATTGAAGAGGGCGCTGTCACTCAGGCGTCCGTTGACTACGCACACGGTTTCTACGGTCGATTTGATGACGGGTTTCAGGTCGGGCAGGCGGTAGATGTCCTGCACAAAGACGTATTTGATGCCTTCCTTGCGGAGTGCCAAACGGGAGATGAACTCGTCGCCGCTGGTCAGCGGGGTTTTAAAAGCCATGTTCAGGCGGGCTACCACGGGGTCGATGCCCTGCTGGTGAAGCTGGGCGAAGCTGACACCGACGGAGGAGAGAAACTCGTGGCGGGTGTGCTCGATATAGTGCTGGTAATTGGCATTGTTGACGATTCCCTGCAGGTCGCATTCATAGTCGCGAACCTTCATTTTCAGTTCAAAGATGTATTTCTCCATGAGAGTGAAGTTTATGTATTTTCACAAAGATAGCGAATTATTCCTATATTTGCGGGATATGAAAGAGAATGTACCAGTAATTTATGCAGCCCCTTTGCAGGGCTTTACGGAAGTGGCGTGGCGCAATGCACATGCGCAGTGCCTGGGGTGTGTGGACGCGTATTATACTCCTTTTGTCCGGTTGGAGAAAGGAGAGATTCGTAACAAGGACAGGCGCGACGTGTCGCCTGAAGAGAACACGGTGCCCCAGCTGGTTCCGCAAGTGATTGCCTCGGAGCCGGAGGAGCTGAAAGTGCTGACGGACTTTTTGACTTCGCAGGGCTATCGGGAGATAGATGTGAACATGGGCTGCCCGTTTCCGCTGATTGTACGCCGTGGTAAGGGAGCGGGTATCTTGTCTTCTCCGGAGAAGGTGGAGGCGCTGTTGGAGACGATGAAGGTGTTTCCGGAGATTCGCTTTTCGGTGAAGATGAGGTTAGGCGGCCAGGATGCGGAGGAGTGGAAGGCGCTCGTGCCGTTACTCAACCGTTCGTGTGTGACGCAGGTGACGCTTCATCCGCGCATCGGGAAGCAGCAGTACAAGGGGACGGTGGACTGGGAGGCGTTCCGTGCGTTCTATGAGGCGTGTGAGCGGCCGCTGGTGTACAACGGTGATTTGCTGACGGTGGCCGACATCCGGGAGGTACTGGAAGCGTTTCCCCGGCTGAAAGGGGTGATGCTGGGCCGCGGGTTGCTGGCGAATCCGGCGCTGGCGCTGGCTTTCCGTGAAGGAGAATTGTCCGAGAACGAATTGAAGGCACGGGTAGCGCAGATGCACCGGCAGATGTATCTGTATTATCATCGGGTGATAGAGGGCGGAGAGGCCCAGCTGCTGGCCAAGCTGAAGACCTGCTGGGAGTACCTGTTGCCGGAGCTGGACAAGAAACAGCGGAAGGCTATCTTGAAGAGCAATCGCCTGGATGGGTATCTGCGGGCAGTGGAAGAGGCATTGCGGTGAGAGGTATGAAGAACTGAAAAGACTTAACTTTTTTTACAGAAGTAGGATGGTGATTTTGGTATTTTCATCTGTCTCTATTTGAAATAGAAATCGATTTGCACATGGGAAGAGACAGATTAAATATAGATGAGTTATTCAAGTTTTATTATAGACCTTTGTGTTTGTATGCAACACATTATGTACAGGACGTAGAGATGGCCAAAGATATTGTGCAGGATTGCTTTTCGTCTTTGTGGGAGAAAATGAATAATGAAAAGTCTTGCGAGGTAAGTAATATGAAGGCTTATTTGTATGTGATGGTTAAGAACCGTAGCTTGGATTATTTGAGTCAGGAAAATCTGTTCAAATCGGGAGTCTCATTTACTGAATTAGAAGAAACCTTGTTGGATGAGGAGGTGGAGGAACGGAGTGTGATGGAGGCGCGAATGTGGACTGCCATAGATGCCTTGCCTGAGCGTTGCCGTGAGGTCTTTCTTTTGCATAAACGGGATGGCCTGAAGTATCAGGAGATTGCTGAAAAGTTTCATATTTCGGTTCATACAGTCGACAGTCATATTCAGAAGGCATTTCGTTTGATACGTGAGGGGGCATATAAAGTGTATATGTTTCTCTTTAACTAAAATTCAGTGTTTTCACGTAGTGATTTTTGGGGTTTCTATTGTCACAGGGTTGAATGTATAATATCACCAGAAACATGAATGAATTAGAAGAAAAATGCCTTCGTTTTGTGTTGAGGCACTATCAAAAGAATAAATTGGACACACGGCAGGCTTTGAAAGTTTTCAAGGAAAAGCATGGAGTGGTTGGAAGGGCAGGCGGAAAGAACCGGTATTTCCTGTTTTTATCTGGGCTGGCTGCGGCTATATTGCTGGCGTTTATTGTCTGGGTGGGTATATCTCCTGAGAAGCAGTGGGCAGAATTGGCAGCATACGAACATGCAGTAAAGTACCAGTTGCCGGACAGTTCGGTCGTTACGGTATATCCCTATTCTTCTATTTGTTTCCGTACAAAGGATTATACAGATGTATGTCGTGAAGTGAAATTGACGGGGAAAGTTGGTTTTATGATAAAAAGAGATTGTACTCGTCCGTTTAAAGTAATAGGAAAGTTGGCTGAAGTTCAAGTGTTGGGTACTTGTTTCGTAATGGATGAAAGCCGTGCGGATACCGCATGGGTTCAGGTGGAATCGGGAAAAGTACGGTTTTCTGTACTAGGTCAGTCGGAAGGTGTAGAACTTCTGGCTGGAATGGAGGCACAAGTAGTAAAAGGTCAGCATGTTCCGCAAATCATCCATCGTCCGGATTCTGTAAAGAAAGGAAGTTTTGTATTTGAGAATACTCCTCTTCCGAAAGTACTTACAGAGCTTTCCCATTATTATGGGGTAAAGCTGGTAGCTGACCGGACAGACAAACGGTTGACAGCCAATTTCGATGCACACAGTCTGGACGAAATCATCGAGATAATAGAAAAAGTATTAAAAGTGCATATTAAAAAGCAAGTATGATGAGTACCTTGTGGACTGTGGCGGCTGTCTGTTTGTGTTTAGGGGGACATCCTCGTTCTGAAACTTCAGAATTGAAGAAAGCAATCGTACGAATGCAAGACTTGTATCATGTGAATTTCGTCTATGATTCTTCTTTGGAAATGATACGGTTATCTGGCATTTTTTCTTCTGGTAAGTCATTGAAGGAGAATCTGCAAACAGTCTTTTCCGGAACCGGAATAAAATGGGAGATAAAAGGCAGCTATGTTTTGTTGTTTAAATCGAGCCAGTATACTTTCTCAGGACACGTGTGTCAGGATAATGGGGAATCACTCCTTAATGTCACGGTGTATGATCAGAATATGCATATCGGTACCTTAACGGATGAACATGGTTTTTTTAGTTTGACATTACCGGAAGGAAAGCATACTTTGCGTTTCTCTTATGTAGGTTATGAAGAGGTGGTGAAAGAATTGGACTTGCGTTCAGATTATTCTGGTACTATTTATTTGAAGGAAAGTTCCACTGCATTGGAAGGGGTAGTGGTAACAGCCGATTTGAATACTTCTCTTTTTACAACTCAGACTGGAAAGATTTCGTTGACTTCAGAACAGTTGAATACGGAATTCTCACTGTTCAGTTCACCGGATTTAGTCAAGGCAATTCAGCAGCTTCCCGGAGTATCTGCTGGCACGGAACTGCTCTCCGGGCTTTATGTACACGGGGGGAAGAATGATGAAAACTTATTCTTATTGGACGGCATGCCTCTCTATCAGGTGAATCATTTTGGAGGATTGTTTTCTGCATTTAATACGGATATAGTGAAGAACGTGGATTTTTACAAGAGTGGTTTCCCGGCACGTTACGGAGGGAGGCTTTCGTCTGTGACAGATGTCCGTATGAAGGAGGGGGACTTAAAGGAGTTTCATGGTATGGTCTCGTTGGGGCTGCTGGACGGAAGGCTACGTTTCGAAGGGCCTGTCATAAAGGAAAAAACTTCTTTTGTGTTCGGTATGCGCCGGAGTTGGTTGGACGTGCTTTCTGCTCCTGCTTTGCGGATTGCCAATCGTTTCTTTCCCGAAGAAGATATCAATGCCCGTTATGCTTTTCATGATATAAATGCGAAAATCACACATCGGTTTTCCAATGAGAGCAGGCTTTCTTTTAGTGTGTATTCTGGAAGAGATTTGTTTAAAATGAAGGATAAACAGCTTTTCCCGTCAGGAAATCTGCTCCATCAAGAGAAAGAACAGACCACGGATGAATATCATATCAGATGGGGAAATCTTTCTGCCGCGTTGTCATGGAATAATCAGTTCAATCATAAACTGACCGGTAACTTTTCTTTGGTATATGCCCGTAATCTGTCTAAATATGACTTTAGGTCAGATGATAGTTTTTATAAAGGGGAAGATGATAAAGAATATTCTGTAGACCGGATGCAGAGGGACAGTTATTCTACTATTGATGACGTAGGTTTTCGCATGGATTTTCATTACCTTCCTACGGCGAGTCATCATGTTCGCTTCGGAAGCGATTACTTGTATCATATCTATTGTCCGCAGCATACGCTATCACAGGATATAAGAGGTACGGAGGAAATGACGGATACGTTATTGTCATCAGTAGAGAGCCATTACAAGGGGAATGAATTCTCTTTTTTATGCGGAAGACGATATGAGGCTGACCCGAAAGCTGCGGATAAACTTGGGGGGACGTTATACCATGTATCAAGTTTCGGGAGCAGTATATCATTCGCTGGAGCCGAGAATATCGGCAAGTTACCGTCTGTTCAGTCGTACCACATTAAAAGTTTCCTATACCGAGATGAGTCAGTTTGCGCACCAGTTATCCAATTCTTATTTAAACTTGCCGACCGATTGTTGGGTTCCTTCTACCTCCCGTATACGTCCTATGTATTCGCGACAGGTGGCAGGTGGTGTGTACATGGAACTTCCGTGGAGGTTGTGCCTGGAGGTGGAAAGCTATTTCCGTACTACCAGCCGAATGTTGGAGTACGAGGCGGGAGGCAGTCTTACATTGCCTGCCGGAAACTGGGAACAGGTGGTACGGGTGGGAGACGGCAAATCGTATGGGTTGGAAACATCGTTGGTGTATCATGATGAGCAGAACCTCTTTCAGGCTGGTTATACTTTATCATGGAGCAAGCAAAAATTTGATGATTTCTATTCCGGTTGGTATCCCAGCAAGTTTGATAATCGTCATAAACTGAATTTTGTCTATCGTCGTAAATTCAGCCATCGAATGGATGTATATGCAGCGTGGACTTATCGTAGTGGTGACCATGCGACGGTTCCTACACAGTATGTGGAAAATCCTTGCCTATCTGGAACTTCGCAGTTGTCGGACTTAGAGCCGATGTATGGAAAACCTAACAATATTACTTTGCCTGCCTACCACCGGCTGGATGTGGGTATCAATTTCCGGCGGACTACCAAGCGGGGATTCGAGCGAATTTGGAATGTGAGTATCTATAATGCTTATTGCCGTATGAATCCTTTTTATACAAAGATAGAACGGCAGGTGGATGGAAGTTTCAGAGGAAAGGCTATCGGACTGTTCCCGATAATTCCTTCTTTTAGCTACACCTTAAATTTCTGAATCGGTATGCATTGGAATGTCATTGATTATAACAAATTTCTAAATATTGTATTTATGCATTTAAACAAACAGAATTTTATAATAATACTTGCAGCTTTCAGTCTGTTGTCATCTTGTGTGTATCATTTTGACTTGGATGAAATTTCAGAGGTTCCTAAATTAACGGTATATAGTTATCCTGGAAGTGGAGATACTACGGTGGTACGTCTTTCGCACAGTCTTCCAGTTTATGACAAAGGCATGAGAATGTATGGATTAAAGGGAAGGGACATCAGACTGGAAGTGAATGACATTGCTGTTCCTTTGTTGTGGACAGAGGATTCATTGCCGGGAGTCCCCGCCAAAAGTTATTATGTGGTGCAGCCCTATGAGACGAGTGACCGTGTCCGGCTTACAGCTTCGGTAGAAGGGGTGAAAGCAGTATCTGCCTTTACCATTATTCCTGCTCCTTTTCCCTTAAACGCTGTTAAAATAGAACGAAAACCCTCTGAGTTGAGTGTGCTCCAGCTTCAGATAAATTTTACCGATTATGCAAAGATTGAAAATTACTATGCGGTAACGGTCAAAGAAAGGGTGAAGTATTGGAAAGAGGGGACTTCGGAGGTGCATTATGGCAAACCGTCTTCTGCTTATATGGACTGGAGTGATGAGCCAATGTTGGATGCTTCTTCTGGTTTGGATGACATTTTTATGGGAAACTATGCGTACTATCAGAATCTGTATTTTTGGAGCGATGAGAAAATTCAGGGAAAGAATTACACACTTCGCCTGAATATGACTTACATACCTGATTACAAGACTTCTATTCAAGATGAAACTTTTATAAACAGAAAGCAATATAAGGTTTATTTATATAGTCTGTCTGAAGAGTTCTACCGTTATTTGAAATCACTTAATGAGCAGAAGAATAATGAACTGGGTAATGTGGAGCTGGCTCCTATGCGGGCTACTTACACCAATGTGGAGAACGGTTTCGGACTGGTAGGTGGTTGCTGCTTGCGGCAAACGGAGTGGATGGAACTGTCAGAGTCTGAAACACAGTTAGATTTTGACCATGCAGTGTTTAAATGTTGAATATAATGTGGATTCGATAAAAAAGAATCACCCGTTTATTTCGCTGAATAATGAATCGTTAAGTAAATAAAACAGAAACTAGATTAAAAATAATAACGCTAATTGGAAATCAGTATGAAACGATTATCTTTTTTCTTATTCCTTTTCTTTTTATGGATGACAGTTCGTGCACAGATGCTCCGTTCTTCAGGCCTAGTGCTTTATGGAGGGAAAAATACCGTAAACTACCAGGTGGCTTCACCGGAGAAAGGATTACCGCCTTTCGATTTGGCAAACTCCCGTTTGGGGGCTGATTTTACTTTGGGTGCCGGATACCGCTGGCGGCTGAATCGTCCGGATACCGGCTGGTTCTTCGACTTGTCGTTATCGGCAAGATATGGCCGCTACAGCTATGGATTCCGTTATCTTTCTTCTGACGTGCATACGACGTATGTGGGCGGAGAAGGAATCCGTAATCTGTGGTCGGCATCTTTTGCTGGAAGTGTGGGACGGTACCTGTTTCGAGGATTGAATCTGTCGGTAGGAGTGGAGCCTACTTTTTATTTTTATGACAAAAGTTTCTTCGACTTGCCGGTATTTGCAAGATTGGCGTATGACTTCAGATTCATGGAAGTGGCTGTGCAATACAAATGGGGGATGACAAGGAAGTTCAATATGTCTCCTTTCTTGCGTAACCGACTTTCAGGCTGGGAGTGTTCGGTCTATATTCCTTTGTCAAGACGGAAATGATTTTTCTTTGAAAGGGATGGATTTTCTATAAATTTCTGTAACATATTGAGAAATACAGATTTAATAGTTGCCAGTACTTCCTTGTCAGTACTTGAGTACTTCCACGAAAGTACTGTAGTACTCCAAGGAAAGTACTAGAGTACTGCCAAGGAAGTACTGATTTAATGTGACTTGTGTGTAAGGGGTGGGAAGGGTTCTTAACCTTCTTTTTTCTTGAAATATTCGTATCCGATGCGGCAGAACAGACATTTCTTGGTGTCGCAGTAACTCTTTTTAAGCTGGATGAGTGCCTGACTGTCACCGGCATGGGCGGCTTGCAGACCACATTCTTTCCACAGTCGGATGATGTAGTTGTTTTCCGGTTTAAGTTGCTCCAGCAGGTTGCCGGCACGTTCGGTGAGCCGTTCCTCGCCTTTGTGCTTGCCGTAGGCATAGAGGAAGGGAATCACGGTATTGATAATCAGCAGGTCGATGGAGGCGTCGCTGAGGGTTTTCGGACGGGCGGGCGAGGGTTCGCCGAAAACGTAGTGCGTCAGCCAGTAAAGGGAGGTACCTCCACGCAGCAGGTCGCGCAGTTTTTTCACCGTAGAGGCCAGCAGCAACTGGGAGAGCATGCCCTGGGAACGGTGGTAGAGGTTAGCCAGCTGGGCGATGCGTACGTGCGGAAAGTTGCCCGGACGCATGCGGAGCATCTTCCATCGAAGGTGTTCGGAGGGCTGTAGCTCGAATTTGTGGGCCAGGTAGGCGTATTCCCTGGTAAGCTGGGCGGAATAGTCGTCGGACGGGAGTTCCTGCAACAGGCCGGCCTGCCCGAAGAAAATGGCTTCTATCTGAAAAAGATTATCGCGGTGCTTGTTGACGGCTTGCAAGGGAATGGTCTGTGCCCATTGCTCGAAGGCGTCGCTGTTGGTGCCGAAACCGAAGTTGCGGGCTAAGGTGAGAAAAAAGGCTTGTTCCCAGTCGCCTTTGCTTTGGGTAAGCTGGGCCTGGATGCGCTGTGTCTTCTGCTCGAAACGTTCGGTCTGCAGGCTGGAGAGCCAGCTGTGGAGCAGGAGTTTGGGCAGGCGAGGGATAAGGCGGTAGCAGGCCGGGTAATGGCTGGTTTCAATCAGCTCGCGGTAGTTGTCTAACAGGTAGGGCGGATAGTGCAGCTCCATTTGCGGGATGGGTGTGCCGTCGGTGCGGAAGGTTTCGGCATCGATGTCGGAAGCCACATGCAGAATCACAGAGTCGTAGGCGCGGTCCTGATGATGGTGGTGGCGTTTCCAGTCGGAAGCGTGCACGTGGATTTCTACATTTCCCACCACAGAATGCCGTCTATCTTGATTTTCGCATTGAAAAAGTCGGGTCCTGCATCGGGATTGGGGAGTCCGGGGTCAATGACTTCCACGGTTTGTCCTTGCGTGGTATGCAGCGGAGTGAGCGGAAAAAGCTTGTGTTTCCATACAAACTGGAGTAGATGTTCCATGTTAACGAGCTGTAAATGTTGGGTAAATGTAATGATTAATACTGAAAAACACTATCTTTGCGAATAAAATTATCATCAGAATTATGAAAATTGCATTAATTGGATATGGAAAGATGGGAAAGGAAATTGAAAAGATTGCCCTTTCCAGAGGTCATGAAATTGTGAGTATCATTGATATAAATAATCGGGAAGATTTTGCTTCGGAGGCTTTCCGTTCGGCCGATGTGGCCATTGAATTTACGGCTCCTTCAGTGGCTTACGGCAATTGTCTGGAGGCGTTCAAGAATGGGGTAAAAGTGGTATCGGGCAGCACCGGATGGATGGGAGAGCATGGCGAAGAGATGCGCCGTCTGTGCCAGGAAGAGGGTAAGACGCTGTTCTGGTCGTCTAACTTCAGCTTGGGTGTCGCTATCTTTGCGGCGGTGAACAAGTACCTGGCAAAGATTATGAACCAGTTCCCGAACTACGATGTGTCGATGGTAGAAACCCACCACGTGCACAAGCTGGATGCCCCGAGTGGTACGGCCATTACACTGGCTGAAGGGATTCTGGAAAACCTGGACCGCAAGCAGAAATGGGTGATGGGCACACTGACTGCTCCCGACGGTACGGTGACGGGCACGACCGACTGTGCACCGGATGAATTGCCAGTGAGTGCCATCCGCGAAGGGGAAGTACCGGGTATCCATACCATCAAATATGAATCGGAGGCTGATTCTATCGTAATTACACACGACGCAAAGAACCGCAAGGGGTTTGCATTGGGAGCGGTGCTGGCTGCAGAATATACGGCTGCGCACCAGGGCTTCTTAGGTATGAATGATTTATTTCAGTTTTGAGTATGATACAGGCATCGCGTAAACAATGGATAAAGTTCGGCATAGTGCTGGTGCTTTACCTGATTTTCCTGATTTGGTTGAAAAGCTGGCTGGGACTGGTAGTGGTTCCGTTCATCTTTGACGCATATATTTCCAAAAAGATTCCCTGGACATGGTGGAAGAAATCGACCAACAAGACCGTGCTGACGGTGATGGGCTGGGTGGATGCCATCGTGTTTGCACTGGTGGCAGTCTATTTTGTGAATCTGTATTTCTTTCAGAACTACGTGATTCCTTCTTCGTCGCTGGAGAAATCGCTGCTGGTGGGTGACTATCTGTTTGTAAGCAAGATGAGTTATGGTGCCCGTATTCCGCAGACACCGCTCCACATGCCGCTGACGCAGCATACGTTGCCGGTGTTCAACTGCAAGTCGTATCTGGAATGGCCGAAGTGGGACTACAAACGGGTGGCCGGACTGGGAGAGGTGCAGCTGAATGACATCGTAGTGTTCAACTTCCCGGCAGGGGATACGGTGGCTACCGGCAATCCGGCAGAAGACATCTATCGCATGAGCTATGCCATTGGTAAGCAACTTTCGCAGCCTATTGACTTGGTCAGCCTGAACCTGGAGCAGCAACGGGATGTGTATGATTATTATTACTCGATAGGACGCAAGTATATTGACGAAAATCCGCAGCTGTATGGTGAGGTGATTACCCGTCCTGTAGACCGGAGAGAGAATTACGTGAAGCGTTGTGTAGGTATGCCGGGCCAGACACTGGAAATCAAGAACCGGATTATTTACCTGGACGGTAAGGCCAACAAGGAGCCGGATAATGTGCAGTATCGTTATTTCGTGCATACCAAGGGCATGCTGCCGGAGGATTTATGTCATGAACTGGGCATCAGCCAGGAGGACTGATGGCTTATTATACGGAGGAATCGGTGTATAACATGCCGTTGACTGAAAAGGCGAAGGCTGCCTTGCTGGCACGGAAGGACTTGGTGACTGCCATTGAAAACGTGCCGGATGATGATGCAGGCGGACTGTATCCGGATAACAAGCTGACGGGCTGGACAGTAGATAACTACGGTCCGATATGGATTCCGAAGAAGGGAGCTACCATAGACCTGACACTGGATAACCTGCCGATGTACGAACGTCCGATCAAGAACTACGAGGCAACAGCCTGGAGGTGAAAGACGGAAAAATCTACATCAACGGACAGGAAACGACGAAATACACTTTCAAGATGGATTATTACTGGATGATGGGTGATAACCGTCATAATTCGGCCGATTCACGTTTCTGGGGCTTCGTGCCGGAAGACCATATTGTGGGTAAACCTATTTTTATCTGGCTGTCGCTGAACCAGGATCGTGGCTGGTTTGACGGAAAGATTCGCTGGAACCGTCTGTTTAAGTTTGTGGATTCCATTAAATAATCTATGAACAAAGGAAAGTCCGGATGGTGGTGGTTGAGAGCGGCCGGCCTGACGGTGTTGACCGTATGGCTGGTGCGGACCCTGCTTGTGACGACTTGTGTAATTCCTTCTTCCGGGATGGAAAATTCTCTTTATCAGGGAGAGCGGATTCTGGTCAACAAGTGGAGCTACGGGCTGCGTTTGCCTTTTTGTTCGCTTTTCGGCTATCATCGGCTGGCATCTTCGCGTGCGGAGAAGGGGGATATTCTCTTGTTCAATAACCCTCATCCCCAGCAGGTGGAGAAAGGAATAGAGTGGAGAGAGCTGTTCATCAGTCGCTGTATCGGCACGCCGGGAGATACGCTGATGTTGGATGCCGACCTGAACTGTGTGGGCGGAGAGGTGCTCAGCCCGGATGCCAAATCGCTGTATGCTTATCCGGTGTCTTCGGAAGACTTGATGCTGACCGTGCTGTCGGTGCTGGGTATCAAAGGAAATACGCTGGCCGGATATACTTCCGACGGGGGGTATATACGGAGTTTCAGCCAATATGAATATTACTTGATTTCGCAGAAACTGGAGGGACGGATTCCGCTGGTTCCGCTGGATGAAAAGAACCGTACGGAAGTGCATCCGTATGTGATTCCGGCGAAAGGCGTTCCGGTGAAGGTATATCCCTGGAATGTGACCTTGCTCTGCAATACGATTGTGGCGCATGAACACCAGCCTGCAGAGGTTCGTCACGATACGTTGTATGTGAAGGGAAAGCCCGTGGAGGCTTATACGTTTGGCAAGGATTATTACTGGGTGGCTTCCAATGACCCGGTGAATATTTGTGATTCCCGCTTGTTCGGGTTCGTGCCGGAGGACCACCTGATAGGGAAGGCTTGGCGCATCTGGTACTCTTCGCGGAAGGGGCGCTTCTGGCAGCGGATGCAATGACATAAACTAAGAAAGAATGAAGAATGAAGTGATTTTGGGGTCGGCCTATCTGGCTCCCGTAGAATATTATACCAAACTTTTTGCTTATCCTTCGGTACGTGTGGAGCGTTATGACCACTACATGAAGCAGACTTACCGCAACCGGTGCGTGATTGCATCGGCCGACGGACCGTTGGTACTGACCATTCCGACGGAAAAGAGTGACGACCTGAAGTGTGTGATGAAGGATGTACGTATTTCAGACCATGGCAACTGGCGGCATGTGCACTGGAATGCGTTTGTAGCCGCTTACAAGCATAGTCCTTTCTTTGATTACTATGCAGATGAGTTTCACCGGTTCTTTGAGCAGAAATATGAGTTTCTGTTCGAGTTTAACCTGGAGCTGTGTGAGTGGGTGTGCCGGCAGATTGACATTGAGCCTCGCCTGATACCTACCGAGGAATACATGCCGGAAGTGGAGTGTGCCGATGATTTCCGGGAACTGATTCATCCCAAACGGGATTATCGGGAGGCGGACAAGGCATTCTTTCCTAAACCTTATTATCAGGTGTTTGACCAGAAGCTGGGTTTTCTGCCTAATCTCAGTGTGATTGACCTGCTGTTCAATATGGGACCGGAAAGCTTACTGGTGCTGCGTGACTCGGTGCGTGCGTTCAATGAAATTTAAGGATACATATTCCTTCAAACCCGATTTTATGTTGTACATTTGTAACTGAATCAATGATTTAACAATATGAATAATCTTCCAACAGTAACGAAAAACCTGCTTATTATCAATGTGCTCTGTTTCTTCGGGATGTTTGTGGCCCGGAAATACGGAGTGGATATAGAAAAATATGCTGGGTCTTCACTTTTTCCTGGCTTCGGATTTTAACCTGGGGCAGCTTATCACTTACATGTTCATGCATGCCAATTTCTCGCATATCTTCTTCAATATGTTTGCGGTATGGATGTTCGGACGGGTGCTGGAACAGGTGTGGGGACCTAAACGCTTCCTGACGTATTACCTGATTTGTGGTATTGGCGCCGGCCTGATTCAGGAGTTGGTGCAGTATGTGGAGTATCTGGCGGTGTGGTCTAATTATGATTCGGTCAATACGGGACTGGGTATCATTCCTATGGATGTGTTCCTGAACCAGCTGACTACCGTAGGTGCTTCGGGAGCGGTGTATGGCATTTTGCTGGCATTTGGTATGTTGTTTCCCAACAGTCAGATGTTTGTATTCCCGATACCGGTGCCCATCAAGGCGAAGTATTTTGTGATTGGATATGCGGTGCTGGAGCTGCTTTTAGGATTGGGAAGCAACGATGGAGTAGCCCATTTCGCTCACCTGGGAGGTATGTTGTTCGGCTTGATACTGATTGTTTATTGGAGAAAGAAAAATGGCGGCGGACGGATTTATTACTGATTTGAAAAGAAAGTTCCAGCAGGGAGACATTGTGCTGCGTCTGGTGTATGTGAACGTAGCGGTGTTTCTGGCAGTGACACTGGTGCAGATTTTTCTGACCTTATTCAATGTGTCTGCTTCACCGTGGATGAACTATCTGGAACTGCCGGCATGGACGGAGGTCTTTATCCGTAGGCCCTGGACCCTGATTACTTACATGTTCATGCATGCCGGTGTGCTGCACATCTTGTTTAATATGCTGTGGCTATTCTGGTTCGGTCGTCTGTCTCTGGCTTTTTTCTCGTCGAAGCACTTGCGCGGACTTTATTTCCTGGGAGGTATCTGTGGCGGATTGCTTTATATGCTGGCATATAATGTGTTTCCTTATTTTCAGGATGCCGTGTATTCTTCCTATTTGCTGGGTGCTTCGGCTTCTGTGTTGGCCATTGTGGTGGCGGTAAGTGTACGTGAACCGAATTATCCGGTACAGTTCCTGTTTATCGGTACGGTGCGTCTGAAATATGTGGCTTTGTTCATGGTGGTGCTTGATTTGCTGTTCATGACTTCTGACAATGCAGGCGGGCACATCGCACATCTGGGTGGAGCACTGGCCGGATGGTGGTTTGCGGCAGGATTGCAGAGCGGCCACGATGCCACAAAATGGATAAACCTGGTGTGCGACTGGTTTGCAGGCTTGCGACGTCCGGTGAAGCGTAAACCCAAGATGAAGGTGCACTACGGAGGACGTCAGGCAGATTATGAATACAATGCCCGGAAAAAGGAACGTGAGGCAGAAATTGACCGGATTCTGGACAAACTGCGTAAGTCGGGCTATAACAGTCTGACGGATGACGAGAAAAAAAGCTTATTTGATGCAAGTAAGAAATGAGTATTTGGAAACATACGTTTAGAGGAGTCTTTATTTTAGGAAACCTGGTTGTCGGGACCGGATTTTTGTGCTGTGCTTACAGTCCGCTTCTATCGCCGGTGGCTCATCCGGTGCTGGCTTGTGCGGGGTTGTTTTTTCCCTTTTTCTTGTTGGCTTTGATTGTTCTTGCAGTAGTGGGGCTGTTTCATGGATGGAAGTTTATGTGCCTTCCTTTGCTGCTCTTACTGGCAGGAGGAGGGGCAGTCGCGACGTATACTCCGTTTGGAGGAGGGGAAGAACCTACGGACGGGGATGTACTGAAATTTCTGACCTACAACGTTATGAATATGTACGGAGATGCGGAAAATGAATCTCGTCCCGTGCAACATTATATTCAGGAAAGTGATGCAGACGTGGTTTGTCTGCAGGAGTATCAGTGGGATGCTCAAGAGACTAGGAAGGTTTTCCCTATGTATCCTTACAGAAAGTTGCTGAAAGCGTCTAACGGAAATGGGATGGCTTGCCTGTCGCGATTCCCGATTCTCTCGGTAGAACAGATTCCTTATGAAAGTGGGAGTAATGCCAGTTTTTTACTTCGGCTAAACATAAAAGGGGATACACTGACGTTGATATGCAATCATCTGGAATCGAATAAACTGGATGCGCATGATAAGGAAGTATACGAGGGATTGCTGAAATCGCCTGAAGAACAGAACGTGAAATCGGACAGTAAATACCTGTTGCATAAATTAGCTGATGCCGTGGCCATCCGTGGACCGCAGGCTGATTCGGTGGCACAGGCCATCTCCCGGCAGTCAGGTAAGTATCTGCTGGTATGCGGTGATTTCAATGATTCTCCTATTTCGTATGCGCATCACACCATCGGAAAAGGATTGACAGATGCTTATCGTGAAGCCGGCTGGGGACCGGGATTCTCGTATAACCGGAATTTTCTGTATTTCCGCATTGACCATTTGTTTGTGAACAAAGGATTTAAAGTATTGAAATGCCGTGTGGACAATTCCATTTCAGCATCCGACCATTATCCGTTGTGGTGTTTGGTAGAGAAGTTATAACCTGATAATAAATAGAAGATGAAGAATTTAATTTTTGCAGCAGCTATGAGTTGTATGGTATGTGCCTGCGGTCAGCAGGCGGCAGATACGGGCAATCCGTTCCTGTCAGAGTTTGAGACCCCTTATGGAACACCGGACTTTGACCGTATCAAGGTGGAACATTATGAACCGGCTTTCTTGAAAGGCATTGAGCAGCAGAATGGGGAAATCAAAGCCATTGTAGAGAACCCGGAGGAACCGAGTTTTGAGAATACGATTGTGGCATTGGATAATAGCGGGGAGATTCTGGCTCGTGTGAGCGGTGTGTTCTTTGCTTTGACAGAAGCAGATACCAATGACGAAATGATGGCGCTGGAAGCAAAGATTGCGCCGATGCTGTCTGAACACAGTGATAATATTTTCCTGAATCAGGAGCTGTATAAGAGAGTGGCTGCTGTTCATGCTCAGGAAGAGGCTGGAAAGATTCAGCTGACCACCGAACAGCATTATTTGCTGGATAAATATTATAAGGAATTTATCCGTTCTGGTGCCGGACTGGATGCACAGAAGCAGGAACGTCTGCGTGAAATCAACAAGCAGCTTTCTACACTGACCATTGAGTTCGGTAATCATGTGTTGGCCGACAACAACGATTATCTGCTGGTGGTAGATAAGAAAGAAGATTTGGCTGGTCTACCGGATGCAGTTATTGCAGGAGCTGCACAGGAAGCCAAGCACACGGAAAAGACGGTAAGTGGGTATTTACTTTGCAGGAATCCAGCCGTACTCCGTTGCTCCAGTATGCTCAGAACCGTGAACTGAGAAAGAATATCTATCAGGCATATACCAGCCTGGGTAACCGTGGCAATGCCAATGACAACAAGGAAGTGCTGAAAAAGGTGCTTGCTCTTCGTCTGGAAAAGGCACAGCTGATGGGATTCAACAATTTCGCAGAGTATCAGTTGGCTGACAACATGGCGAAGAACCCGAAAAATGCACTTGACCTGCTGTATGGCTTGTGGGAATATTCTATCAAGAATGCCAAAGCGGAAGCAGCTGAGTTACAGAAAATCATGGACCGTGAAGGAAAAGGTGAGAAACTGGAAGCATGGGACTGGTGGTATTATGCAGAAAAGCTTCGCCAGGAGAAATATGATTTGAATGAAGATGCCATCAAGCCTTATTTCAGTCAGGAAGATGTGCACAATGGACTGTGTACGGTGGTCAACAAGTTGTATGGCATTACCTTGACTCCTTGTGATTCTATTTCTGTATATAATAAGGATGTGAAGACTTATATTGTGAAGGATGCAGACGATTCATTGTTGGGCGTGTTCTATAGCGACTACATGCCTCGTGCCAGCAAACGGAGCGGTGCCTGGATGAGTAACTTCCGTGAACAGCAGGAAGGGGTTCGTCCGTTGATTTATAATGTGGCCAGCTTTACCAAACCGGCTGGTGACCTTCCTTCCTTGCTGACAATCGATGAAGCACGCACCATGTATCATGAGTTCGGACATGCTTTGCACGGATTGCTGACTCAGTGCAAGTATAAAGGTGTGTCTGGTACTTCTGTAGCTCAGGATTTCGTGGAACTTCCTTCACAGATTATGGAACACTGGGCTGTATCACCTGAAGTGCTGAAAATGTATGCCAAACATTACCAGACTCGTGAGGCTATTCCTGATTCTCTGATTGCCAAGATTGAAAATCAGGCATTGTTCAACCAGGGCTTTATGACTACAGAACTGTTGGCAGCTGCCATTCTGGATATGGAAATGCACTGTCTGACTACGATGGAAGGATTCGACGTGCTTCAGTTTGAAAAACAGCTGATGGACAAATTGGGACTGATCCCGCAGATTGCGCCTCGTTATCGTTCTACTTACTTCAACCACATCATGGGTGGTTATGCAGCTGGTTATTATAGCTATATCTGGGCTGAACGTCTGGATACAGATGCCTTTGAAGCGTTTAAGGAACATGGCTTGTTCGACCAGGCTACTGCTACCTCTTTCCGCAAGAACATTCTGGAAAAAGGTGGTTCAGACGACCCGATGAAACTGTATGTAACCTTCCGTGGGGCAGAACCCAGTCTGGATGCGTTGCTGAAGACTCGCGGATTGAAATAAAATGTCCGGATAGCAGAGAAAATCTGTACAGAGTATAACTAAAAGAGGGAGTATAGCTTCATTTTTGCAAGCTGTACTCCCTTTTTTAGGCTCTAAGCCTTAAATATTTACAATCCTTTCCGCATATAAATGAAAAAAAACTATATTTGCAACCTTGAATAAACGTATCAAATTTTAAAAGTAAATATAATAAACTAAAGTAACATGACAAAACAAAGGATTTGTAAAGGTTTTTGCGGTATTACTGACCCTTGCGTTGTGCTTTTTTATCTTTCGTTCTCAT
>ENA-OPZC01000019-OPZC01000019.1-human-gut-metagenome-genome-assembly--contig:-NODE-19-length-28086-cov-1.635252_pt1 | contig 28086 bp, 24 predicted proteins | sample MGYA00242477_ERZ504491 | MGnify/ENA primary metagenome ERZ504491 (study PRJEB26092, sample SAMD00036249) | human gut metagenome | host: Homo sapiens | study: EMG produced TPA metagenomics assembly of... | reverse complement strand
CGCAATGACGAGTTCAAGGCTATACACATCATAGCTGATGCGGTCGTTCTTCCTGACATGACGGCGTACACCCTGCTCTTTCAGAATGCCGTCCTTGAATACAGCCTTGACAGCCTTGCGCACATAGTAGCCGAATACATTATACATGTCGGCAATCTCCTGCATGGTCATCCATACAGTATCGGTCGGCATGGATACCGTTCCGCTCTCGCTGATAGTTATAACTCCTCTGTTCATTTTCCAATAGTTTTTTCGTTCGATAATCTGTTCCTTTCTCGCTTGGCAATAAGCTTATCCATGTCATTTGAAATCTTCTGCTCCGTCACCTGCGCATAGACCTGTGTGCTTGTGATGTCTGCGTGTCCCATCATCTTGGCTATGCTGCCGATGGGAATGTCCTCGTTGAGCATCAAGACTCCGAATGTATGGCGGCTGGCATGGAATCCCAACTTATTACTTATGCCAAGCACCATTCCAAGGGTATGCACATCAAGATAGATGTCTTTCTTCTCACCCAGTGGAAAAACAGGCTTGCTGTCGTCCGTGGTATTGTAGAGCGAAAGAATCTTCTCGGCTATCGGATGGAGTGGCACGAAGAACTCCACGCCTGTCTTCTCTCTTTCCTTGCGGATGAACTTCCTACCCTCGGAGTTCTCACTGATATGGTGAGGGTACAGTTTCTTTACATCTATATAGGATAAGGAGGTGAGCGAGGCAAAAATGAAACATCTGCGTGCAAGCTCCGTTCGCTCGTCAGCCATCGGGGTAGAGAGCATCTTGATGAAGTCTGCCTTGCTGATATGGGTCATCTTCGGGGCTGCCTTCTTCTCATACCCTATCTTGGCTATGGGATTGAAGCGGATAATGCTCCTGTCCACTGCCTTGTACATCAACATGTTCAGCCAGAGAAGGCAATGGTTCACGTAGCTGTTGATACGTCCCTGGTCTCGTTTCAGGAATAGCTTGTATTCCTCCCCGAAATTCTCGTCTATGTCCTCAAAGGCGATGTCGTCCTTATCCAACGAATGGACAAAGGCTCTCAGGTTCTTCTGCCATGTTCGCTTGTGCAGAAAGGTTTGTCTGGCTTTTGAGGTTCGATACCATTCCACGATGGTATCACCAAAGTTCAGCAAGAACCTTCCTGTCGTGTCCTTGTCCTTCAACACAGCCTTCAGCATTTCCACGGTGATGATGCCATTGGTGGTAAGAAGTGAGTTGTATTTATCCTTGACCTCAGCAAGGAAACTTGCCAATCGTCCGTTGTCCCTTGCGTTCCGTACCTCTCCCTTCTTGGCGTTCCACTCCTTTGGTGTACAGGATATGCCTGTGGAAATGGCTGCACTTTTGCCGTCAACGGTGATGCGGCAAAGTATGTTGGCTGTTCCGTCTGCCTTCACCTTCTGTCTGTTGATGTAAGGCAAAATTGAAAATGTACTTCTGCTCATAGTTGTTGTCCTTATAATATAATAATGTAGTTGAAACTGTAAAAAGAAAAGTTGAAAGCCTTGTTCATAATGCGAGAATAAAGTCCTTCTCGGTTGCAGCGATGAACTTGTCCATGTCCTCAAACAGCTTCTTTTGGGTTACTCTCGCATACCGCTGCGTCATCTTCACATCCTTGTGACCGAGCATCTTGCAGATGGTCTCCATCGGCACACCAGCCTCCAGCGTAATGAGGCTGGCGAACGAGTGTCGTCCCGAATGGTAGGAATAGGTCTTGCTCGTTTCCGCCAACTTGCAGATGGTGATGAGATCGATACGAACACGATTCGTGCTCAGCAATGGGAAAAGGGTATCTCTTGCCCCGTCCTCGTATTTCGCCATCAGCTCCAACGCCTCGGGCAGGAGTTTCACCCTGGCAAGTGTTCCGGTCTTCTTGCGGTTATAGACGAGCCATTTGTCGCCATCCTCCAACACCTTGACATTGGCTTTCGTGATGGAAACGGTGTCTATGAAGGCTGTTCCTGCATAGCAGGCGAAAAGAAACAGGTCACGGCTAACGGATAGTCTCGGCTTGTCTTCGGGCAGTTCCACATCACGGATTTTTATGAAATCAGACATGCTGAGAGCCTTGGGTGTCGTAACCTTTGGAGTGCCAACCCGATAATGGGCGAACAGCAGGTTCTTGCACAAGCCTCGCTCAAAGGCGATGCGGCACATCTTCTTGAAGAGCGACACATAGATGGTGATGGTTCCTGATGAAAAGCCTTTCTCGTCAAGCAGGTAATGGTGAAAGTCACTGATGAAAGGCTCGGTCAGCTGTCCGAAAGCCAAATCAGTCAACCTATACTTCTCCCCGATGAACTCAGCGAGATTCTTGCGAATCTTTCTGTAAGTCCAGACACTGCTCTTCGACATATCGATGCCCTCATGGGTGCTGAGTTCACTGATATGCTCGTCCACGAAGGAGAGAAGGGTGGTCTGTGTCTTGACGCTGCCCTGCAAGGCCTCCTTGACATCCTTAGCCTCGAAGTCCGTTCTCTTTTCCACAAGCACATCGAATGCCTTTTGGATGGAAAGCAACAACTGCTCGATGTCCTTGTTGGTTTCCACGGCTTCCTTGCTCTTGCCCTCCAATCGGCTGGCACGAGGATTCCAAAGCGATGGAGTGCAAGACAACTTGCAGGAGAACTGCGCCATAGTCCTGTTCACCGTGATGCGTCCCATGATGGGAGCTTTTCCATTCTTGTCCATTCCGCTCTTTTTTAGGTAGAGCAACACCTTGAATTTTTCGATTTTCATAACGCTTACATTTTGAGTGTGCAAATATAATCATTTTGTAAGCGTTCCTTGATACGCAAAACATTGAGAATCAGTGCAATAAAATCCGTTGATGCACAAAGTTGCCTTTCCGCATTGTTACCTGCTTTGCATAGGTAACTGTGGCTCACGATTTAGTAACTGAACTACTTCAATATTCCTCACTCGCTTGCTTTATGCCGATTTGGCAACTTTGTGCAAATCTACTCATTCCCAACTGTTTACGTTCCAACCTCTCTTATTCTCCTTTGGCTGCTTTAGAGCTTTATGTTAAAGCTTGTGCAACGATGATTTCGCCTTCCATGATTTTCACTTTGCGTAAAATTTGTGGAAAGTATGATATAATTCATGTACATCATCCTGACCCTATGGCTTGTTTGGCCTTGTTCCTTTCTGGATATAAAGGAAAAGTAGTGCTTCATTGGCACAGTGACATTCAAAAGCAAAAGATGTTGCTGAAGCTGTATTATCCTTTGCAGCAATGGCTGTTGAAGCGTGCTGATGTGATTGTGGGAACTTCTCCCGTCTATTTGGCAGAATCGCCTTTTTTACAACACGTGCAGCATAAGACGGTCTGTCTGCCTATCGGAGTAGAACCGATGCAACCTGTACCGGAAGCGGTGAAGGCCCTCAGAAGTGAGTATCCGGGCAAGAAAATCGTGTTTTCACTTGGTCGTCTGGTAGCCTATAAAGGGTACCGTTTTTTAGTGGAGGCTGCCAAATATTTGAAAGATGATTTTGTGGTGCTGATTGGGGGATCCGGGGCTTTGAAGGAAGAGCTGCAGAAAGAAATTGTTTCCCTGAATTTGCAGGAAAAGGTGAAACTGTTAGGGAGAGTCAGCGACGAGGAACTGCCTGCCTACTACGGAGCCTGCGATGTGTTTTGCATGAGCAGTGTGCAGAAAACAGAAGCGTTTGGTATTGTGCAGATAGAAGCAATGTCGTGCGGAAAGCCTGTGGTAGCTACCAGAATACCTCAGTCAGGAGTGTCCTGGGTGAATGAAGAAGGCGTATCGGGGATGAATGCGGAACCGGGGAATGCGCAAGATTTAGCCCGGGCAATTGAAGCGGTAACGGAAAATGAGGAGGTATATCGGAAATTTTCGGAAGGTGCGACTAAACGTTATCGTGACATGTTTACGAAGGAATGTATGATTGATAAATGTTTAACCATATACTTGGAGTTATGAAAAATGTAAACAAAGAAGATGTCATGTCCAAAGCCATGATGGCTTATGTGGCAAATGACCATTATTATTATCCGAGTGCGGGGATGTCGGTTACGGCTTGCAGAGTGAAACGTGTGGCTGATGTAATTGTAAGCTTGTTAGCCTTGATTATTTTTTCTCCGGTGTTTTTACTTATTTCCTGGTTAATCAAGCATGAGGATGGGGGACCAGTGATTTTTAGTCAGGAACGTATCGGGTATGGTGGAAAGCCTTTCATTTTGTATAAGTTTCGATCGATGTCGGTCGATTCGGAATCGGATGGGAAACCGGCTCTTTGCCAGAAAAATGATTGCAGACTGACCCGAATCGGACGTTTCCTTCGGGAGCATCATCTGGATGAATTGCCGCAACTATGGAATGTGCTGAAAGGAGAAATGAGTTTTGTAGGCCCACGTCCGGAACGGAAATATTTCGTGGATAAGATTAAGGCCATCAATCCGGATTATGAGTTGTTGTATCGTTTGCGTCCGGGGCTGTTTTCTAAAGCGACTCTTTACAACGGCTACACTGATACGATGGAAAAAATGCTGGAACGTCTTAGAATGGATTTGGAATATATGCGTACCCGCTCTTTATGGATGGATATTAAAATCGTATGGCTTACGGCCATGTCCATTTTTATGGGTAAAAAATTCTAATAGCTTTGATATGAATAAGATAGAGATACGTAAAGGAATTCAACTGCGTAAGATTGGCAATCGCTACATGATTGTGGATGCCTGCGCAGGTAATGTAAATATGAGTAAAGTGTATAGCTTGAATCAGACGGCAGCATGGATATGGCAGTGTGTAGCTGATGGGTGTACCACCTTGGATGAACTGACAGAACGTTTGTGTCAGGAATATAAAGTCGATGCAGAGGTGGCCCGCCGTGATTTGGAGAAACAGTTGGCAGACTGGCAGGCTTTTGGATTGATTGGTTAGGAAAGGTTTTACTGTGAAAAAGATATGAAGAAGGTACAGAAAGCATTACTTGTGTTGTTGAGAGCAGGGTTATGGGAGAGCAGGATAGAAGATTTGTCTTGTTTTCCAATGTCTGCAGGGGAGTGGAAGAACTTGTACCTTTTGTCAAGGCAGCAGACTGTTACCGGAATTGTTTTCAGGGAATACAGCATTTGCCTGAACATTTTTACCAGTAGAAGAATTACTGGTTCGCTGGATGGCAGAAACAGATGCTATTGAGCGTAAAAATATGCAGATGAACAAGGCGTTGGAATTATTGGTGCAATGGTTTACCGAAAGCGGAGTTCAGCCTGTATTACAGAAGGGGCAAGGAATTGCCTCGTTATATGAGAACCCTTTGTTACGCGAATGTGGGGATATTGATTTTTATTTCGATAGCCGGCAGATGTTTGAAAAGCTTTTTCTCTTATCCGTCAGTGTGGCTTGCGGGAAAAGGTACAAGCCGATCAGAGTGTGACCTACGCATGGAAGGGAGTAGAAGTGGAGCATCATACGTGCTTGCTGGATTTGCATAATCCTTTTTTACAACGTTATGCAAAAGAGCTGGAACAGCAATATGGATATAATCACATGAGATTGGAAGGAGGACTGGATGTAAGGATTCCTTCTCCTGTATTGAATCTCCTGCTTCAGAGCCTACATATTTTAAAGCATGCTTTGGGATGGGGAATCGGATTGCGTCAGTTGTGCGATATGGCCCGCAGTTGCTATAAGTTGCATGATGAGGTGGAATCTGAAGAAATGAAAAAGATTACATTACAATTGGGAATGGACAGATGGCAGCAGTTGCTACATGCATTTTTGGTGGAGCATCTGGGACTTCCAGTGGCGTATCTTCCTTATCAGGAGATAGCTTCAGATTCATCCCCTTTACTTGATATTATCTGGAGGGGCGGAAATTTTGGCTTGTATGTTCCCGGACATCAGCGGAAGTCACAATCGCTTTTGGCCGGTAAATGGCAGACGGCATGTGCTTTTCAGCGTAATATTCGTTTTGCATTTCGTTATGCGCCCAAAGAAGGTTTTTGGGTATTTTCCAGTTTGTTGAAAGGACAATTGAAATGAGAATAGAACATCAGTTTTCTATCGCAGGATTTGAGGTGAGTGTCAGTTTTCCGGATGGATGGGATGCTGATACCTTATTACCCTCTTTCCGCCCCTTCTATGGTAAGAAGGAGGGGCAGGAAAAAGCTTTGCTGAAGTGTACGGTGTGTACTTCGGTGGAAAATAAGGCTGCGATGCCTTCGGGTGAATTAATCGAGAATACGCTCAGCGATATGGGCTACGTTAGTTTGTATAAAGAAGCAGAAGGGTATTGTGTCACACTTTCTGCAGAACAGGGAGGAACATTGCATGTCATGCAAGCCGATAGATGTTTTTCTGTTGTCAGCGTGTTTTTGCACGAAGAAGATAAACGGGCTGGGCATGCATTGTCTTCCTTGCTTCGCATTGCCTATTCGCAGGCAGTTCTTTACTGGGATGCTGTATCCATTCATGCTTCAGCGGTGTATTGTGAGAACAAGGCTTTTTTATTTATGGGAAAGAGCGGAACAGGAAAAAGCACGCATTCTTCGCTGTGGATGAAATATATACAAGGAACGGAGCTGCTGAACGATGATAACCCGACATTACGTATCGTGGATGGAAAGGTGTATGCTTATGGCACGCCGTGGAGTGGCAAGACCCCTTGTTATAAGTCGCTTTCCTATCCGGTAGGTGGAATGGTGCGTTTGAAACAGGCTCCGGCAAATCGTTTTGTCCGCCAGCAAGAGGTCGAAGCTTTTATTGCACTTTTTCCGGGATGCTGTGTCATTCATCAGGATGCAGAATTACGTGCTTGCCTTTATGACACGTTGATTCGGATGGTAGAACAAGTTCCTGTGGGGGTATTGGAATGCAGACCCGATGGGGAGGCAGCCCTGTTATGTCGGAACATGTTACTTCGAACAGACAAATAGAAATAAATTACTAATAACTTAACTATACCTAAACGTATGAAAAAACCAGTCTATTTATGGGCAAGCTTGCTTGCCGTGTTGCTGTTGACTTCCTGTGCGTCGCGCAAGAATTTCGTGTATTTGCAGGATATGGAAATGGGACTGAAATATCCCATTGAAACCAAGCATGAGGCAGTGGTGCATCGGGATGACCGTTTGAGCATTACTGTCAGCTGCAAAAATCCGGAGCTGGCCATTCCGTTCAATATTTACGATGGCACATTCCGTGTAGGAACGGATGGAAGCGTAACTGCAGATGCTTCGAGCAAGGTGAACGAGAAAGGCTATCGTGTGGATGTGAACGGTGACATTGATTTCCCTATTTTGGGCAAGTTGCACATAGAAGGAATGAAAGTAAGCGAAGTGCGCGACTTAATCAAGCAGAAAATTGAAGCGGGAGAATATATGAAAGACCCGCTGGTTTCCATTGAGTTCTTAAATTTTAAATATACGGTGCTGGGAGCTGTGGGAAGTAATGGAACCTATACCGTGGACGGGGATCGAGTGACATTGCTGGAAGCCATAGCCAAGGCAGGAGATTTGACTTCCAAGGCCAAAGTAGACCGGGTAGCTGTAATTCGTGAAATAGAGGCGAACGTCAGATTTTTATGCACGACCTGCGAACCAAGGACATATTTGATTCTCCCTGTTTTTACCTTCAGCAGAATGACATTGTATATGTAGAGCCTAAGTACAAGAAAAAGGATGTGGAAGACCGGGGATGGCAGGTTGCTACAACTTTGTTGTCTGTCGTAACGGCCGTATGCTCAATCTTGTGGGCAATCAAGTAAGGATGATTCTAATTAATAGTTACAAAACGATATGCAGACGAACAATTCTTCTAACAAGAATGACCAAGGGCTGAATATAGTGGATTTATTCATGTATTTGGCTTCTCAATGGAAGTGGTTCTTACTTTCCATTTTGATTTGCGGTGGGATTGCGTGGTATAATTATGCCCGTGCTCCGCTGGTGTACTTTCGTTCGGCTACGGTCATTATCAAAGATCCGTCGAACAAAGCCAGTACTTCCGGTCTGGACCGCTTCGATAATTTTATTAACAAGGTGAATGTGGCCAATGAAATATTGCAATTCCGTTCCAAGAAGCTGATGCGCGAGGTGGTGCAGCGTGTACATGCCGATGTGAGCTATCAGATAAAGGACGGTTTGCGCAGCATGAGTTGTACAACGAATCGCCCGTATTGGTCAGCCTTCCGGATGCATTGCCCGAACAAAGCTTCTCTTTTACGATGACCCTGAAAGATGCAAAGACGGTAACCCTCTCTGATTTCTCGGGAATTGAAGCGAAACCATCGTATGAGGTGGCGTTGAATGATACGGTGGCAATCATCGAAGGGATGAATGTGGTGGTAACTGCAACCAATTACTTGCGTGATTCCTGGCTGAATACGCCTATACGGGTACAGAAACTTCCGGTAGAATCGATGGTGAATTATTATAAGAATGCTTTGGGCATTCAGCAGGAAGAAGAGGAAGCTTCCATCCTTACTCTGGCTTTGAAAGACAGTTCACCAGCCCGTGCGGAAGATGTGCTGAATACATTGATTACAGTGTATAATGAGGAAGCTATCAAAGAAAAGAATCAGGTGGCAGTGAATACTGCTAACTTTATCAATGAGCGTCTTATCATCATTGAACGTGAGTTGGGAAATGTGGAATCCAATCTGGAATCGTTCAAGCAGCGGAATCAGATTGTGGACATTGCTTCCTCGGCAGGTATGTATATGACTGAATCGCAGAAATACAATGCCGATGCCATGGAACTGGAAACTCAGCTTCGTCTGGCTAATTTTATTAAGGACTACCTGACAGACCCTAGTAAGGAAACTGACCTGATACCTTCTAATACGGGAATCAGCGATATGAACATTGAAAATCAGATTAGTCTTTACAATGCGGCAAAATTGAAGCGTGACCACTTGATTGATGACAGTAGTGTGAACAACCCTGTGGTGCAGGAACTCAACAATTCGCTTCGTGCCATGAAGCAAAGTATTATTCGTGCTGTGGACAATATGATTGTCAGCCTGAATGTGAAACGCAATGACGCACAGAACCGTGAAATGCGTGCCCAGGACCGTGTGACGGCTATTCCGACAAAAGAACGGCAGATGCTGTCTATCGAACGTCAGCAGAAAATCAAGGAAGCCCTTTATCTGTTCCTGCTGAACAAACGTGAGGAGAATGCCCTTTCACAGGCCATGGCCGATAACAATGCCCGCGTGATAGACGGAGCGGAAGGAAGCAATGCCCCGATTTCTCCCAACCGCAACCGTATCCTGTTGTTGGGATTGCTGGTGGGAATCGCTTTGCCGGGAGCAGTTTGTCTGGCTATTCTCTTTATGGATACACGGGTTCACGGACGGAAGGATATAGAAGGAGTTACTTCCGTGCCTTATTTAGGAGAAATTCCATTAGATAAAGAAGCCATGAAAGACCACCGGAGGAAGGTAATGGCAGTGAAAGAGCAGGGTGATGACATTGTGTCGGAAGCCTTCCGTATTTTACGTACCAACATGGCTTTCCTTTCCAAAAAAGACAAGCCTGCGCAGGTAATTACCTTTACTTCGTTCAATATCGGAGCGGGAAAGACCTTTATTGCACGCAACTTGTCCATGAGTCTGGCTTATATGAAAAAACGGGTAGTCATGGTCGATTTGGATATTCGTAAGGGTACATTAAGCCGTCATTTCGGGCACTATCATGTAGGTGTTACCAATTATCTGTCGGACAATACGGTGAAGGTGGATGATATCATACAGCATCAGGAAGGGTTTGACCTGATTCCGGCAGGAATTCTGGCACCTAATCCAGCGGAACTGTTAATGGACAATCGTTTGGATGAACTGATGAATGAACTGCGTACCCGTTATGATTACATCATTGCCGACAATGTGCCGGTGGGTTTGATTGCCGATGCTACGATTGCAAACCGTATAGCCGACCTGACTATTTTTGTGGTACGTGCAGGCAAGCTCGACCGTCGTCAGTTGCCGGATATCGAGAAACTTTATCAGGAAAAGAAACTGAAGAACATGGCACTGGTTCTGAACGGGGCCAATCCGGAACGTCATGGCTATGGTTATAGCTACGGCTATGGTTACGGCTATGGTTACGGAACTAAGAAAAAGAAAACGTTTTTTAAAATAAATGCATATGAAAAAACAAAATGAGAGTTTAGTAAGGGTCTTATTTAGGGAGACCAAAGTTAATTTTTTAAATCTAAAAAGAAAGTGAGGATTTTATGAAGAATCAAGAACAAAAAGAGTATGAAGCTCCGCAAACCACCTGTCTGGAGGTAGAGTTGGAGCAAGGTTTTATGAGTGCTTCTATTTTTGAAGATACTAATAATCAGGATGATGGCGTGAGTATTACTGGACACGAGGTTGGTAATACGGGCGATTATTCGGATCTTGGTTGGGATGGCGAAGGTAATACAAATAGTACATGGAGTAATTAATAAAATAAATTTATTATGAAAGAACTTAAATATTTATTTGCAGTAGGACTTCTCATAGCTTTTAATAGTTGTCGTGAAGATACTTTTGAGCAGCAAGTGACTCCTGCGCAGACCGGTGATGAAATTACTTTTGGTTCTGCATTGACAGATATACAGACACGTACGATTTATGGTGATGAACCTGTAAATGGCGCTTATCCTGTATATTGGGAAGAAGACGGTTCTGACCAGATTGCTATTTATTGTCCGCAGGCTGCACAAGGGAAATTGGTAAAATATTCAGTTAAGCCGGATAAGGAAAATCCGGAACATTCATCTACGGTTACAAAGATTAATGAAGATGAAGCAGGTTTGCAATGGGGACAAGAGGAAACTCATAAATTTTATGGCTTTTATCCTGCAAGTGCTGTGACTGGTACTGAGGATGGCAAAATCGTTGGCGAAATTCCAACTGTCCAAACTCCTATTGATTGGGTTGAGACCACGAATGAGGCTGGAGGAACCACTTATACAGGTGTGGCTAATACTGACTATGCTTTTATGTGGGCTTATGGAACACACAATAAAAGCGATGGTGGAGATGTGGTTTTGACATTCCATCCTTGGGTAACAATCCTTGATATTGAAATCAATGGCCCTGCTAAAGATGGCGAAACTATAAAAATGTCTTCAGTGCAGGTCCGTTCTCTCAATGATGAGATATTGAATGGTAAATTCATTTGTGACATGAATCCTGTTGAGCAAGATCCAACAAAAGCCCCAACATATACAGGTATCGGTAATACAGCTTCTACTAGAAACCAAATATCTATAGAACTATATGATACAGATAAGAGCGACTTTATTACACTTGGCAAAAATGACAAGATTGTAGTGCGTGCATATCTTTTGCCTAAGGATGAAAACTATGATACTGGTACTGGAGGTGATCAGCAACTTCAAATTCGTGTGGCCCCATTTAATTTGGCTGTACTTACCCGTACATTGAATGGTACCGAAGGTTCTGTTTCTGGCGGAATTGTTGCGCATAAAATCAACAGGGTTATTCTGCCATCTGTAAGTAAGACGGGACCTAACTATTGGATGTCTTCTCTTGATCCGGATATTTTTGTAACAGAACTTTCGCTTCCTGGAAGTAAGATGTCTTATCAAATTCAGGGACAGGCGTCCGGTGTAACTTATCAGGATTTGTCTATTGCAGATCAGTTTACTAATGGTATCCGTGCGTTCCAGATACAGACTGCAAGTACAAACAATCATGGGCGTTTTGATACAGGAAGTGCTGAAGACCAAATACTTTATATGACTGTTGCTGGAGAGAAAACCGGTACACGTTTCAAGGACATTGTTGAAGAAATTGCTACAGGTCTTAAAACGGGAGAAAGTGCTGGTAAGAACAACGAGTATGCCTTTATTCTATTGACTGCTGCATTGGGTAAATGTGATAGTTATGGTACCCGTATAGGAGGAACTTATGTGGATGGTAATCAAGCTTGGATGGATGCTATCAGAAAATGAATTAGCGGAGATGACTGCAGACGCAAATGATACTTACAGAATTTATACAGGTGAAATCACACCAACTACTACTATCAAGGATGTTGCCGGACATATTATTATTAAGGTAAACTATAATACAGATGATATGGGTAACCATTTATCTACTACAGATGAAATACCAGCTATGTTTGCCCAGTGGGGAGTTGTTGATGATGTAAGTACTGAGTTTACAGAAACAAGTGCTTATGCTGTCAATACATTACGATGGGGAACGTCAAATCATAGTGTTACTTCTAATCTGAAATGGTTCTATCATGAAGCGACCAGTGTTGGTTATAATGATAATGGCGGTGAAGAAACATACAGCACAAAGGTTGCTAACATTAAGGATATGTGGGACAAAAGTGTTGCATATTACGAAAACAATGATGACCATAGTATGTGGTTCTTGAATGACCTTGGCGGATGTTATGTAAATGGTATATATGATAGCGGTGAATCACAAAATGGTGTGGAAGGATGGACGCAGTTCGTTGGCCCGTATGCTACTGATTTGCTTCAGAAACGTACAGAAGATGCTACTTTGGGTATTGTCCTAATGAACTATGCAAATCCTGATAACCAGTATACTGGTAACTTGATTCAGACTATCATTAACAACAACTTTAACTTCCAGTTGCGTACGTCGTCTGCAAGTACTGCAAATTATAATGCCAGCTATACTAAAGGTGGAAACGCTATCGGTTGGGACAATTAATCTGAAACAGTTCATGGGCTATTTGACCCATGAACTGTTTCCTAAAGATAGATGAGGAAGTATAACTAATAAATGAAAAACAAAATAAGAGTTTATACGATTTGGTCTTGTTGCATGCTTGGATTGAGTGCATGTCAGGAAGATGTCTTGGTGGAGGAGGTCACTAAAGGCAATGTGACGATTATCGGTCGTATGAGCAGTGAACTGACAACCCGTACTTGTGTGGATAGTTCCTCTCCAGACGGTGAGGCAGGTATCCTGTGGTCTTCCAAGGACCAGATAGGTGTGTATGGTGATAAGGGTACAAAAAATGCCCTGTTTGAAGCTGCCAATACCGGTAATGTGGCAGAAGCTGAATTTTATGGAACGCTGGCAAGCGGTGAATATCCTACGTATGCTTATTATCCGTATGGAGCTGATAATGCCACTTCTGAGGTCACTGCCTTGAAAGGAAATCTGAAACTGGAGCAGATTTTCGATATGACTACCGGTAAGCTGGAAGGTGACTATAAGGTGGGTACACCTACTATTAAGACTTACGAGGCCGGTATGAGTTTGAGTTCGAGCATCTGTTCTCTTTGTTGAAATTTGATATCAATGCTACAGAAACGGCTCTGGAAGGAGATAAGCTGGAGAAGATTATACTGACTTTGCCTGACGGACGTCGGTTGGGAGGTGAATTTACTTTCGATGCCACATCAAAGGCTGTTACATGGACCGGTGATGCTACCGGTGCCAATGAACTGACCATGGTGTGGAGCGATACGCCGGCTCTTGCAAGCGGTAAGTCTTACACCGGTTATATTACTTGTGCACCGGATATCCGTCAGGGTGATAAAATCAAGATTACCATCCTTACACAGAAGTTCAAGGCAGAATTCACCCGTACCGCGCTGGTAGATTTTGCTGCAAACACCTGCTATACATTCCCGCTTTCGTTAGAGAATTATAAAAATGACATGACGGTAACGAATCGTCCGGTTTTTACATCGTTCTCTTTTGAGGCAACGAATAATGCAGGTAAGATTTTGGATAAGAAGCTGGTGTTCAATGGCAGTGCTACAAGACCTGTCGACAATACGACAGAGGTGTTGACTATTGATGATGGGACAATAACGGGTTGTATTCCCTATCTGTATAACTTCAAGCTGAAGCCTACCTTTGAGGTGGCTGAAGGTATGACAGTTACAGTAGGAGGTACGTCGCAGCTTAGTGGCGAAAGCGAGCAGGATTTCAGCAAACCGGTGACTTATACCGTTTCCAACGGAACTGAGAGTCGTGACTATACGGTGAAAGTGACTAATTCCGGTCTGCCGGTAGTCGTGCTGACACAGAGTGGTGGCGGAACTGAAAACTGGGCTGAAGCTGGTATCAACGTACGTTCTAAAGATGCCGATTGGGTAGAAACAGATAAAATGGCGGTATATAACGCTGATGGTTCTGTGGATATGGAAGAGGCATTTTGCGGAATACGTTTGCGCGGAAACTCTACACAGAACTTCCCGAAGAAGCCTTTTGCCGTGAAGCTTGCAAGCAAGGCTAAGGTTCTGGGCATGCCCAAACACAAGCGCTGGGTGCTTCTGGCCAACTGGATGGACCGTACCATGTTGCGTAACTCTGTGGCTTTTGAGGTAGCTCATCAGACAGGAAATGCATTTGTCGATGGACTAGGATGGAATCCTCACGGATATAGTGTGGAAGTTATTATGGACGGACGCCATGTAGGAAACTACTATCTGTGTGAGCAAATCAAGATTGACGGTGACCGTGTAGATATCAAAGACTGCATTGAAGACATCATAGGCGATGGTAATGCAAATCCGACGATGGCCGATTGTGGTTATCTGCTTGAATTTGATGATAATTACGATGAGGTCGACAAGTTCCGTACCGGACGTGGTTTGCCGTGTATGTTCAAGGATGAGGTTAGTAAATATAGTTCTGATATTTATAATCAGGTGAAGGCCAGAATCGAAGCAGTAGAAGCCAATTTGGAGTCTGGAAACTTCGATGCAGCCTACAGTGATTTGGATATTAATTCGGTAATTGATTATTTCTTTGTACAGGAATTAACGTTCAATGATGAATACAAGCATCCGAAGAGTGTGTATATGCTTATCGATGGTGACGGAAAGCTGACGGCAGGTCCGGTATGGGATTTCGACTGGCAGACATTTGTCAATTATGACCAGGTACAGGCTATGAATAGCAAGTATGGCGGTACTTATTCTTGCCGCAATACGAATGAATGGTTGTATGGTAAATCGAAGTTGGCAGAAGATCCATTTTGGCCTTGGGAAGATCCTGATTATATAAACGACCAGCCTTATATGTGGTATCCGCTTCTGTTTAAGGATGCGAATTTCCGTGCCAGGGTTCAGGAACGCTGGGTGGTTATCTATCCGCAGTTGTTGAATGTGGTGGATAAAATTGATGAATTTGCCGCGCAGAATAAGGTGTCTGAACAGTACAATTCTGCTATGTGGCCTCTTGTTAGTTTGAAAAATTCTGTAGGTTCAGCATTCAATGGTGATGAAGATATGAGTTTCAACGAAGCAATTGCAACGATGAAACAAGCTTATACCGACCGTTTGAACTGGATGAACATGCAAATTACCAGCGGTAACTTCGTGACCGATGCGGAATAAACTAAAAAACACTTTAATCAAATCATAAAGTTATGATGAAAAAAACAATCTTTGCAGCCTTAGCTTTGGCGGCTGCAGGTCCTGCTCTGGCTCAGTCGGAGCAGACCATACAAAACGGTGATTTTACAGAAACCGTGGAGTACAGTAATGACAAGTACAAAGTGGAAACCAATCACTTCTGGGATAACTGGTTCCTCAGTGTGGGGGCCGGACCGCAGGTGATGTTTGGCGACCACGACAAGCAGATAGGTTTGGGCAAACGTATCTCGCCGGCACTGGACATTGCTGTAGGTAAATGGTTTACTCCAGGAATCGGAGTTCGTTTGATGTACAACGGCCTTTCTCTGAAAGGTGCAACTCGCTGGGGAGAAGCTCACTCTACTGGCGAACAAGTATCCGGCTGGGGAAGCGGTATGTATTATTCAAAGTTCAAGTATTACAACTTGCGTGCCGATGTATTGTTTAATCTGTCTAACCTGTTCTGCGGTTACAAGGAAAACCGTATCTGGAACAGCAGCTTCTATGGTGGTGTGGGATACATGCGCACATGGGAAGCTCCTACCGCTGGTGATGTAACGATGAGTGCAGGTTGGTTGAACTCCTTCCGTTTGTGTGACGCGTTCGATGCTTTCATCGATTTACGTGCTTCCATGGTGGACGATGCCATTGACGGAGAAATTGGTGGAGCTAAGTTTGACGGTCTGCTGAGTGCCTCTGTCGGTTTGACTTACAAGTTCAAACGTCGCGGATGGGACAAGAGCAAGACTGTGGTTCGTACCAATGTGGGCGAAATCAATGCTTTGCGTGACCAGTTGAACCGTGCAAACGATGAAAACGCACGCTTGCGGAATGCCATCGACGAAAGCAACCGTAATCCGAAACAGGAAGTGAAGAAGACGGCTGCTTCTAATCTGGTAATCTTCCGCATCGGAAGAGCTGACCTGTCGAAGGAAGCTCGTGCGAACCTGGGTCTGTTGGCTGAGGCTATCAAGGCTTCTGATCCGAATGCAGTGTACACCATTACAGGTTACGCAGATGCCGGAACGGGTAGCAAGAAGACGAATGAACGTCTGAGCAAGAAACGTGCGGAAGCCGTTTATGACTGTCTGGTAAATGAATACGGTGTATCTGAATCACAGCTCAAGATAGACTATAAGGGTGGTGTAGACAATATGTTCTATGACGATCCTCGTCTGAGCCGTGCCGTAATTACACGCGCTAACTAATTTTTATGTATCCCCTTTCCGGTGTGGTAGATCCTGGAAAGGGGATTTTTTGTGTTGATTGCTATAGAATGGGGGTTGATAAATTACTGCTTAACAATGAGGCTTTTTTTATAGAAGTAAGCCAGATGCTTCAGAGCGGGAATTCGGTAACGCTGCGGGCAAAAGGAAACAGTATGTTACCGTTTATTATGGAGGAGCGTGACACTGTGGTGCTGCAAAAGGTGGAAGCGTTCGCCGTGGGAAGTGTGGTGCTGGCTTGTTTGCCGGGCAATCGTTATGTGTTGCATCGGGTATATAGAATAAAGGGAGAACATATCATGTTGATGGGGGACGGAAACCTCCATGCCACGGAATGCTGCCGCAGGGAAGACGTGGCAGGGGTAGTGGTGAAGATTATACGCGACGGCCGTGTGATAGACATCACTTCTTCTTCGCAATTGTTTATGGCGGCACTTTGGCGTAAGCTGCTTCCTGTACGCCGTTACCTGTTATTTGTGTGCAGATGGTGGATGCGAAGGGACAGGAGAATGAAAAAAAGATAGTATTTTTGTCTGTATGAGGATAGGAAAGTGTATAAAGTGGCTTTGGAATATTTCCTGTGGCTTCCGGATACCGATAATGGTGTATGCTTTGACCGGGATGTTGCAGGTGGGGGCTTCTTTATTTTTTGTGTTTGTCTGTAAGCACTTGATAGATATTGCCACAGGTGTGTCGGGAGATAATCTTGCCATATATATCGGATGGATGGTGGGTTGTCTGGTACTGCAGCTGGTATTGTCTGCTGCCCGTAGCTGTCTGACCAGTCGCATGGAGATTGCGTTACGGAATGAATTGCACCGCAAGCTTTTTGTGCACTTGATGGAGAGCTGCTGGTCGGGAAGGGAGCAGCTGCATACTGGAGATATGCTGAATCGTCTGGAGGAGGATGTGCAGACCATAACCGATGCATTGTGCCGGATGCTGCCTGCGGTGTTTATCACGTGTTTCCAGTTGCTGGGTGCTTTGTATTTCCTTTCTTATCTGGATATGCGTCTGACCATTGTGCTGGTTTTTATCATGCCTGTCGCATTGTTGTTCAGTAAAGGATATATACGAAAAATGCGCCGTCTGTCGCGCGAGATACGTACGACGGACAGTGAGATTCAAAGTCATTTGCAGGAGAATTTGCAGCATCGTATCCTGCTTCGTACCTTGGAATATACCAGCCAGTCTGTACATAAGCTGGATGCGGTGCAGTCTGTACTGCAGGATAAGGTGAAGCAGCGTACTGATTTTTCGGTGTTTTCCCGCTCGATGGTGCAGGTCGGTTTCATGACTGGCTATGCCGTTGCCTTTTTATGGGGCGTATTCGGTTTGCGTGAGGGTATGGTAACATTCGGAATGATGGCGGCATTCTTGCAGCTGGTATCGCAGATACAACGTCCGATGGTGGACTTGAGCCGGCAGATTCCGGCTGCTATCCGGGTACTTACTTCGGCGGAGCGTTTGATAGAACTGACAGACTTGCCTTTGGAGGAACGGGGAGAGTCAGTTCGTCTGGAGGGAAACCTGGGTATCCGTATGCACGGAGTGAGCTATACTTATCCGGAGGGGAGCAAGGCTGTGCTGTCTGATTTTACGTATGATTTCAAGCCGGGTAGTCTGACGGCTATTGTGGGAGAAACAGGAGTCGGGAAAAGTACGCTAATCAGGCTGATTCTGGCTTTGTTGCGCCTGATAGAGGAGATATTGTATTTTATAACGGGCAGCAGGAGGTGGTAGCTTCACCGCTTACACGCTGCAATCTTTCCTACGTGCCTCAGGGAAATACGCTGGTAAGCGGTACCATCCGGGATAATTTGCGGATGGGAAATCCTCATGCCACGGAGGAGGAGCTGAAAGAGGCACTTTATCTGGCGGTGGCAGATTTTGTATTTGATTTGCCGGAAGGGATGGATACGTTATGCGGAGAGCGTGGTTCGGGGCTTAGCGAAGGGCAGGCGCAGCGTATTGCCATTGCACGGGGCTTGCTACGTCCGGGAAGTATCTTGCTGTTGGATGAGCCGACTTCTTCATTGGATAGCGAGACGGAAAAGCTGCTTCTGGCACGTCTGTCGGACCAGTTGCACGGTAAAACACTTCTTTTGATCAGCCATCGGGAAACGATTGCACAGCTTTGTACTTCTGTGGTCTGGATGAAAAAGCAGGAATAATTCTTATCAAGAATAAAGGCACTAAATGAAACGCCCTTATTTCCAGTTGCGCACTGGAGATAAGGGCGTTTGTTTTTAGGGACTATTGGCTGATGGTTTTGCTTATAGTTTCACTACCAGCTTCTTACCTGAATAAGCTACTTTCTTGTCAGCTTTAACCATGACGGTTTCTGCTGACTGCTTGCCAGGCTGCATTAGCGTGATGCGGAAGTTGCGGCGTTTCAGCATCTTCGGGTATTCACCATTGCGGTCGCTGATGGTCAGTGTGCGTGAGGCATCGTCCCAGCTGAACTTGATGGTGGAGAACATACCCTTTTCGTAGTTGTAGTTATCAAACTCGTCTTCGTAGAGCACGAATTCGCCATTGGCTCCCGGGTAAACGCAGATGTCCAGGTTATCCCATTTCTTTTCAGTAGCGTACTGTACTTTCGGACCGAGCGGAAGGATACTTCCTGCTTTGATGTAAAGTGGCAGGATGTCAACCGGACATTCGCGCTGGATTTCCTGACCGCCTGCTACGGTTTCGTTAGTCCAGAAGTCAATCCATTGAGTACCTTTAGGCAGGTAGACTTTTACCGGAGCAGAAGCTTTCGCTACGTCGGGCACGGTAGTAACTCCCTTGTTGCCTTCTATTTTCTTGGTGTAAAGCGGTTCTGTTACCGGGCATACCAGAATGTTTTTACCGAACATGTATTCATCGTCCAGCAGGATAGCCTTACGGTCGTTGGCAAAGTCCATTACCAACGGACGCATCATGGTACCGTCTTCCTGTACTACGGCTCCATCTAAACTATATATATAAGGTAAGAGACGGTAGCGAAGTTCGATAATACGTTTCTGTGCATCATAAGCCCAGTCACCTTCCTTGCCAAAGAGGTCAATTTCATTCATCATCGGTGAAGAACAGTGGTTACGCATCAATGGCATGAAGCATCCCCACTGGAACCAGCGTACATGCAGTTCCTGATAAGCTACGTTAGTGCAGTCATTGTTGTATTCCCATCCGAAGAAACCTCCTAAGTCCGTGTTCCAGAACGGGATACCGCAAAGCGTGTAGTTCAGTCCGGCCGGAATCTGCTGACGGAGTACATCCCAGCTTGATACCACGTCGCCACTCCAGCTCAGGGCACCGTAGTGCTGCTGACCCAGATAACCGGAACGGGTCATCTGGAACACACGTTTATCGTCCGATACGGCACGCTGGTGTTCATAGATACCCCGGTTGTGGTCCAGCGGGAACGCATTGTGTACGGAGCGGAAAGACCCATCGGCTGTCATCAGGTCGAAGTCGCTTTCTTTTGGGTTCAGATGGTCGGGTTCTGTAGAGTCGGTCCACCAGGCATCGATGTTCATTTTATGCAGGTGGCTGAGGTAACGCCAGTACAGGTCGCGGGCATCTTTGTTGAACGGGTCGTAAGGATGTGCACCTGATTTCGGAGGCCATGTTTCAAATTTCAGCAAGGCTCCCATCTTGTCCAGTTCCTTGAACTGGTCGGTCCATGGTCCGAAGCTGGCCCATACGGAAATCATCAGGTGCGCATTGTTCTTATGTACGTATTCCACCATTTCTTCCGGGCTTTTGAAACGGGGTTTCGGATAGCGTGCATTCTTGTCTTCTCCATTCGGAAGGTAGCGAAGTGCTTTCTTGTCGTCCATCTTGTTGATGTAGCGTGGATTCACGAATTTCATGGCATTCCAGTTGGAATCACATCCCCAGTACTGCCAGTCCTGTACGATACCATCCAGCGGAATCTGAAGTTTGCGGTATTTATCGAGTACGCCGCACAGTTCGTCCGGACTCTTGTAGCGTTCGCGGCACTGCCAGTAACCCATGGTCCAGAGCGGGAACATGGTAGCCTTTCCGGTCAGGTCGCGGATGCAGGCGATTACGCCATCCTGTGTACCGTCTTCGTACAAGAATAATAATCAGAACAAAGTCCGACTTGTGAAAGAAAAAGATGTTTCATACGGTGTGTCGCTGAAATCAGAGATACCTGGATTATCCCAGTACACGCCATATCCTTTTTCAGATGTAAAATAGGGGATACAGATATTGGTATTGCCGTTTGACAGGTGAATTTGCTGGTTGCGGTGGTTCATGGCTCCGCTCTGGCGTTGTCCTAATCCGTAGATAGCTTCTTCCGGTTCAAGGCTGAATGCCTGGCTGACGGTAAATGCGTCACGGTTTACGTCCTTGCGCGGAATGAAATTGGTACCTTCCACTTTTTCCTTTAACAGTGTTTCCCCTTTCTGGTCGGTGTAAGTCACCTTTCCGGTAACCACATCGAGTGTCACTGTCATTTTTCCGGAGGTCATGCATACCGTGTTTCCATTCTGTTTGTAGGAGATTTCTACCTTTTCCGGAGTCTTGATGACCGGATAACTTTTCTTTTCGGGCATTTCAGCCGAAGGATACTTTACGATGCGCACAATAGAAGGAGAGTAGAAAATCACTTCCCCGTTCAATGTGGGCTGTGCAGTCTGGAACTTTCCTCCCTGAGCGGTCTTTTCAAAAGTCTGACCGAAGGAAGACAAACAAGTGGCCAGTGCAGCAAGAAATAAAATCTCTTTTTTCATGTTGAACAAGTTTGTTTTTCGTTAAATCTGAATACAAAGGTTGCTGGTTCAAATGTAAAGAGATTCTTTCTAGAGCAGGAGAACAGAATGCGCCAAAGAACGGTATGAAATGCTTCAGAGAGGGGGCTGATTCATTTTTACCCCTCTTTTGATTCAGATGTATCCCCTTTTTCCTGCTGTTTCTGAAACTCGCTGGGGGTCATTCCGTATTCTTCCTTGAAGCAGGAAGTAAAATATTTCCGGTTGTAATAGCCTAATGCCAGGGCCACTTCGTTCACGGTGGTATGAGTATCTTTCAACATGCGGCAGGCATGTTGCATCTTCACGCGACGGATGTACTCTAATGGAGTAAGCCCCGTAATGGCCTTGAGCTTGCGGGTCAATGTGGAGCGTGACATGTTGACTTTTTCTGCCAGATGCTGCACGTCGAATTCAGCTTCACTCAAATTATCTTCTACCGCTTTCAGGATATTTCCTAACAGAATTTCATCCAGTTTGGCAAATTCCATTTCTGAAATACGGACTTCAGTTTGCGGAACAGGCTTTTCATCCAGGTAGGAACGCATTTTCATCAATTCCGCGCTGTCGGCATACAGTTCTTCATTTTTCAGCTTCATCCGGCGGAGGTAGAAACGAAGTCCGACAAAGATTCCGGCTATCACTACCAATATATAGAAGGCGATGGCCCACCCCGTCTGGTAGAAGGCAGGCAGACGCTCAATGTGAAGTCTCGTGACTTTCTCACTCCATATTCCATACCCGTCGGTCGCCTTCACCTCGAATACGTAGTTTCCGTGAGGCAGGTGCTTGTAGCTGACGGTATGTTGTCCTACGGTGGTGTAGTTCCATTCTTTATCCAGTCCGGCCAGGCGATAAGCATAACGTATTTTGCGGGCATTCAGGTAGTCAAGAGATGAAAAATGAATGTCCAGATCATATTCGTCCGGCTGGAGTGTCAGAGAATTTCCGTTCGCTATGGGTTTGCCCATGACGTACAGTCCGGTGATAAACGTCGGAATATCCTTGCTGGGCTGGTCAAGGCGGTCGGATGGAGTTACTGCACAGATGCCCGGAATGCCACCGAAATAAATCCGTCCGTCGTGTCCCTTGCAGATGGCTGTAGGGATGAACCGGCGGAGCAGCATGGAATTGTCGGTGGTAAGGTAGGTGGAAAACGAGTGGTTTTTCGGATTATACTCAATCAGTTTCTGGTTGGTGTCTATCCACAAATGGCCGTATACGTCAAACTCCAGCTGGTTGACAATATTTTCCGTTCAACTCGCATAGCCGGGTATGATCCGTCAGTTTTTTTTGTCTGCACATTCAAGGCATAGACTCCCCCTTCCTGCGTGCCCATCCAGATGAGGCTGTCTTCCTGCACACTCAGGCAGGTGATAGAGAGAGGTGAAAGAATCTTTCGGCATTCTCCCTTGGGAGACAACTGATAAAGCCCTTTATTCAGTGTTCCAATCCATAGATTTCCCCGCTTGTCTTCCTTGATGGCACTTACTAGTCCTAATGTATCGCAGATCGTATGCCATTGGTTGTTGTGTAGAGAAAAAGCAAACACTCCGTTGTTGGTACCTGCCCAAAGTGTGCCGTTATGGTCCTCGTAAGTCTGGGTAAAATGTCTTTGGGCCTTTTCTGGAAGACTCAGGGTGCGGAAGTGCTTCATTTGCATACCTTCCCGTCCGAGTTCATAGATAAGGTTGTGCCCTTCAGGTATCACCCATACATTTCCTTCCCTCCGAGCCTCGCTCATTTGCTTGATAGAACCAAGTGAAAGCGTTTTCAGCGCAGAGAAGTCGTGGTAGAGACTGACTGTATGGTTGGACAGGTCGTACAGCCCGAGTCCTGTCCGTTCCTGTGATATCCACATCTTACCTTCTCCTGCATCGCAGAGGGCCATGATGGCCGGTTGAAAGCGTACCCGCTGTGGCAGAGCTGGCAGGGAAAATTCTTCCGGAGCGTTTTCCGTAAAATGGATAATGAAGCTTTTCCCGTCAAAAGAGGCTACCCAGAGGTTTCCGTCTTTGTCCTGGTAAATTTCATTCAGCATGTTTCCATATTCAGCCGGCAGACGAAAATCCGTCTGGCGCAAGCAGCGGCGGGCTTCATCGTAGCGCATGGCTATCAGAGAACTTCGGGTAGTCATCCAGAGAATTCCTTCGCGGTTATCCTGCTCCAGGTATAAGATGTCTCCTTCTGCTTCTCCCATAGGATTTACGGGAAGCGGCGAATAGGTATAAATGGAATCTTTGGGTGCGGAAGGGTCGAAGAGCAACAGACCGTCGGAACTGGTGCCTACCCAGAAATAATTATGAGTACGGTCCTGAACGATGCAGGTCAGGTTTCGTCCTGAAGGCGGATTGGCATAACAGGTAAAAGTGTCTGTCTTTTTATCGTAGCGATAGATACCTTCCCTTCCTACGGTAATCAGAATCTGTTTCTGCCGGCTTTCGCAGAAACCGGCCATCCATGAGGGTTTTCCTTCATGGTCGTATAGCAGGTAGGTTTTCTGTAATTTCCCCTCAGTGTTGTATCTCAGCAGTTTATGCCCCGTAGCTACCCACATAGCCCCGTCGGATGTCTTTCGTATGCTGTAGATAAAACTTGTCTGTAGCCGTTCAGCGTCCAACGGTGTAACCTGTCTGCTGGTTTTGTCCAGCATGTAGGCTCCATGGTCGGTTCCAAACCAGATTCTTCCCCTCTCATCTTCGGCAATGGACTGGATGGTGTTGTCATTCAGCAGTCCCGGGGTATTGATGTCGGAACGGATGACGCTAATCTGGTATCCGTCGTCGCAGCAAAGACCGTTCACTGTGCCATACCACATCAGTCCTTCGCTGTCCTGAAAAATGCGGTGTATGGCACTTACCGGAAGCTGGGGCAGGGAAGGAACGGGAGTAATCCGGATATTCGAAGTGGCTTGTATGGTAATTTCTATCAGGCTGAAAATGAGTAAAAAACAATATCTTTTCATGGGCTTTTTCAGGACGCTAAAAAACGCAAGTGCGTTTGCTCTAAAACGCAAGTACGTTTTGATTGAAACGCAAGTGCGTTTTACCTAAAACACAAGTGCGTTTTAATTCAAACGCTTTGGCGTTTTCCTTTAAACGTAAGTGCGTTTTTTCAGGTATTTTGAACGAAAATCTCTTATAATTTATAATCGTTTGTTTATTAATGCTTTATCCGTTGTTTCGATATTCAAGCGGGCTCATTCCTACATAGCGTTTGAAGTATTTTCCGAAGAACGATACATTGGCAAAATTCAGTGAGTCGGAAATGTTCTGGATGGAAAGCTGGGAAGACTTCAATTGCGATTTGGCATCCATGATGACCATGGACGAAATAATGTCTACACAGGTCTTTCCCGTAATCTGTTTCACGGTAGTGCAAAGATGTGCATGCGTAATCTGTAGCTTTTCAGCATACCAGGCTACGTTTCGTGTCTGGTTGTAATGCTGCATGACCAGCTGGGCAAAGTTACGGCAAATCAGTTCACTTTTTGATAACGGATGTACTTCGTCGGTCTTGTTCCGATAGAGGATGGATATACCTTTATGTATGTCGGCATACAGATTGGTCGCGATTTCCGGTCTGATTTTCTCCGGAAGGAATTCATACATCTTGATAAGCAGCTGCATGTACTCCTCCATCATTTTGGCGCCTTCTGGCTTTAGATTGATAACGGGACGCCCCAGTGTGATGTACATCGTATCCAAAAAGGAATGCGACTGAAGATTGTGTTCCATAAACTGAGAAGAGAATCCTCCGAAGTAGATGTTCAGGTCTCCCTTGATGTCGTTTATCTGAAAGATACTTCCTGGGGTAAGTACGATAAAGCCGTTGGGCTCTACTGTTATCTTGTTGAGATTGACCGAGGCTTCCACTTCTCCGGAAGTACAAAGTACGAAAATCTCGCATTTCAGGCGCACCGGATAGTTTCTGTACAGCCCTAACAGCTCTTTGCTGATGCCGGTGCCTACCAGCCACTCTTCGGGCAGGTCTATTTTAGGTAATTCTTTTTCCATTTTATTCTGTTTTTATTTATTGCATGCTTCCACCACTCTTGTTGTCTCCGCCTGCCTTTACGTCATCGTTTGTAATGCTACGCTGTGTCTTTTTCACCTGGGTTTTCAATGCGCCGAACTGCCAGCTGATGCTGATACCGTATCTGCGTGAGGGATAACTGTTTTTTGACCATGAGCGGAACGTGTCTGTCCATACCTCATTGCTATAGGAGTTGTACTTCTGGAAGATATTGCTGGCAAAAAGTGAAATATTCAGCCGTTTGTCTTTCAGGAAAGAACGGTTCAGGTTGACACCGTAATAGTAGAAGGAAGAACCTTTTCCTTGCAGGGATATGTAAGGAGTGCTTCCGCCACCGTAGAAGCTGAGACGCAGCTCCCAGGGGATGGTCTGCTGTATGTTGGCAAACACCTCACCGGCAAATCCACTGTTGCGTGAGTTCAGCTCCTTACTCTGGAAGTCAGAATAGCTTCCGCTGGTATTAAGTGAGAGGCGGGTAGTGCTGCCCGGATTCCAGTTCATCCATAAGGCCAGGCGTGTGCGCTGGCTCTTGCCTACATTGCCGTAGGTGTTCTCCTGTACCCCATTGTTCATGAAGGAATAGCGTTCAATACCGTTGTTGGTAAACGTATAAGTAAGGTTGGCATTCAGGCTGAACTTGGCACTGAAGGTATTGAAGGTCATTCCAAGAATGTGTGCCTTTTCTGTGTCCAGGTCCGGATTACCGTAGCTGATGGAAGTCGGGTTGCTGGTATCGCGGAAAGGATTCAGGTACCATATTCCCGGACGGTTGATGCGCATGTTGTAGTTGGCACGCAGGGTAGCGCTTGTACCTAACATATAAGACAGATTCAGGGTAGGAACCACGTCATCGAATCCGGCTTTGAAATTGCGTTCGGGCATATAGTCATATTCCACGTCCATGAACGTATGTTCGTAGCGCACACCAGCTTTTGCTCCGAATTTCTTCCATTTCAACTGATAGTCAGCGTATGCTGCCAGGATGTGCTGTCCCTGCTGGTATTTGCTTGAAAGGTCCTGGTTGGCTTCCATTTCGCCTTGGCCATTTTCCAGAAAATACTGGCTGTCACTGTAGTTTTCACGGAAAATGTATTTCATACCGGCGTCTATGTAGTGCTTTTCATTCAGCGGATTGACATAATCAATCTGTGCCGTATGCTCTGCCGTATGCGCATCGTTGTCGAAATACTGGTGAAGCAGGTTGAAGGGTACGTCTTTCATTTCGTCATAGTCGGTATCGGCTTCATTGTTGTTCGGCGAGTTGTTGAACTTATAGGACAACGTGAGGTATTCTCCTTTCCGTTTAAAAGAATGCTGGTAGTCAGCATTGATACCGATGTTTCCAAACTGACTGATTGACCGGTTGAGAGTCTGGTAGCTATAGCGCTCCTTCCAGTCATTGTCGCTCATGATGGTACGCGAATCGCCGTGTGTGTCAAATTTCCCTCCAAAAACATTGGCTGAAAACGTAATCAGGTTCAGGGTGTCTATCTCATAACTTCCTTCAATGTTGCCAAACTGGAAATTCCCTGTACTCTTGGAAGAACCTTGTGTCAGCAGATGGCGGTAGTCGGTAGACGTAAAATCTTCACGTTCGCTGTCAGAAAGGCTGCGGGCTGGTTCTGATGGTTGTATGAGTAGTTTCCGGTGAGGGTAAGCTTTCCTACCTGCACTGTTCCGTAGCCATATCCCGACAGTCCCATGTTATTGACATTGGCTCCGAGCGTAACATTGTATCCCTGCATCTTGGCATCGGTCGTAATGATGTTCAGGATACCTCCGATACCTTCTGCGTCGTATTTAGCTCCCGGTTCCGTTATCACTTCGATGGACTTGACGGAGTTGGCTGGCAGACTGCGGAGCACTTCCTTCGGGTTGTTGCTCATCAGCGTATTAGGCTTCCCGTTTACATGTACCTTGAAATTGCTGGAGCCGTTGACTTGTATGTTGTCCTCTCCATCGACGGTGACGAGCGGTACCTTTCGCAGCATTTCGAGGGTAGTGTTGGTTTTGGAGTCAGGATCATCTTCTATGCTATAAGAAATTTTGTCAATTTCTGCTTTTACAAGGGGTTTCTGGGCTACTACTTCCACGCCTTTTAGCATTTGGGCATCATCGCAGGTATAAAGTGTGCCCAGGTCGGCCACCCGCTGGTTATTGGTGATGGTGAAACGGCGGACTACTGTACGTTTTCCTACCGAAGTGATTTGCAGGGTATAATTTCCGGTTTGCGGTAATTTCTCCTGAAATTTTCCTTTTGCATCGGTCACATTCATTCTGACCGGTTTCTCCGGCGATTTGTCGAGCGTAATGCGTATGGTGGCATAAGGTTCGCTTTCATGTGTCAGTGAGTCGACGAGTACACCTTTCACGGAAAATTGTGCGTGAACATTACAAATGCTTAGAATCAGAAATGTAAAGATGCCTGTAAATTGTGCAAGAATTTTGTGTTTCATAAAATAAGGTGTGTGGTTGCGGTTTTTGGTTTCTTGTTTGTTTCAAGTTGCCCAAAGATAGGGAAAAAATAAACTGCTTCTGTAGGTGGTAATTTAAAAATATGAAAAGGTGTGATAAAAGAAGTAATGGTATATTTTAAAAATAGACCATTGATGGGTTGTAAAAGTGCTACTTTTTAGTTAATTATCAAGGATATTTGGACAATTTCCTTTTGCTGGCTTTAAAAATCAGCCAAAAATAAAATAA
>ENA-OPZC01000017-OPZC01000017.1-human-gut-metagenome-genome-assembly--contig:-NODE-17-length-28459-cov-1.442750_pt1 | contig 28459 bp, 25 predicted proteins | sample MGYA00242477_ERZ504491 | MGnify/ENA primary metagenome ERZ504491 (study PRJEB26092, sample SAMD00036249) | human gut metagenome | host: Homo sapiens | study: EMG produced TPA metagenomics assembly of... | reverse complement strand
AAACAATATAAAACACTAACTTTCAGCAATTTACAAAACAAAGGCTGTATATATGGATTTATTTTAAAGTAAATAAGAATGCGCTAACTTTGCCAAAAGTATAATTATAGCGTGAAAAAATAAACCCCAGAGAAAAGATGAATCGTTTGAAAAAGAACATACGAAAAACGAAATGCGAACCCAGCCAAAAATGAATCACAAAAGCCATATCCAGCACATTCAGACGCTGACCAACGAAATGGAACAATTGAGGGAAAGAGAACACAGACTGGCCGAACGACTCATCTCTGAGCAGCCGCTCATCAACGAATTGCGCCACAGCCCGCGCTTCATTAAAGAAGCAGACAAAAGTTGCCTGGCTGCTTTGGTAGACGACGTGTACAATAACTTCACTTCACGCCTCACCACCCGTTTCCCGAATCTGACGGAAATGGATATCCAATATTGTATTCTTATCAAACTTCATTTTACGGTATCGCAAATTGCCGTACTATCGGCCATCTCTCCTACTTCAGTCTACCAGCAGAAATCACGGATGAAGAAGCGCATCCAAGCACTGGAACCCGAACTCTTCACGGATGGGGAAACACTGGACGAGTGGCTGAACAAATGGTAAAAGGAGGTTTTTCACGCTATATCCCCTCCTTCTGAAAGATTTGTGTTATCTTTGAGCAGATAAAATCCGTAATCTTTCATACAGCTTATTATTATGATACAACAAACTACTTTCACACTCCGGGCACGCGCGCGTGGCTTTCACCTCGTGACCGACGAAGTACTCAGTCACCTGCCTGCCTTACCCAAGACCGGACTACTCAATCTTTTTATCCAACATACCAGCGCCGGACTGTCGGTCAACGAAAACTGCGATCCTGACGTACGCAGCGACATGGAAAAGATATTCAACAACCTGGTGCGCGAACGCGAATCCTGGTACGACCATACGCTGGAGGGCTGGGACGATATGCCTGCCCATGCCAAATCCTCACTGGTGGGCGCCAGCCTGTCTATTCCCATCACCGACGGACGACTGAACTTAGGCACCTGGCAGGGAATCTACCTCTGTGAATTCCGCAACCACGGAGGAGGACGGCGCATCGTGGCCACCATCCTCGGAGAATAACTCAAGGAACAAGCTGTGGCGTGGAGAGGCTGAGACTGTCAGTGAAAACATTTTCCGGCTTCTCCGGTCAATACCACGCGCGACAAGTCGATTTCTTCTGCAGCCGCTTCCGAAATTACTCCCTTGGCCGCCATTCTGCGGGCTACCAGCCGGAAGTGTCCTTCCTGATTTTCTTTCAACCGTCCATTAGCTTCGAACGAACTGCGATAATGCTTCGGCTTCGGAATAATGGAAGCCAGGTAAATGCATTCTTCCAGCGTCAGTTGCGACGGACGCTTGCCAAAATAAAACTCTGAAGCCTCTAACAGCCCATACACTCCCGGCCCCCATTCGGCGATATTGAGATACACTTCGAACATCCGTTCCTTTGAGGTAAGCCGGTTCTGTTCTATCAGCCAGACAATCAATGCTTCCTCCAGTTTCCGTGCGATGTTTTTCCGACGATTCAGGAACACATTCTTGACCAGCTGCATGGAAATTGTACTTCCTCCGCGTGCAAAGCGACGTTCTTTCAAATCGTAAACCATCGCTTCACGAATGGCGTCGGGAAGGAATCCCTGATGATAAAAGAATCCTCCGTCCTCGCTCTGCAATACGGCCATGCGCATCAGCTGCGGCACACTGTCAAGAGGAAGGAAATGATTCCACGACGGGCCCACCGGAAAAGTGCGTACGGGCATCTCATTCTCGTAGGCCGTATACTCAAACTCTTCTGACATCTTGCCAAGGTCAGTTGTTCCGTAACCCAGTATCCGGAAATGCTGCGGACGCAGGTCGGAATAAAACTTCAGGCTGTCAGGACGAGACAAATCGGCATCCAGTTCGAAATCGTATGCCAGTTCTCCTTCCACCCGAATCCCTTCCAGGTTCTCAAAAAGTCCATGCGGAAGGGAATTGAAAAGCTCCTTAGCCGGAAACAGGGGTTGATGTATGGAAGCCATAAGGTGGCTGGGCGGTTCTACCCGCAGGTAGGGATGAAACTGCAAGTCATTGAAACGTATCGTACTGCAACTGTCCAGTTCCAGGGCATGCGGTTCCACATTCAACTGAAAATCCAACTTCCCATGATTCAGGTTAATACGCTCCGGCGACAAGCGACGATGGAAGACTTTCAGTCCGTCTACCTCCGTCTGACCAAGCAACACCATTTTCTCATCTTCCTCCTGCTGCGTGAAACTTAACCACAACCGGTCGAAGGCCACTTCCGCTCCCAAACGGCGGCGAATGTAGGGCACAGTCAGTTCAGGTGCCTGAATGCAGACCGACACACGGCGCTCACCGGAATTGATTTCTCCCTCCGTTTCCCAATGCTGTGTATGTCCTTCTTCTACAAAAGTAAGCTGGCTACGGAACCGGTGATTCTCAATATTGAATTCCGGTACATACAGGCTGACGGAATCGCTGTCCTTCCGTTCGCGCACATGCAGACGGGTGAGACGCCCCTCAGAAGGCAACAAACGGAACACTCCATTCAGCAAGGTTTGCACACGCTTGTCATATCCCGCCTTTTCGGGAGCCCGTTCCGTTTCTTTTTCACCATTCGATCTGCTTCGGAACAAGAAATCATAATTAGCCTGCTGGTTCTCTTTAACAAAATCCACCGTCAATCCGTCCAACGCCACATCCATCACCTCCACATTTCCTTTCAGCAATTGCCAGAAGCCTAAATTAAACGTGGCCGACCGAAGTGTCAATAATGTATCCCTCTCCTCGGGAGCAACTGACAGCCCGTTCAGGAAAAGACATCCGGTTCCCTCAAAGCGCAACTCATCGTAATGCACTTCCAGTCCGTACCGCTCCTCCACTTGAGTAATCTTTCTTTCTGCCATCCGGTTCAAGATACGGTTACGGAAAATCCATAGTCCGCCGGCCAGTAACAGCAATAACAGCAGCAAGCCTGCACCTGTATAAATCAGTATTCGTTTCATAACGTCCTTATTCCATGCTGCAAAGGTAAAAAATATTCAGCTAAAATATCATAGATTTTTCGCCCGGATAATCCACAAATTCGCACAAATAGTTTCAAAATCACAACAATCACAAACAATTTGAACTTATTTGAATTTGTTTTGAAACAAAAATACAATTACTTTTGAGAAAAATGAAAGACGACAAAAAACATTTACAGCAGGAATTAAAGAAATCAAAAAACGGACACATTCTTTTACAAAGAATATTCCCTGCGTCCGCATATTCATATCACACGCATCAGGGGAATGAGCGTATAAAATGAAAACACTATGAAACAACTTGTCAAACTATTCAGCATTGTATTTTGTGCCATGGCTCTGTATGCCTGCGGAAGTGACGACGAACCAGGCAAAAGCGCATTACAAGACCAGTTTATTGATGTAGACAACAGTGAATACACTGAAGGAAGCATTCCCGTAGGAAATACCCCCATGCTTCAGGCTGCAACTTTCGATAAAGCAGCTCTTCCCGGAGGGACATCCTATCTTACTTTAAATTCCTACGAAGAATTAGACTATGTAAATATTGGTGTAGAAGGAGAATCTGGATACCTTAAAGTAAAGTTGGATACACCAGTAACCGCACAAGGACGCGCCACCACAAATGATAAAATCTATACCTATACCGTACTCGTATTATTAAGCCAGAATCTGACTAGCAGTTTTACCCTTGTATTTACCACAGTTAACAAACAAGGTGAAGTTCCTCTCAATTTACAAGTAAAACCAACTACATAGAAGCTGGTACAGGCGATTTACAAGTCAACTTGCGTTTCAGCAATGAAAAAGACGTGGATTTGTATGTCGTAGAACCCAACGGAAATGTCATTTATTACGGCCAACCTTTCCCATATTATTCAAAAGAATACGAGATTATCAATGACTGGCTGGAAAGTGATGATTATGAAAATGAGCCAGATGTTGAATGGGGAAAAATCGGATTGGATATTGACTCTAATGCAGGTTGTGACATTGACGGGAAAAACAGTGAAAACATTTTCTTTAAAACAGATTGCATGCAAAAAGGAACATATCAGGTATGGGTAAATATGTTTGCAAACTGCGACCCTTCTATTGCTACGAACTACACTATTAGAGTCACCTACAAAGGCATGGCGGTTACTCCTAAATCCGGAAGCAATCCGACATCTGGAGTGTTTCCTATAGGAACTCCCGACAATGAAATTGACGATGAATTAACTGGAGCTACAAAAATAATGGAGTTCACCATCAATGAAGGTATCGAACCGGGAAGAAGTGCGGCAGTAACAGCCAAGAAACATTTGATAAAAAAAGAATTCAACATGTTATTTGCGAACTAATACTTTGTCTTTTATAAAGACAACCTATAGATCTCTCTTTACTAATTTCATTCCGTACGTTCCGGTGACAAATTCTTCACTCAACACAGGTCGCCGGAACAGTACGGAATGTTTTTATCTACAAGAATCGGGTGCTGTTTCATGGATATTCCAAAAGAAATCGTATCTTTACACCATAATCATTTTTTATTAACTAAAAACTTTAGAATTATGGCTAGTAGAAGATCATTGAAAAAAACAGTCAATTATATTACAGAACTGGCAGCAGGACTCTGTCTGGTAGAATCAGCAAACGCAAATGCAGAAAAACGGGAAGCTTACAGCGAAGTATTCCTGCAGATTATCAACCTGCGTAATGACATCATCAGCCGCATCAGCCACACAGAGCCGGGCAGCGTGAAACTGTTCTACAAGAAACTAAGAGCAGACTTCAATGCTGAAGTAGACAACGTGTTCAAGAAATTGGAAGAACTGTCGAAATAACAGCACATGAAACAAGCTATCTGCCGGTTTATCTATCACAAGCTGCTGGGCTGGAAAGCAGAAGTAAGTGTACCCGATTTTAAGAAGTGCATCATCTGTGCGGCTCCGCATACTACCAACTGGGACTTGTTCATCGGAAAATTGTTTATCACAGCCATAGGGCGTGAATCGGGTTTTCTGATGAAAAAGGAATGGTTCTTCTTTCCATTGGGAATCATATTCCGAAAAATGGGAGGTATCCCCGTTCACCGCGACAAGCGTACTTCTATGGTAGACCAACTGGTGCAACGCATTGAAAAAAGTGACACATTCCATCTGGCCATTACACCGGAAGGAACACGTTCAGCGAATCCCGACTGGAAAAAGGGATTCTATTACATTGCCTTGGGGGCAAAAATTCCGATTGTATTGATTGGAATAGATTATGAAAAGAAGTGCATTACAGCAGGAAAATACCTCTTGCCCACGGGTGACATTGAAAAAGACATGAAGGAAATCAAGTTATATTTCAAGGATTTCAAAGGGAAACACCCTGAGAAATTTACCATAGGAAATATTGACTGAAATGAATCAAAAAAACGTCCTTGCGTTTCGTTACGAACGCAAGGACGTTTTCTTTTAAACGCAAGTGCGTTTCAACCAAAACGCTTTGACGTTTTAGTTCAAACACAAGGACGTTTGAAAATAAACGCCCTGACATTCTGAAAATGAATGCCAGGGCGCCTTTTATGAATTTGTAAGCTATTGATTTACAACAACAAAGAAATATACTCCTTCATTTCAGGAACCGCACGACGTGCTTCCTGATACAGTTTATACTGTGCCAGTGTACGCACATAGTTGTGTTCAGCATATTTTATCTGATAATATGTATCCCCGTTGATATAGTCGGCCAGGAAACGTACGGCCTGCATATATGGGAACAACATCACAGCGTATGGCAGCATCTCTATCTCCAGCGGAGTAAGGAAACTCTTGGCCGATTCGATGTATCCTTTAGCAAAGGCACGGAAAATATCCATGTTGAAATGAATCTTGTTCAAGTCAGGTTCATCTTCAGGAGCCGTATTTCCGGCAGAACGAAGGAAATCACCGAAATCAGAGAAGACGAAACTTGGCATGGTCGTATCCAAATCGATTACGCACAGTACGTTTCCATCTTTATCAAACAACATGTTGGATACCTTCGTATCACAATGGCAGATACGTTTCGGAAGTTTTCCTTCCCGATACAGACGTTCTGCAGCACACATTTCATCTGCATCTTTCTCAATATCATCTACCAGTGACTGCACTTTCTCCATACGTCCGGCTGCATTCTGTGCCACAGCTTCACGCAACTGCTGCATACGGAATTCCATATTGTGGAAATCAGGAATGGTTTCCCCTAACTTTTCAGGCAGGTCGGCCAGCATGGCTTCAAACTCACCAAACTTCACACCTACCAGATACGAAGATTCGGGAGTTACCGCTTCCAGTGTCTGTGATTCCGGAATGAACACACACACACGCCAGTAGCGTTCGCCATCAAAATAATATGTTTTTCCTTCGGCAGTCGGTACAAAGCGAAGCACTTTGCGGTCTATATCCGTTTCATGAGCCTTTTCCAGCTTTTCGCGAATATGACGGGTCACACATTCAATGTTGTGCTGAAGAAGTTCCACATCCTTGAAAACCTGATGATTGACACACTGCAATATATAATCGCAAGCCTGCGGATCTTCTGTCTGAACTTTATAAGTCTGATTAATCAAACCGGCTGTCAAAGGAATTATTTCCCCTACCTTTCCAACCTCCGGAAATTGTGCAATAATTTCATTAAGTGACTTCATGGTTAGCAAATAAATTAGGTTTATTATATTATTTAATTAGAATCTATACTTATTCAATATACCTTTTAAAATATTCTGATTTTTCTACACTGCAAATATAGGGAAGTTTTTACGGATTACCTTCATCTCATTGTAATATTTTCTACAAAATCTTTGCAGAATAACAAAAAGTTTATAGATTTGCGCCCGTTAATAAAACTAGACTCTATGAAAGCCACCATGAAAACACTCTCAGCAATTCTGATTTGCTGTTTTATTTCTACTATACAAATGTATGGAGAAAATATTCAACGCCCTGAAAGCGAAAACTATGTAAAAGGAGTAGAAGCTCTCAATGAAGGAAACCCTGAAGCGGCTTATACTTATTTGAATGCAGAAATCAATGAGCACCCTGACAACGGATATGCACATTGCTACATGGCACTTATCTGCAACTTCTGCAATGATACCAAACTGGCACTGAAAGCATTGAACTCCAGTCTGGAACTTATTCCGGAAGCTGATACAGAATATCGTTCATTCGCACACTATTCCAGAGGCGTGCTGCTGACCAATCTGAAAATGTGGGAACATGCTGAAGCTGATTTGAATGAAGCAATTCGTCTGAATCCGGAAGATGTGGAAAACTACAAATCGCGTGCGCAACTCTATTTTGAGACTGAACGCTATGAAGAGTCACTCGACGACCTGACACGCGCACTCAAACTTGACAGCAAGGCTGATGTAAACGACCTAGTATTGCAACTTATGGCAGTAGCTCCTACTTCCGAATTCATGGAACGCATCACTGCTACCTACCAGCAACTGGACCAAGTTACGATTCATTAATAGTCCATACAATAACATTATACTTGAAAGCCATCTCAGTCTCTGAGATGGCTTTTTCATTTGCAGGAGAGCAAATGATTTTCTATTTTTGCAAAAAGTACCGATTTACTAACATTTTATCAATAAAAAAAGAATGAATCAAACAAAAGGGCATCCAAAAGGACTTTATTTACTCTTCGTAACTGAAATGTGGGAACGGTTCAGTTACTATGGCATGCGCGCACTGTTCATGCTCTACATGGTACAGGCGTTGCTTTTCGACAAGGAAATGGCTTCACAAGTGTATGGCAGTTACACGGGGCTGGTGTATCTCACCCCGCTCATCGGCGGATACATTGCCGACCGCTACTGGGGCAACCGGCGATCCATCGTGGTTGGCGCACTGACCATGGCACTCGGTCAGTTCCTGCTGTTCCTCAGTGCCTGCTATTTTCAGGAGGTGGCATTAGCCAAATACCTGATGTTTTGCGGACTGGGACTGCTGATTTTAGGAAACGGTTTTTTCAAGCCCAATATCTCGACCATGGTGGGACGGCTCTATACACCCGATGACAACCGGAAGGACTCGGCCTTCACCATCTTCTATATGGGTGTAAACGTAGGCTCTACCCTCGCCCCGCTGGTATGCGGACTCGTAGGAAATACCGGACATCCGGAGGACTTCAAATGGGGATTCTTAGCTGCCTGCATCGGCATGATACTGGGAGCAACCGTATTCCAGATTTTCAAGAACAAATACATCTGCGACCCCGACGGCAATCCGGTAGGTGTTGCCCCACAAAGAAGCGCATCAACCGCACAGCAATCAGAAACTTCTTCACAGAAATCCACTTCGCGCACCCTTCTGATGATCGGAAGCACCCTTCTGCTTACCTTGCTTTTCTCCATCAACTGGAATGCAGACAGCGCGCACCTGTTTGCCGACGCCGACTGGATTGGTTCACTGATTTACGCCACTACCATCGTCATGCCGGTGATTATCATTACCGACCACTCACTGAGCCGACACGAGAAACTGCGTATCGGAGTGATTTACATCATTGCATTTTTCGTTATCTTCTTCTGGGCAGCCTACGAACAGGCCGGTGCTTCACTCACCTTCTTTGCCGACGAACAGACCGACCGCCACATCGGAGGATGGGAAATGCCAGCTGCCTACTTCCAGTCATTCAACCCTATCATGATTGTGACACTGGCCCCTATCTTTGCAGCAGTATGGTCATTCTTGGGTAAAAGAGGCATTGAGCCAAGTTCTCCCCGCAAGCAAGCCATCGGACTGGGATTGTTAGCGTTAGGTTATCTGTTTATTGCTTTCGGAGTGAAAGACATTGAACCGGGTGTGAAAGTCAGCATGGTATGGCTCACTGGTCTTTACCTGATTCACACCATGGGCGAACTCTGTCTGGCACCTATCGGACTTTCGCTGGTCTACAAACTGTCGCCTGCCCGTTTTTCTTCATTGCTGATGGGCGTATGGTACCTCAGTACCTCGGCTGCCAACAAGTTTGCCGGTCTGCTGAGCGGTTACTATCCGGAACATGGGGTAAGCAAAAGCTTCATGGGCTATCCCATTGAAAATCTATTCGACTTCTTCATGCTTTTCGTGTTCATGAGCGGAGCAGCTGCCGTTATCCTTTTCCTGCTCTCAGGAAAATTGAAGAAAATGATGGAAGTATAAAGAACTGACTTCACATACCCATAAAAAACGCGGGCCTCTCTATCGAAAGGTCCGCGTTTCCTTTATAATAAGTTCTCACTTTGAAGAAACTGATTATTTCATCAGTTCTGCAAGTTTTGCTTCCAGGTCCTCACCACGCAAGTCACGAGCTACGATTGTACCGTCTTTTGAAACCAGCAAAGTAGCCGGGATGGCACGCACGCCATACAAAGCCGCACCTTCACACTGCCAGCCTTTCAGGTCAGACATCTGCGGCCAAGTGATGTTCAAATCTTTGATTGCTTTCTTCCAGCTTTCTACATCGTTATCCAAAGATACACCTACAATGCCGAAGCCTTTTGCCTTATATTTCGCATAAGCTGCTACTACATTCGGCATCTCCATGCGGCAAGGTCCGCACCAGCTGGCCCAGAAATCAATCAGTGTATAGTTGTTGGCAGCAATGAAGTCAGACAATTTCACCGGTTTGCCTTCCGGAGTATTCAGCGTAAAATCGATAAATTTCTTTCCTACTGATGTCTTAGCCACAGTCTCTACATGCTCCTTCAACGCCTTTACATCTTCATTGTCAGCAAAAGCAGCCGGAATTTTCTCCAACAAAGGCTGTACTTTTTCTACTTCGAAAGAAGAGCCGAACATGGTCAGCAAATGTACACCTGCAGCACTTGCAATATTTTCAGACACGAGCTGATAAATACGGTCCATACCTTCTGTCTCTTTCTTGTCGAGTACTTCCATCAGTGAATCACGCTGAACTTCAGTCAGCAAGGTATCACCCTTAATCTTCTGATACATGTCGTTCATTTCCTTACCAATCTTCTGGTATTCATCCATGAATTTCTGATAAGTATCGTTGTTAGGTGTTCCTGAAATACGGCTTTCCATCGGGCTCAGATTTACCTGAATGTTTCCTTTTTCTACAAACACCATGGCAGCCATACGGGCATCTCCCTTCATGTAAGTTACGAAACGAGATACAGCCACTGAATCGGGAGTTCCCTTAAACTCAAAAGTTCCGTTTTTTACAACTACAGAATCAAGTGCTTCAAAACCTTCTTCTGTCTGTTTCTGCAAGAATACGGTATCACCATCGGCCACACCTTCGGCTGTACCCTTAATGATATAGCCTGCTTTTTCCTGACAAGCAGCCAAAGACATCAGTCCGGCTGCTGCAAATAATACAATTTTTTTCATCTTATACGTTTATTCCGGTTTTTGTTGAAAATAACGGGGGCAAAGATAATCGTTTCAGAGGAAACAGCCCTATTTTTTACAAAAGAAAAAGCACACAGCAAAGCAGATAAGCACCGCGACACACTTCATCCGGCAATCCAGCATAATCTGTCAGCCCGCTAAACTCCAGCGAAGAGAAAAAAAGCGTAATGAAAAGAAGCACGACAAAGTACGTAGCCCGGCTCTTGTAAAGATAAGCCATTCCTTCTACTACATCCGAATCGTCCAAATAGGAATCGGAAGCAAAACCATACACGATAGAAGGCAAAGCTACTCCTAATGAACACACTCCCCAGAATCCATCAGCCAACGGAGAATCTGACAACGTACCGATGGCACTACGCACCGTATTCCAAGGACCAAAAGCCAGCAAGACACACAGTCCGACGTACACTAAGAAAGTGACGGCAGCCAGTCCCATTCCCCGTTTCTCCTTTCGGGAGAATTTCCGGGTGCCCGACACCATCCTGTGACAGGCATCGCCCAATCCGGAATGAAGGAACAAGCCTCCTCCAAAAAAAGAGACACACCACGGCTTGAAATACGGGAGAAAGAATATAATCATCTAAAAGCGTACGCAAGAGCCACCGCAGTCCTTCGTCACTCAAAAGACTGCGTACACCTTCCCACTCATAAATACTGCCGGTCCATGACAACAAGGCAGCCAGCAAAAACAGCAGCAGGAAGCAGGTGGCCGGGTGCAGGCTGAATTTATTCTTCATCGGGTTCCAGATTGTCGATGTCAAGTATGCGCAACTCAAACGCACGGGTTACCAAGCGGCAGGCATTGACTCCTGTCCGTTCATCGGAGCGGAACAAGCGGTTTACAAGTTCATTCTGCCGTTTCTCTATCGATTTTACCCCAAAAGGCATGCCTTTGAGGTTGGTTATCATTTCCTTGGTATAACCCAGTGCCAGATGACGGAGAAGTCGTTCGTCGTACTCGTCAATGTCATAATCGATAATTGCCTCCTGACGACGCTGTTCCACTTCCACCGTCTGCATGAAACGGGCTACAATCTTTTCCAGTATCGGCTCGTTAAATACCATCTTCTTTCCATCCATGACGGCCTGCACATCGGTCGCAGTCAACAGTTCACCGGTCTTCAAGATGATGCCTACTGCCCCAGCCCGAAGCGCATCCACCAAAGTTTCTCGTTCAGAATTTCTCCGGTGAAAATAAGCACCTTCAGCTCCGGACGTTCCCGATGAAGACGGGCGCAAATCTCCACGCCAATGGTGGTAGAACCTCCCAACCCCAAGTCAAGCAACACCATATCGGGCGTACATGTCTCCATCAATTTCCAGAACTCTTCCTCGGTCATGGCCGTACCAATGACCTCCGCATTCGGTATTTCGTGACGGAAAATTTCTTCCGTTCCCTTTAATTCCAGTTTGACATCTTCTACTATGACAACCTTAAACTTCTCCATTTTGTCTTGATTTTATGTTCATTCTAATTCGTTATTTCTTTTGTCTAAACGGCAAGGTAAACCACACACTGAATCCCTTTCCTCCTTCTCCCTGCCAAGGATTGGCATTGATACGGCAGCCTCTTCGCCCGCCATACTCGTCATGGTCACGGATAACCTGCTTGCACACCAAGTACTCTGTGCCCGCCAGCCGTTGTCCGTCACCCGAGGGACACATCCGCTCTCTGTCGGGATAAAACAAGGCATTCAGTTCCTCTTGAGAGTAAGTCCGTCGCATATCAATGAAATCCACGCGCACAAAACCGTTTTCAGCTTTCGCTACCAAGCGCAAGATTCCGGAAACCTCATAACGCACTGCCTCATCAATCAGATTTTCGAGCAGGAAAAGCAACAAAACCCGGTCGCCCGTTACCCATAGTGAAGGTACATCCATCTGCCATTCCAGCGTAAAATTACGCTTGCGCATCACCTTGCGCAAATATTTCTCCGCACCCTCTGCCAGCTCGGCTACCCCCACTTCCGTACGACGGAAAGTAACCTCCTCCAGCTGACGCGAAGCACACGAACTGAGGAGCGTAAATATATCCTTGTAATACCCCACCAGTTCCGACATATTCTCCAACAACTCCGTCCGTTGTGCGGCCGTAACCTCACCGTTTAATTTATCGGCTACTTGCTTGATTCGGCTCGGATAATAGATTGTTTCATGCTTGATGGTAGAAAGGCAATTGTCGAGCACCATATTCTGCACATGCAATTGATTCTCCTCAAAGAGTGAACGACGGGCCTCATCCTGTGCCAATTCAATGTCATGGAACTTCCGGTTCACCTGCACAATGGCATTATACAAAATAACAGCCAGATAGTTACATACCATTTCAACCAGCAAACGGTCTTCTTCCCGGCTGTAGCACGTGCCAGCTTCAAGGCCAATACCCCCACACAATGCTTGTCTCCCCCTGTTTCTACCCACAAAGGCAAGAAACTCCACTTCATGACACCGCTCCACTGCATCTGTCCGGAATCGTAACACCGCTGAAGACGTTCATGCAATTCTTCCTCATTCTCTACTGTGACAAAACATGCCGTTTTCAGGTGAGTGGTTTCCTCGTCATACACAGCCAATGCCAGATTCTCCAGCAGCAGCATCTCGTTCAACTCGTTAAACATGCTACGGACAATCCGGTCCAGCACCTCATCACCGAGTCCTTCCGTACAAGAGGCAGCCGAAAAGATGGTACGGTTCACCACAAATACCTGCTCCATGTTGTAACGATAATGCAAACGATGACGAAGATAAAGTGCATAATAGGCTACCAGGCATCCGCAAACCAGCAACACGAACAAAGACAAGGCAATACGCTTGTTGCTGGCCGAGCGCTGCATCTGTAAGCAATACTCCTCCAAAGAATTATCCTTGCTCAAACGTTTGTAAAGAGCCGCGTAAGCCGCATTATTATAGCGATATTTCCGGAAATCTTTTACGGCCAATGAAGCCACAGCTGCCTCATTACGCACATCCAGCAAAATAAAATAATCCGTATCGAACGACTGGGCCAGCCAAGTCAACTCAGCCCCCTCTCCTTCACTCTCCAGCCGAAGCAACGGACCGCTTTTTCCCGAATAACGAAGATAATGGGCATTCATATAATACAATACACTGTCAGCTAATACCAGCGCTGTAGCATGGTCGCCGTTCACATTGCACTCATACACCCAATTGGCATAGTCATTGGCAATGGCCAGCAAACTGTCATACGGAGCCACCTTTTCATTGTTGACCGTATGCGTGGCAGACTCCGGTTTAGAAGAACAGGCCATTCCCAGCAACAGGCACAAACCTATCCACAAAAGTCCGACCATCCGCCGCGCTCCTTTGGGCAAACGGAAAGAGAAGCGACTGCCTTTTCCTAGCGTACTTTGTATGTCGAACCGGCAAACCGCAAACAAGCTGTTCGTCTTCCGGTACTTTTCAATAATTCCCTTACAATTCATCAGTCCGAAACCATGCCCCTTCTGTCGTTGCAACTCTGCCGTATCCGTGGCAGTATCCATACCGATGGCTCCAGAATCGTACACTTTCTCTCCCAGGATACACATACGGTCCTTTTCCGAAAGACCCGGTCCGTTATCTTCCACGGCAATCTCCACATAGTCGGGTGTTTCTTCTGCGGAAAGGCTCACTTTTCCACCTTCCTGCGTATATTTACGGGCATTTTCCACCAGCGTATTCATCATAAAGAGTGTCAATGCCTTATCTGCTTTCACACAGGCCGTCGTTTCTCCCACGGTCAGTGTCTGTTTTTTCAGTTCGAACGAACGACGCCCCTTGGCAATCATTGCAAACAACTCCTGCAACTCAAAGTTTTCAATGTTCAGACTTAGCGTACCCTGCCGCATCTTAATCCATAAAGCCAGGATATCGTTGTATTCATTTATTTTGGTCACCAGCTCATCGATATAGCCTAACTTCCCCTGCTGTATAACTTCTGCATTCGCTGCCGGAAGTGTACGGAGCTTCCGTACCTCGTTTACCATACGGTCAATATAAGGTACGATTCCTGTCACAATCGACAAACACGCCTTTTTCACTTCATTCTGACGCTTGTTCTCCATCAGGTGAAGCTCGTGGACGTACTGTTCTTTTTCCAGTCTCTGCTGTTTCTCACCTAACGAAACCAGGTTCATGCCATGTTCCAGCGTCCAGGCCAGGTAAGGTAATAGCAATCGGATAAGTGTCTGCTCCTCCTTCCGCACAGGAACTGCAAACCACATCCACAGTTTTCCTACAATCACCTCCCTGTCGGGTAATTGAAGGTCGTACACCAACGAAGGGCCCTCATGCAATTCCCCGGTTTCTTCTTCCGTCTCTTCCTCATCGCAGAATGTAATGCACACGTCACGCACCCCAAACAATTCCGACAGCTCCGGTTTCATCACCTTCACTACGGCATCGGCCACCTCTTCCCGGCTGGTTGCCGAAACAGGTACCGCTCCCGTAATCTGTTGACAAAGTCCTAAAATGCGTTTGAGTTCCGTGAGATACATCGTATTCTTCACCCTCCAGGAACGGTTCAGCCAGACAAACAATACGACCAGCACCAGAAAACCCGCCGCCACAAGCCACAGCAGCATATTCAGCTGTCCGGTCTCCTTTTCCAATGCCAGGAAACGGCTTTCCAATTCCTTATCCTGCCGGGTGTAGTCCAGAATATCCAGGTACACATTGCGGTTATAATCCGATTCCGCCTTGCATCCCATGGCAGAATACGTACGACTCAGCTGTTCCCGCAACCGGGCTATCCATTCGGGTACCGTATTGATGCCCTCGTCATTAATCCATTTCAATTCGATGGAAGTACCGTCTCCCGGCAAATAGGCCTGCAAACGGTCGAGCGAATCCTTGCAATGATAATATTTCTCGTGATGCAGATTAACATAATTCAAAGCTCTCTTCAAATTGACCAAAGCCTTTTCGGGCTGTCCCGTATAATTATAGAATGTTGCAATGGTACGATAAGTGCCCGAAATCTGATACCAGTCACCATAACGCTTAAACAAGCCCAACGCATCTTTGGCAAAGACCAGCGGCAGACTGTCCACCGGCAAGTTATCCGGATTGACCAGGCGGAGCATACCCGCCCTCTTCTCGCTCAGCAACAGACGGTTGCTTCGGAACACTAACAACTCAGCCATAGCCTGAAGCGCATTGGCCTCAAAATAAGTATATCCCCTGAGTTGGGCCACCTGCAGACACTGCACCAGATAGCCAAATTCTCCAATGGTCACTTCTTCACGTGTAGGCGCCTCGTACATACCACCCGACCCGCGCATATACGCATAGTACAGCCATTGGGCCGTGTCGTTTTTCAAAGCCTCTTCCGGCACGGCATTGATAGCCTGCATGGACTCCTTGTCCTGCTGCAAATATAATAATAAATTCCCGAAACAATATAAAACTCCGAAAGCGCATAACTCAACCGACCTTCCAAACCGTTCTTTTCAAGCGAAGAACGATCCTCATTAAGACGCCGGATGCGTTGCAATGCACTGTTATGATAATCGTAGAACTCCTTGTTCATGGAAGTACGCTGACAGATTTTCATCATCCCGACATCGGCCACCAGACGCTCAATCTCGTTGTTACTGGTTTCTGAAGCCTTTCGGAACAAACGGGCTGCATGCTCGAAGTCCATCCGCATGAATGCACAAAACCCCATGTTGTTCAATGCCTCTGCCCTGCCCGACGCATAGCCGTCGGACAATTTCCAGGCTTCCGTAGCTGCCTTAGAAGATAAAGAAAGATCCTTGTAACGGGCCTCATACGCCACGCGGTTCAATGAATCCACGTGTGCATACATCCTCTGATGTACAGGACGTTTGCACGAAAGCCACAGCATACCACACACGGCACACATCACACACACCAGTCCAATCTTCCGAAATCTCTTCATAAACACGTTCGTACAAGTCCACACAAATGTACGAAGTTCCCCTTTAATAAGCACCCCGCCGTGTGATAAAAAAACAAAAGAGAGATTATAGCGTGCATCTTAACCGCACCGGCTATAACCTCTCTCCCTCAGACATGAGTCCGTCTTGAAACTATTTATTTTTTGACTCTTCCAGAGATACTTTTCTAAATTCTTTCAAACTTTTCCAACTCCAAGGATGCCTTACGGGCACGAGTTCCTGCAGCTTTGTTTCCTTTTTCAGCCTGCAATTCAGCATCTGCAACCAAAGCAGCATTCAATTCTTTGATTTTTGCAATTAATTCGTTCATAATTCTGACTATAATTTAAATTAAACGTATTCAAAGTAAATACAATTCCCTCAATGTGATAACTTTACCCTCTCTTTTTTTGCATCTTTTAATACAAAAATCTGCAGATTATGCAATTACACAAACTTTACCTTCATTTTTATGACCAACCGCGTCTCTGGCATCACTCTGAAACGATTATCTACCCGTTCATTGACGAGCCACACGATGCGGTCGCCATCACACACCACCCACTGACGCTCTTTCTCAAAACGGGAAAACTTTTTGTCACGCAAATAATTACGTACCGATTTAAAGCCTTTCATTCCAAATGGAATAAATTTGTCGCCCGACTGCCACTTGCGTAAAGTCAATTCCCCATGTACCATTGACGCATCGATATACGCTTCCTCATTAGTATGGGGTACTAAAAAATCGGTATCGGTATCCACTTCCATTCTCTCCACACACAATTCGGGCTGAGGTTCTACTTCTCCTGACGGACGACGTATCAACCGGTCACGATCTATCAGCAACGTCCATTCGCGGCTGTGAAACATCCGCCCTGATTCTCCATGCAACGCACGAAACACATCACTTACCTGTGCCGCATTGAAACCCAAGGGATATAGCAGTTCAAAAAGCAGATTCTGTGCGCCCGACTCTCTGCACAAAGCAGGAATATCAATGGTTTCTCCATCAGGCATCACCCGTTTCCTGGCTACTTGTATGGCCTCCTGATACACTTGCGCCACATCAGCCAACCTGCGTGCGGTTTCCGCAATCGTATCACTCACTGACGGATTGATGGTTTCCAGCATCGGAATCACATTCAAACGAAGCTTGTTGCGCACAAACTCATCCTGCAGTTGGTACTGTCTGTCACATAATCCTGTCCCAACGAAGAAAGATAGTCCAGAATCTCCGCACGACTTACACACAGCAATGGGCGCACTACCTCTCCATTCACCGGGCGGATGCCTTGCAAGCCATTGATACCTGTTCCCCGCACCAGGTTGAGCAGAAAGGTTTCCACACTGTCATCACGGTGATGTGCTACTGCCACTACCTTTGCTCCGCATTCCTGCCGCACTTTTGCGAACCAGTCGTAACGCAACTCACGGGCTGCCATCTCGACCGATATATTATGGGAAGCAGCATAAGCGTTTGTATCAAAATGAATCACATGCAAAGGCACTCCTAAACTTTCAGCCAATGCCCGCACAAAGCGCTCATCGCGTACCGATTCTTCTCCCCGGAGATGAAAGTTACAATGAGCCGCCTCACATGCATAACCCAAACGCAGAAGCACCCGCAACAGAGCCACCGAGTCGGCCCCGCCGCTCAATGCCACCAGCACTTTGTCGCCAGAGCCCAACAAGTGCTTTTCTTCTATAAACTGACTGACTTTCCTTATAAACATAATACAAACTTAGAGATAAAAAATGAAAAAGCTTCATACAGGCATCGTAATTTAAAAACATTCTAAATAGTTTGCAGAAAAAGATGCAATACCCTATCTTTGCATCGAATAAAACAGTGAATAAAACATGAAACTCTCTGAATTGAAAACTGGCGAAAAAGGCGTCATCATTAAAGTCCTCGGACACGGAGGATTCCGCCGTCGCATCATTGAAATGGGGTTCATTAAGGGAAAAACAGTGGAAGTGGTACTCAATGCACCGCTCAAAGACCCCATCAAATACAAAATAATGGGTTACGAAGTATCCCTCCGCCGACAGGAAGCCGACATGATTGAAATCGTCAGCGAAGAAGAAGCACGACGTACAGCCGCCACAGATACTTACCATGAACCTATTTCGCAGGGTATCCCCGTCAGCGATGAGGTAATGAAAAACATTGCTCAGGGGAAACGACGTACCATCAATGTAGCATTGGTGGGAAATCCGAACTGCGGGAAAACCTCACTTTTCAACGTAGCTTCAGGTGGACATGAACACGTGGGCAACTACAGCGGTGTGACCGTAGATGCCAAAGAGGGTTTCTTTGATTTTCAAGGTTATCACTTCCGTCTGGTGGACTTGCCGGGAACTTACTCCCTTTCGGCCTACAGCCCAGAAGAACTCTATGTGCGTAAACACATCATCGAGGAAACGCCCGACGTTATCATCAACGTAGTGGATGCAGGCAACCTGGAACGTAATCTCTACCTCACTACCCAGCTTATTGATATGAACGTGCGCATGGTAGTGGCACTGAACATGTACGATGCCCTGCAGCACAGCGGCAACAAACTGAACTACCACAAGTTGAGCGAACTGTTAGGAGTACCTATGGTACCGACAGTAAGCCGTACGGGCGAAGGCATCGACAACCTGTTCCACGTTATTATCGGTCTGTATGAGGGAGCCGACTTCATGGGACAGAAAGAAGAAATCAAGAACGAAATTCTCCGCGACTTCCGCGAATGGCACGATGCCTATGTGCCCGGACATAAGTATGAAGGGGCAGGCGAAGAAGACAACTTTACTGCCAAAGGTTTTATCCGCCACATCCACATCAACCACGGACCGGAAATTGAACGGAGCATCGACCACGTAAAGAGAGAAATCAGTAAAAACGAAAATATCCGTCACAAATACTCTACCCGTTTTCTGGCCATCAAGTTGTTGGAAAATGACAAGGATATAGAGACACGCGTCATCGCCCACCTGCCCAACGGAGCAGAAATCCTGGCTATCAGAGACAACGAAGCGGCGCGCTGCGTGAGCTGGGCAATGACGATAGCGAACAATGCATCGCCGACGCCAAATATGGCTTTATCTCAGGAGCCTTGAAGGAAACCTTCACCCAAAATAATCATGACACGGAAGCGTTTACACGAGTGGTAGACAGCATCGTGACGAACCGTTTCTGGGGATTCCCCATTTTCTTCATCTTCCTGTACATCATGTTCGAAGGTACCTTTGTGTTGGGAGAATACCCGCAACAAGCCATCGAATGGTTCGTGGGACTTATTGCACAGGGAACGGAGACCTTCCTGAGTCCGGGCCCGCTGAAAGACCTGATTATCGACGGAATCATTGGTGGCGTAGGAGGCGTGATTGTCTTTCTCCCGAACATCCTGCTGCTCTATTTTTTCATCTCCTTCATGGAAGATTCCGGTTACATGGCACGTGCGGCCTTTATCATGGATAAAATCATGCATAAAATGGGACTTCACGGGAAATCGTTCATCCCGCTCATCATGGGATTCGGATGTAATGTACCTGCCATCATGTCATCACGTATCATCGAGAGCCGCAAGGCACGACTGGTCACCATGTTAGTGAACCCGCTCATGTCATGCAGTGCCCGCCTTCCCATCTACCTGGTCATGATCGGCGCATTCTTCCCCGGCAAAGCCAGTCTGATTCTGCTGTCCATCTATGCCATCGGCATCCTGCTGGCCGTACTCATGGCCCGCATCTTCACCAAGTTCCTGGTGAAAGGCGATGACAGCCCCTTCGTGATGGAGCTTCCTCCCTACCGTATGCCGACCGCCAAAGTCGTACTGCGCCACACGTGGGAAAAAGGAAAGCAATACCTCAAAAAGATGGGTGGAATCATCATGGTAGCCTCCATTATCATCTGGTTCCTGGGATACTACCCTAACCACGAAGCATACGAAACCACTGCCGAGCAGCAGGAAAATTCCTATATCGGCCAATTGGGAAAAGCCATTGAACCAGCTATCGAGCCGTTGGGATTCGACTGGAAGATGGGTATCGGTATCCTGTCGGGAATCGGAGCCAAAGAACTTGTGGTAAGTACCTTGGGAGTGCTCTACACCAACGAAGACGAGGTGGATACCGTCGACCTTTCCGAACGCATCCCCATCACACCGCTCGTAGCCTACGGATACATGTTGTTCGTACTGATTTACTTCCCGTGTATTGCCACCTTAGCTGCCATCAAGCAGGAATCAGGTGGATGGAAATGGGCCATCTTTGCTGCGACCTACACCACCATATTAGCCTGGCTTGTAGCGTTTGGAGTCTATCAGATAGGAAGTTTATTCATCTAACACTATTCTCAATATGGATATTCAAGACGTTCTCGTATATATCATCGTAGCCTGCTGCCTTCTCTGGGCCAGCAGGCACTTTTCCGCACCCTCATCCGCCGAAAAGGGAAATCAAACGGATGTGGATGCGGATGTAGTGGGTGCAACGGATGTCCTTCACACAAGGACTAAAGAATACTATTTCTCGCTCATTTCAAAATGCCATTCTCCGGCAGACAGCGTCAGTTGACGTCCGTTTTTCGGTTCGCCGTTCACACTCCAGCGCTGGAATTCGGCAGGAAGCACCACCTGCGCGGAGGTTCCTGCCGGAACTCGCAGATACATGGTTCCACCGTGAGCCGACTTGTCCATTTCAAATACGATGCGACGATCGCCCGACAACGGCACCTGAGTGCGGATGAAGTTCAAATGTGCCGGATGAGGTGCTACGCGGAACGTACGGAAAGCCGGTTCCAGCGTTTCAATACCGGCGATGTATTGTGAAAGGATGGTCAGTGGACCACCGCTCCATGCGTGATTGTAGGTACCGCCTCCGAAACCTTCACTGCCGATGCCCCAGCCTTCCCACAGCGTGGTCAGCGGACTTTCTATCATGGCGCGATAACGAAGTTCATACGGTTCAGGGCGTCCTGATAATAGCCCATCGTGCAAAGAGCTTCGAGCACATATTTCTCCATGTACGGACTGGCGTGATACCAGGTGGAGAAGAAAGGACGAATCACTGGATACAATTCTTTGGGCAAGATTCCGGATACAACGGCCAGTGCCTGCGCACGGTCATCGGGTTTGCCCTGATAGCCCGGAGAGATGTAGTATTTTCCGTTCCAGAACGTACGGTGGAACTCTTTACGCAGCTTGTCGGCGGTGGTGCGTGCCCAGGCGGCTTCTTCTGCCTCGCCAGCCAACTGGTTCATTTCTTCGTATCCCTTCAGGGCAATCACATACCAAAGGTTGAACAGCAGGGTCATGTCCTTGTTTTCTCCCCAGTCGCCCCAGGTCCATCCGCCGGAACGGGGTATCACCAGGCCTTGGGCATCCGTTTTCCACACGTGAATGTATTTCTTTACCCGTGGAAGCACGTCGGCAATGGTCTGACGGTCACCCGTACCCATGTAGTAGGTCCAGAAACCGTAATGGCTCACACTGGCCAGCATCTGCATGGGCAGTTCGTCCTTGTAGTTTCCAGCCGGAACGGGTGCAAAGATGGTGCTGTCGGCCCGCTGCCATCCCATCAGTTCACGAATTCCTTTGCGGGTGAGCAAATGAGCCTTTTCGTCGAGGGCATAGAAAGCTTCGCCCAACTCGTTCACCACGTCGCCCCACCACTGGGCACGCTCACGGTCGGGACAGTCCATATAAGTGTCGCGCATGGTGATGTAGAGCGTACGCTGCGACTTGTCCCACAAGCGGGTGAGCATCGGGTCATCGCAGGAGAAGCTGCCGGCAAAGGAGGTGTCGTAGCCCGTTTCACGGTACTTCACATCGAGCACTTCCACGCCTTCCGGAAGTTCATACTGCACATAGTGGCCGTTCATCCAGCCCTTGCATTCGAATGTCTGTTCTCCTTCACACGTACGATATTCGGCAAATACGTTGGTAGCCGAACCTCCCCGGTAATTGTCCGTACGGATACGGATGCACTTGCCAGCCGGTGCTTTCAGGCGGATGTAAGGAGTAATCTGTGCATTGTAAGGCAGGTAAGCCCGCAGCAACGTATCGCCCTGCATCTCTGTCTTCGCATAAGGCTTCAGCCCGTAGTCTTTCCAGAACGGAATGGGGCGGTCTACCAGCTGATTCCATCCGGCTTTTTCCAGTGATATTTCCGTAGCTTTCTTCCACTTCTTGTCATCATAATCGGGCGACATGAAAGAGATGTCTTTCACTGCATCAAACCCGATGTTTGACTCTGCCAGACGATAGTTGGGCTGTTCGCCCTGCGGCACATAATAGGCCGGATGCTTTTTCACCCGCCATTTTGCATCGGGTTCCACCTCCTTACCATCGCAGGAAAGGGAGAAACTGATGCCTGCCGTAGGGGAATTTCGATGGCTGAAACCATCCTTGCCAAAGTACCATACCAGCAAAGCTACGGTATTCTCGCCCGCACGCAAGGCGGGAAGTGAAGTTATCACATCGCAATAGGTGTCCGAAGGGTTCGGACCGCGTTTCAATCCTCCTTCCGACACTTGCAGCTCGCCGTTTACCCAGAGCCAGTATTTCGTATCGGCAGCCAGACGCAGTTCCAGTGAACGGGGCTGTTCGTCCAGTGTCACTGTATTGCGGAAGCACCACCATGTGCCGGGAGCGGCCGGTTCTTTCTCTTTTAAAGTCCAGACCTGTGCCTGTACATAAACAGACAGGCAGCAGACTAACATACATAACCACTTTTTCATTTCACTTCTATTTTTGCTGTACGGAATGGAAGCACCGGCATATCCGCATCTGTACGGAGACTGCCAATGGTCGCTTCATCAAAACAATAATATACCTGATAAGGTGCTTTCAATCCTCGCAGCGGAATCTGCAAGCTCTTGCCTTTCAAGCGGGCATTAACTGCAACCTGTTTCCCTGTACAGTCTACGACCGTCAAGCCTGTCACCTCTTTGGTGGTGGAATGCAAGGTATTAAAATTCCCCTCCAACGTGACTTCCAGGTTTCGCTTCACCACGCGAGCATCGTGCAGACACGGACTCTCGTAAGCACCGGTGAACTGTCCGTAGACTTTGTCCATAGCCAGACAGGCCAGACGTTCTCCAATGGCCCGCTTGTTACGCGGATGAATGTCTTTTACATTCTCCACCAAATCAGAAATATTGATCATGGCAGTATTCTTTACCTGTCCTAACATGAGTTCCTGCTGCTCGCGCAACAAAGCCGGGGGTGTTGTTCTTCGCTCCGTACGTATGAGGTGCAATCTGCACGTAATAGAACGGGAAGTCCCATTCGAAATCTTTTCGCCACGCCTCCACCATCTTGGATACCAGACGGGCATACGAAGGTGCATTTTCGTGATTGCTTTCTCCCTGATACCAGATGCATCCGACAATCTGATAAGGCACCAGCGGATGAATCATCTGATTATACAATACACCCGGCTTAATCGGCCACCAGGGATAGTCTTTTAATTTATTCTTCGAAAGTATCTCATCTTTTTCCACGATTTCGGCCGGTGTCCACACTTCAGCCGGTGTACCTCCCCAGGCGGATACTAAAATTCCTACGGGCACTTTCAGATGTTCAGTCAGGTAGCGGGCAAAGAAGTAAGCAGTGGCACTGGTCTTGCGCATACTTTCGGGAGTAGCCACCTCCCACTTTGTGCGGCAGTCGGTCTTAGGTGTATCGGCTCCTTGCTTGGGATTATGGAAGATACGCACAGACGGGCTAGCGGCCTGTTTCACCTCCTGCTCGCCATTCATGATTCCCATATTGGCCGACCATTCCATGTTCGATTGTCCGCTGCACAGCCAGACTTCACCCAACATCACATCCGACAATTTCCGGCTGTCGTTTCCGCCTTTCACTTCAAGTGTATACGGACCTCCGGCACGTCCGGTCGGCACCTCTGCCTTCCAGCGTCCCTGATTATCGACCACCGTACGCACGGTGTCACCCGGATTCCATTCAGAGAGAATCATCAGGGTTTCAGACGGATTTCCCCATCCCCATACGGCTACCTTACTGTTTTGTTGTAACACCATTCCATCGGAGAAAACCGACGGAAGCTGAATCTGTGCCATTGCCTCCATTCCGAAAGTCAAGGCCAGCATTCCAAAAATAAGATGCGTTGTGTTTTTCATTGTTTTATTTGTTCATGTAAAAAAACCTGCAAACAAAGGTAGAAGAACTATCCCAAGTTTGCAGGAAAAAATGATATTTCTGTGGTTATTTTTGATTTTTACCGGAAGACAAAATGCTTAACTCTTTTGCATCGACTTCGGAGGAAGGATTGAACCGGTCACTGCACATGTATTTCGTCAAACTGTAGAGTAACTGACGGGCTTCCGTACGCTTATCCATGTCCTGCCAAAAATCAATTCCCGATACAAGCAGCTTGCCCTTACCCACCTTCGCTTCGAACAGCAAAGCCAACGGACGGTTCGTAAACCAGTCGTCAATAACCCGTACAATCGGCTGCAAGTTCTTGTCAATCTTGGCCACTTCGATAGCCCCGGAATGACTCATGGCATCCCACCACTGATAATCACTGTAATACTCTGTGGGGAACTCTGAAAGTGCCGGATGAGCAGGGTTACACAAGATACCTAGCGTGTGCGGTGCTTGTCCCAGCGTCCAGGCCGTGTTCCAGAAGATGCTGGAGAAACCTATCTCAACTTCACCTCCCGCTTCAGCAGGCAAGGAGCCTTTCCGTAAAGAAAGCAGTACGTTGCCACCTTCCTGAAGACGTTGCAACGCTTTTGCATCCAGACGGTCGGTCATCAGCAGTTGTACTTCATCAGCTACTTTCTGTACCGCAGCAGGATACACCCAGATGTGCCAGCTGTTGGCGTAATTTCCCAATGTAGCTTCCAGTGTCAGGCATGAAGGAACGTCCACCTTATCCAATGGAATCTCCAGTTGCCCCAACGGAATACAGTTGCCGATACCTACCGGCTGGTGTGCCAGCTTGCCCGAAGCAATTGTCTTTCCTTCTTTTGTTTTCAGCGTCCAAACAGTAGAAGTCACCTCCAGCGGAGCGGCTCCAAAATGCGCCACTTCCAGACTTCCTTTCACGGTTTCCTGGTTAGTATAAATCAGCTTCGGCAAACGCAGCAATGGCACCGTACTGTTGCAGAAACGACGGTATTCTTCCGGACGAATGTAGCCTTTCTCTTCCCAAAACTCATCGAGCACTCCTACCAAGGCCGTACCCTGACCCGGAAAATCAGACAAGCCCAGCAACTGGAATCCACCGAAGTCTTTTGTACGCAAAGCAGCTTCGATATCGGCCTTATAACACAACGCCTGCAATTTCCCGGAAGCCAGCAGGAAGCTGTCAGCCAAATGTGCCATACCGTTTTCGGCCAATGTTTCCTGGAATATCTCAAAATTACGCGGACGCATCACCCCATCGTATTTAGCCATTTCCTTGAAGTTAGGATATACACACCACTGACCGATTTCATGGCTCACCATCGGCTGCTGGAAACGTCCGATGTATTCTGACCAGTCATAGTCGGTACGCGGAGCCTGTGCGTTGATAATACTCTTCACTCCTTGTCCCCATGCCTGAATACGAGGGTTGGAATCGCTCAAGAAGTCGTTAACCGGCAAATTGGGCCATCCGGCACCTGAACAATATAAACGGCGGGCATCGCGTTCTTTCCAGGTAGTAACGAAATTAGTCAGATAGGCATTACTTCCTTCACCAGCCGGTTCGTTACCGTACATCATCATGCAGAAAGATGGATGATTGCCAAACTCACGGACGATACGTTCACTTTCGTCCCAGATAAAACGGTCCAGATCGCCTCCGTCACCAATAGTGGTCGACTGGTTAGCTCAGGAAGAACATTCTATCTCCAGGTACATACCCATCTCATCGGCTGCTACAAATGCGGCTTCCGGCGGACACCAGGAATGGAAACGCACGTGGTTCAATCCGTGCTGCCGACAGGTGGTATAAATCTTTTTCCAGGACTCTACATCCGTAGGTGGGAAACCGGTCTTCGGGAATACGGCACAATCCAGCGTACCACGCAGGAACAAACGGCGGTCGTTGATGGTCAGTTTACCGTCCACCACCTTCACATCGCGGAAACCAAAACGTTCTGCATAGACATCCGTTTCACCGCTCTCTGCATCCTTCACACTCAGCTTCAAATCATATAAGGATGGAGAAAACTCATCCCAGCACTTAATATCTCCCTTCATGGCCAGCGACATCACCACCTGATTCTCGCCCGGCTTCAAGGTAGACTGCTGCTGTACTTTTTCATTGCCTACCGTCATTTCGAGCACCACATTCGTTTCTTTCTCATAACGGTTCATCAAGGAAGCTGACACATTGACCTTTTTAGCCAGACGATCCGGCATAATCTTCACAGTAGACACATTCACTTCCGGTTTTACCTCTAAGAACATGTCGCCCACTACCCCATTCCAGTTTCCTTGCGTATGGTCGGAAATGCTGTGTGAGTTCTCCCCCGGATCAATGTTTTTCACCCGATTGTCCACACACAACATCAGCACATGCTTCCCTGCTGAAAGCTTGCCTGTCAGGTCATAACGGTGAGGAGCACCCAAAGCATTCTGCATGCCAATTTCCTTTCCGTCTACATACAAACGACTCTCCCAATGGCATCGTTCCAAGAAGAGAGAAATATCCTTCCTTCCCAACTGTCCGGAATCACCACTTCTTTCTGATACCACGCCTTACCTTTGTAATATTTTACCGGTTGAAGCCAAAAAGGCACCTTGATATTTCCAGCCTCACGGTATTTGGCATACGAAGGTTTAAAGAAATAGGAAGAATCTACAATACCGCCTGTCCAATCAGTCCCCACGGCAATATCTTCCCCCCAAACCGTTGGAAGCCATTGATCCCGGCAGTTCAATCATTCGACTCCAGTCCATGCTATCCGTAGAGAACGTCCATGAGCCAGACAGATCAATCTTGTCAGTCTGCTGACTGCAAGAAAAACAAAGCAAAGAAAATGAGAGTAATGCTGCTGCTTTCATATTATCAAATTTTGAGTTTACAAACTTTTGTTTTGGTAAAAATAAGCACAACTTTCCACCCTAATAATGTAATATTTTTCTGGAAAGATGTAATATTTTACTATTTCCCTCAACATACACCCTAACAAAAAAGAAATCTTCTTACAAAATCAGTTTAGAAATCCAAATAAATACCTACTTTTGCCCTCAAATAAATTATGCTATGGAAAAGAAAAAGACGGCTTTCCCAATGAGAAAGCCATTGTCATTCCTCTGGAGAATCTTTTAAGAATCAAAGAAAATCCCATGACACGCCTGCTGCATCCCACAGATGTAGCTACTATCCTCATGCCGAAGGTCACTACCGGGAACGTGCAGAAGGAAGCCCGCAGCACATTCTGATTTACTGCCACGAAGGAGAAGGCTGGTACAATATCGGAAAAGGAAGATGCACGGTAAAAAAGAACGATTTCTTCATTATCGAAGCGGGTACACCGCATGTATACGCCGCTTCTACCAGCCATCCGTGGAGCATTTACTGGATTCATTTTACCGGTGAACAAAGCCACCTGTTTTCCGAGCTGTTCAACCGTACCATCTACATTGACGATTCGCCTACGGCCCGTTTCAACGACCGCATCCAGTTGTTCAATGAGATTTTAGTAAACCTTGAAATGGGATACAGCATCGAAAATTTGGAGTACATCACGCTCTGCCTATGGTACCTGCTCGGCTCCTTCCGATACATTCCTCAGTTCCGCGAAATCAACAAGCCCAAAACACAAGATACCATACAGAAAGTCATCAATTACATGAAGGCTAATCTGGACAAACAACTGACACTGGAAGACATGGCCGAAAGCGTGAACTACTCACCTACTTATCTGAGTACACTCTTTACACAAAAATCGGGTATGTCTCCCATCAACTATTTCAATCAGTTGAAAATTCAGAAGGCATGCCAGCTCTTGGACTTTACCGACAAGAAAGCAAAAGAAATAGCTTTTGAACTGGCCTTTAATGATCCGTATTATTTTTCAAAAGTATTCACTAAATACATGCACATGTCACCTAAAGAGTATCGTATGAAGAAAAAGGGATGAGAAAAACT
>ENA-OPZC01000014-OPZC01000014.1-human-gut-metagenome-genome-assembly--contig:-NODE-14-length-29162-cov-1.193043_pt1 | contig 29162 bp, 32 predicted proteins | sample MGYA00242477_ERZ504491 | MGnify/ENA primary metagenome ERZ504491 (study PRJEB26092, sample SAMD00036249) | human gut metagenome | host: Homo sapiens | study: EMG produced TPA metagenomics assembly of... | reverse complement strand
ACAGACTTCGCAAGAGCTGCGAACTGACCGAAGAATTTGCAAAGAAGGAAGGCCGCCGTCCGCGTATCATGATTGCCAAGATGGGACAGGACGGACACGACCGTGGTGCAAAAGTAGTTGCAACAGGTTATGCCGACTGTGGTTTCGACGTAGATATGGGACCGTTGTTCCAAACTCCTGCCGAAGCTGCTCGTGACGCAGTGGAAAACGACGTTCATGTAGTAGGTGTTTCTTCATTGGCTGCCGGACACAAGACACTGATCCCGCAGATTATTGAAGAATTAAAGAAATTAGGTCGTGAAGATATTTTGGTCATCGCCGGTGGTGTTATCCCCGCTCAAGACTATGACTTCTTATACAAGGCAGGTGTTGTAGCAATCTTCGGTCCCGGAACCTCTGTTGCCAAAGCAGCTGTTCAGATTATGGACATTTTACTGGACGAAGAGGAATAAGCTTTTTCACCTGAATAGTTTATCATTTTAAACAATAGTAAAGAATCTGTTTACACTTATTTTGTGTTTACAGGTTCTTTACTTCATTCAAAACAATGGATTATAGCAATTAGAACAAGTATAAATTAAATCCATTTCTTCTAAATTACCCAAAAACATCAACAAAAATTGATATTAGACAACCCTAGTAATACAAAAAGAAAACCAGAAAAGCTATCGGTCTTGCAAAACAAAGGTTATGTCAAGCAAAAAGGTGGGACAAAACTTTCAAGAAAAATTCTGCCCACCTCCTTTAAGAGAAAATTTATGTGTTAGAGAGAATTATCAATAGTTCTTCGTACAAAGTGAATTAAAGTCAGTTTCAATTTTAGGTATCTCCCACACCCAACCTTGTGCATCTTTATCCTTTTCAAGAAAAGTACAGAAAGCTATATCAAAATTTGATCCACGCTTAATAGACATATGCAAACGTTTCAAATCATAAAAACGAAAACCTCACCCCACAATTCCACCCGGCGACTATTCATAATTTCCTCTGCCAAAGCATCACCGATATTTCCTTTTGAAACATAAGAGGGATCGCGGGTTATCTGGAATTTAGTAAACACAGCCTGCGCCTCACTATCTTTTCCTGCACGAGCCAATGCTTCGGCCTGGGTGAGATACATTTCTGCCAAACGCATAAATGCGACATCACCTACAGCATCGGCTGTAGAACGGGCAGTAAACTTACGGTTTGATAAGCATTCTTTGCATAACTTGATGATGGAACAGATGCTTCCCCTGTCGGATCCCACCACGCACGCCGTAAGTCTGTTTCAGACATCGTTTCATAAGCATCCACATTTATGCACTTCACTCCCTGACGAATGGCACTGGAGTTAAAGTTCCATGACATATATGCATAATAAGAATAAAAATAGACAGTCTTATCATCGGGAGTCATTGCAGCATACATCGCTTCTTTAGTGTCCGTCGTGATATTGGCAAACCCACAATTCAACTGACTGCCAGTCATCAACCGGTGACCACCAGCTTCAGCTAAAGAAACAGACTTCCCTGCATAAACCGCCGCATTATTATAATCTTGCATGGCCAGTGCTACACGTGCCTTCAATCCCCATGCCACCATCTCGCTATAATGATTGACATCATTTACTTTTATTCCACTCAAAAGTATACAAGCCTCATCCAAATCATTATTGATTTTAGCATAAACATCTTCTACGGAATTACGTGCCTGCTCTTCGGCCACAGCTTTTTCACGATAAGGAATTCCATCCTGTGTATTATCCTTGCCGGCTTCATAACGTTTTGCATAAAGCTGGACCAAATTAAAATGAGCCCAAGCACGGATACATAAGGCTTCTCCCTTTATCTGGTCAAACAATTCCTGGCTAGTTATTTCAACTTCCTCCAAACCCGCCAAAATTTTATTGGCATTCAGAATCCATTGATAATAAATCTGCCAGAACTTATAATTATAACCATTCGTTTCATTCATATTGCATTGCCATCCTAAATAGGCCGCCTTCATCCATGTATTTGTCTGCCAATTCATATCATCAGCCTCTGCATCACGTGACATCATAAAACCGGGTTCACCGCCCAGACACTGATATCCGCTTTCCTGAGAAACCATCTCTTTATGAATTCCGTTCAATGCTATATAAAGATTGTCCAACGAGGTGTTTATTGTCGTTTCTGAAACAGAGGTAGACGGAATGGTATCCAGATAATCACCGGCACAACCGGATAGAGACATTACTCCAACTGTCGCTAATCCTAATGTTATATTTTTAATTGATCTCATAATTCTTTTATTTTTTAGAATGAAACATTTAAGCCTAACGTGATATTACGGGACGGCATATACTCATTATAAGTTACACCGGAATAGTTGGCCATCGGGTTCAATCCCTGACGGGCTTTCAACATGAACAAGTTTTCCGCAGTCAGATTCAAACGGGCACTCTTAAGCATCACTTTGCTCAACCAAGTTTTTGGGAGCTGATAGCCAATAGTGACAGATCTTAAATTAAGATAATCCGAGCTGGTAAGCCAACGAGTTGAATAAGACTGACCAATATTCGTGGTATGAGCCGCACTATTGTCTATACGGGGAACCTCAGTAATATCCCCTGCCTGTTTCCATGCTTTTAACAAATCCGGACTTTGTGCATAACCAAATTCAGTCATACTCATCATGGTAGCATAATTAGTATCCAGAATCTGACCGCCCAACTGGTAAGAGAATACAGCAGCCAAATCAAAGTTCTTATAACTAACTCTGACATTAAACCCACCATACACATCAGGAATAGAAGAACCGCTGAAGTCGTATTTAGCATAAGTATACGAATTGGTCAATTCCTTACCATCAATAGTCACTACTGTTTTTTTATACTCATCAAACTGGCTCTGCGTAATGTTTCCATCCCCTGTTCCGATATTCCCTTGATTATATTTACTTACATCAGCCACATATAAACCATCACCGGTCTGAGGGTCTACCCCATGCCATTGACGAAGCCAGAATTCATAAATGGACTTTCCTTCCAACCACTTTTTAGAGCCACTGATATATCCATTTTCTTTCATTGTAGCCGGCAGGTTCTTGATCTTATTCTTCACAAAAGTAGCATTGGCCCCAACTGATACACTCCAATCTTTATTTTTAAATGCATTATAATCCAACTCTATTTCCACTCCTGAATTAGTGACCTTACCGATATTCTGTATAATGGATGTTACTCCGACAGAAGCAGGCTGGGAAACATCAAACAACAAATCCTTGGAATCTTTCTTAAAATATTCAATAGTACCCGTCAAACGGTCAAACAAACCAAATTCAAGAGCAATATCCGTAGATATTTGTGTTTCCCATTTCAATGAGGGATTGGCTATCACCGTGAAGTAGGCTCCAGCTTCTGAGCCATTCTTATATCCCAAACCATATAAGGTCTGATAAGGATAATAATCAGGATCACCATCACTATCCAATATATTATCATTACCTGTTTCACCGTAAGAAGCACGTAATTTCAAGTTATTCACCCATTTCACATCCTTCATAAATGCCTCTTCACTAATTCTCCAGCCTGCTCCGAACGACCAGAAATTCCCCCATCGGTTCTCTTTTGCAAAACGCGAGGAACCATCATGGCGATAAGAAAGTGAAGCGTAGTATTTATGCGCATAATCATAATTGATACGGCCAAAGTAACCTTCCTTTTTATAGGTGTTCGTATAGGAGCTAAGTGAACTGATATTTACGAAATTACCAAATTCATACATGCCCGAAACTGTTTCCTGGGTCTTCATGCCATATAAATACTCATACTTATAAGAATAGTTTTCATGTCCCAAAAGAACGTCAAAGTTATGATTTCCGATAGACTTGCTATAAGTTATCAATTGATTGAAGGTCTGAGTCAGCGTTCGGGTAGACATTTGGTTCAAACGACCCGGTCCGGCAGTGCCATCGCCCACATAAGGATTTTCATAGACTTTACGACGATAATCAATATTATTGATAGAGTAATTGGCTGTAAGGTTCAACCCTTCAACCGGAGTCAAAGTGAGATAAGTATGTCCAGTCTGATTAACACGCACCAGTTCACGTTGATTGAACTCTGTTTCAGCTATCGCATCACGTCCATTATTCGACAAGCGAGTTCCTTCATAATCATAAATATATTCACCCGGATCAGTAGTTGCCTTACCATTAGCATCCAAATAAGCACCGGTTTCCAAATCATGTTTATGAACGGGATATATAGGAGCCATGGTACGAATAAAACGGGTAAGGTTACTATATGAACTCGAATTTCCCGAATCTGAAGTTGAATAATTGGATACCGTACGCGTTACTCCCAAATTCAAACCAGTCTTGAACCATTTAGTAGGATACACATTATAAATTCAAAACGACCAGAATAACGTTCAAAGTCAGTCTTGATCATATAACCATCATCATTTAAATAGCCAACAGAAGCATAAGTATCACTTTTTTCTGTTTTTGTATTATAACTCAAATTATATTCCTGACGATAACCGGTCTTGAAAGCTGCATCTTCCCAATCCAAATCATCCCCCCACTTCAATGCATCAGCAGAAGAATTCAGTTTTCCATCAGTTCCGACAATGGCATCATCTGCGACACCAACAAAAGGATTATACTTCAATGTACTTCCAATTTTAGATGTTGCCAATGAGGCCGCCGTTGCAGCATCCTTACCAGATGTAATATAAGAGTTCTTCAACATCTCCCATTGTAAAGGATAGTAATCATAAATCCCCACCTTTTTATAATCTTTATAAGCCCTGTTTGACCATCCTTGGTTAATGGTTAAGTTTACTCCTGTTCCACCTGACTCTTTACCTTTTTTAGTAGTAATCAAGATCACACCATTACCCGCACTTGAACCATACAAAGAAGTAGATGCCGCATCTTTCAATATAGTCATAGACTCAATATCCGCAGGATTAATATCACCTATGCTGCCATTGTATATAGTTCCGTCCACTACATATAAAGGAGCATTGGATGCATTGACTGAGCCAAACCCACGAATACGGATAGAAGAAGATTCACCAGGTTGTCCGGTGGCAGCAGTCACCTGAACTCCGGAAGCATTTCCTTCCAATGCAGCTGTAACATTAGTGATAGCACGTTTCTCTATGGATTTGGCCCCTACTGTGGAAGCAGCTCCTGTAAAAGATGATTTTTTCTGTGTACCATAAGCCACTACAACGACCTCATCAATCAATTCCGTATCACTTTGCATCACTACTCTTTGCTCACCACCCTTTATAGCCAATTCTTGTGTTTTCATACCGACAAACGATATTACCAAAGATTTTGCATTGACCGGAATATTGTTTATACTATACCGGCCATTCATATCGGTAATAGTTCCAAGGGTAGTACCTTTCACAAGAACCGAAGCTCCGACAATCGGCTCATTGTCTTCTGCCGAAACTACAACTCCAGTAATTCGGGATACTTGAGCCATTGCCATACCTGTCCATAGGAATAGACAAGCCAACGTAAACAAAACTCTCTTTTTCATAAAAAAACTTTTTAATTTAACGTTCATAAATGCTAAGTCTTCTTAGAACTTAGATAAAAACGCTCAAAAAGAGTTGTTTTGCTGGATTTGGCAAGCAAAAAGTAAGGCTTAATAGAATAAAATTATTTATTATCCAACATTTTATCTGCAATTTCTTTGATATTTAATATATTTTCATATCTTTGCAGCAATATTTAATATAAAGTTCTAAGAGAACTTAGGTCATGTTAATAATTGAATTATAGGGAATTAATAAGACTCAAAACATATTGTAACACTTTTACATACCTCACATATTCTCAGACAAAATGAAGTTCCTTGGGAAGAGTTACAATTTACCTTTGTCTACAATCAGCAAGGGCCACGCCGAAATTCGACGAAGCCCATTCCTAAAATACTCCATTTACCCATCCTTACTCCCCAAAGACAAGTACAATATTTATTCTTCTATCAACTCATACTTTCCTTCCGGGAACCAGCGTTCCAATATATTATCCACTTCTGATTCAATCTCAGGAGTCACATAGCGGCACACCTTTTTATAAGCATAAACCAAAGATACCGCTTCATCAATCCAGCCGATAATTGGTAACCGCTTAGCCGAAATCAAATCGATCGGCAATACCAGATACGAAAGTGCCGCCACAATCAACATCTTATCCGAAGAAGGAGTTCGGGGCTTCGCAATACATAATATAATAGAAGTACAGGACGAGCAGTCGTTCTACCGGTGGCCTTTGCGTAATCCGTAATTTTCTCCCACAGGAGTTCATAATCAATCAAGTTTTTTTTCATTTTCATATATGATTTTGTTAAGGGTAATATATCTATTATTCCGGTAAATTTATGAACTTAACTTCGTAAGCCAAGCAACTTATGTTCGTGAATCAAGTTACTTAACTTACTTGCCCCATGAACTTAAGCTCATTCAAATGATTATCTTGTTTATTTTCCGGTACTCATCACTCCGGAATCGTTATCACTATTATTCACCCTCCGTTGACCTGTCTTAAACTTACGGCCAAACGAGAAATTATAAGAAACACTTGCCAAAAACATTTGTGAGCTCTCCTTCACATAATTCGTTTTTTTTATAAGAAGCATATTTATTCCAGTTCTCAGTCTGTTGCTTATAATTATCCGTAAACGGATTGAAAGCGCCTAGCCCCACACGCAAATTCTTATGCGTGTAATACATCATCAATACCTGAATATTCTCTCCCCCCGACAAGGTTTCCCCCCAGAAATTATTCCAGTTAGTATTCATCTGCCAGTAAAGAGAGAACTGCTTGTAATTAAAGGATGCTTCAGCATTACAATACCAGTTTGTATAAATATGAGAATATGTATTACCATGACTCATATAATGGTTTACTCCACCGGTAAACGAGAACTGTAGCATATCCTTAATAGGACCGACACGCAAAGTCAGACGCCCCGATAATTTCTGCCAATCCTTTTGATTGTCCCATGTCTGTACAATCTTGTCACCGTCCTGATACTTCTCGTCCATAATGGCATTCGGCTGATAATCATACGCTCCCCAAATATTAGAATAAAATATACCTTTCTGCCATTCGTATGTCAACTCTGTGTGATAACGCAAATAGGCTTTCAAGTTCGGATTGCCTCGTCTGATTTGCAACGAATCCACAATCTGTTCTACAGCACTTAAATCCCCCAATGACGGCGAAGCATTACTGATATCGGATTTCCAACGAACAAATGAATTTCCCGGTAATGCATAATGCAGTACCAAACGGGGATTAAAACTATAATTCTCATACGAATCATCACCACTTTGTTTATAATAAGAACGAGTAACGCCTACCCCCAATCTGTAGTCCAATTTTTTCACCTTTCCTCTATATTCACCATAAACATATGTATCCCCTTGATTCATATCCGTTTCATAATAATGACCGTTACGGTATTCATTATTGGCAAAAGACTGAGTATGGCGCAAACCGAAACTCAAGGAATTTCCTTTAGAAAATTGCTTCTCATAAACAGCCTCCCCAATCAGAGAATATTTATCTCCCAATACATTATTATTAATATCAGTCAACAACTCATCCTGCAAACTTTCTTGATACAAACGGCGTGATTTTTCCTTATTATAAGTACCGACCACATTGAATACCAAAAGTTGCTTATTTTTCAATCCCTGTTGATAATAAAGATCCAACGAAGGACGAGACCAACTTTCTTTAGTACGGTCTATCATATCCACCTTATCATCAGAATCGGCAACATTAGTCAATACTCCTTGATAATTCCAATGCGGCTGGCTATTACTTCTCAAACGAAAAGTAGCACTGAACAATGAATTTTCGGTCTGCTGCAAATTATAATTCATACTTAAATTATTCATAAACATAGATCCGTGCCCCGGTTCACCTTCTTCTATACGATGTAATGTCGTTCCGTCCGCCAAATGGAATTCCTCTTCATTATCCCGGTACATACCATAGAAATCGCGAGGTCCCATGTAATACGAAACGCCAAACTCCGACTTCTTATGGTTCACTTTTCCAAAAACATTATATTCTCCCCACATGGCATTCATCCCCTGAGACAAATCCACTCCAAAGTTTCCCCCCCGTTTCCGGACGGCGGACAATATAATCAAGCACTACCTCAGCATTACCATAACGTAAACCTGGATTGTCATGATACTCTATTCGAATAATGTCTGATGGCTGTAATGCCTTAATCTCTTCAACTTCTGCTTTTCGCTCCATTAATACGAAGCTGAAGTTCTCCTCCCCCTAACACTCCTATCTCATTATTCATGGGGTTTATCTGAATACGGGGAAGCATCATCTGTTGCAACAGATTGACTCCATTTGTCGAAACCTTCATTTGCCGTTCAGAAGGAAAAATCAACTTACGATCCGAATGACTGATCTGTCCGGAAGCACTAACTGTTACACCTTCCATAGCCACAGCATCATCTTCCAACAAAATTTCCCCTAAATTTATATTCTGTTTAATTCCGTCTAATACAATGAATTGCGTACGATACCCCACACAGGATAGTGCCAATAAATAATTGCCTGCATAAACCTTATTCAGCAAGAAATCGCCTTTGCCATTCGTAGTAGTCCCTCCAACAAAAACCGAATCTGCTGTTTGTAAAACTACATTAACATATTCTGCTGCCTTTTTGCTTGTCGCGTCTTTCACAGTGCCCTTTATAATTATTTGTTGGGCAAAAACTCCTTGTACCATACTGACTACCAGTATGGCTATCATTACTATTTTTCTCATTTTAAATATTATGATTTTATTCTTTTTACAAGATGGCCTGTCCTGCTTAAAAGTTATTGTTTTACTGTTTAGACGCTAGAAACTGAAAAAAAGTTGCACTTCCCTAAACTTTTTGCTTAAAAAAAGGTTATATTTGCAGAAAACCTGTTTCAATAATGAAAAAAATTCTTCTAACATTAGCACTTGCCTTTTGTTGTGCTGCAGGGCAAGGACAAACTACAGCCAAACCGGCAGATGTCAATATTCAAGAGTTAAATACAAAGTGGGCAAAATTCACTCAGTATGCCGAACAAAAGCAAATAAATAAAGCGGTAGAAGAGGGAATACGGATAAGTACGCTCTTTACTCAAAACAGGCAATATAAAGAAGCCTTTGCCACTTGCCGACAAATGGATGCATTGATTTATTATAATGAGCAAGAAAAAAAAATCACCCGAATACAAATTACGTTTCATGGTGGGTAAAGAACGCCTGCGTATGTATACGAATCTAAAAAATACAGAACAATGCAAGATACTATTGAAACAACTTCATTCCTATACAGACCAATTAAAATCAGACTCTTTACAAGAAGAGCTTCTAATGACGGAAGCCAATTATTATCAAACTTTCGGTATGACAGACAAAAGCTTAGGAATGTTACAACATCTTATTCCAAAAGCGCTCTGCCGGTAAAGACGAAAAAGGAATAGACCAATGCTATAAAGACATGTTGGGATATGCCGAACAGAATAATAATGCCCCATTGGCTATTGCAATGAGAAAACTTTATACTTCATGGCAAGATTCCATAAAAGCAGTAAAAACAGCCAATGAACTAAACACACTGCAACAAAAATATGAAACCAGTCAAAAGACTTTGCAGGAAAAAGAAGACAAGATTACCACAAATCTAATTATTATCATTGCACTATGTGTGTTATCCGCCATATTGGCTGCCGGATTATTATTCTTAGCTACCCTGTTATTTAAACATATCCGCCAAGTAAAGAAATTGAAACATAGCCTGCAGATAGCGAATGAAAACAATGAGCAGAAGTCTAAATTTATCGGTAATATCAGCGCCCAAATTGAACCAAGTCTGAATACAATAGATGAAGCAACAAAGGAAACAATATCCACCCCAATATTACATGAAAACATCAAGGCACTGAAAGAACTAATGACAGCTATCCAGACGTATATTTCATTGGAAGAAACACGTGAAGAACATTATCCGCTAAAGGAACTGAACATAAATACATTGTGTGAAAGTATTATGGAAAAAGCGAAAATAAACTTCAAATCCGGAGTAGAAGCAGTGGTAAATGTTCCACGTGTAAATATTAAGACAAATGCAGAAGAATTGGAACGTATATTAAACCATTTATTGAACAATGCGGCAGAATATACGAAAAGTGGTAAGATTTCACTGGAATTCAAAAAACGAAGCGCCCATACACATCAATTCATACTAACTGATACGGGAACGGGAATTCCGGTTGAAGCACGTGAAAAACTGTTCAAGCCATTTGCAGAAATACGCGATTTAACGCAAGGAAACGGACTAGGGTTGCCTACTTGCAGCCTTATCGCTTATAAATTAATGGTACACTGACTTTGGACACTGATTATAAAAAAGGAACTCGGTTTATACTGGAACTTCATGTATAATAGTGTACATTCTCACATATTAACACGGATTATTCATTTTGACAATCAATAAATTTGATGTAATCCATGTTAATATGTGATGATTCCTGTACCTCTCCGCTAGTGAGATTATAAATAATTAATGAGAAGAAAGAGACAACACATCCAATCCTGAAGGAATTTGGAATACCCTTAATCCAAATTCGGGAAGAACAGCCAACAAATGGTCAAAAACCTCTGCTTGCAAACGTTCGTATGGAATCCAGTCTTTATTGGCTGAGAAGAAATAAAGTTCTATGGGTAATCCTTGCGGCGTAGGTTGTAATTGACGCACCATCAAAATCAATTCTGTATTCACCCGAGGATTATGACGCAAATAATATTCCAGATAGTGACGAAATACATAAAGATTCACCTCCTCCTTTCCTGTCTTTTCAAAGCCTGACATCCAGACTTGTTTTTCAAATTTTTTCATTTGTTCCGGTGTACAGAAACGGACCGTATTCATATCTATATTAATAGAACGTTTCACTCTGCGTCCACCACTTTCCCTCATGCCACGCCAATTCTGAAACGAATCACTGACCAATGCATAAGGTGGGACTGTAGTTATAGTATTATCCAATTGCGTACCTTTACAGTGGTAAGAGTCACTTCTATTACTGTACCGTCCGCTCCGTATTTCGGCATGGTAATCCAATCTCCCGGACGGAGCATATCATTGGCAGAAAGCTGGACTCCGGCTACCAGCCCCATAATCGTATCTTTGAAAACCAACATCAAGATAGCTGCAGAAGCACCCAATCCGGTAAGAATATTCACAGGATCTTTATCAATCAAGGTACTGACTATAATGATCACCCCTACACAAATCACAATCAGTTTTATCATCTGATATACCCCTTTCAGAGGATGATTCTTTAGTTTCTCATGTTCGCTTGAAATGGTATAGAGGGAAGTCAGAAAAGAACAAATCAACTTCATGGCTACAGCGTGATATACACCCAGCATAGCTTCAGAATGAATGTCAAAGTCACAGGTTCATGCGGAAAAGCAAAAGGAAGCAATACATACAATATAATAGGTGGAATAAGATGACACATATTATCTAATACAGCATCATTGAATAAATAATCATCCCAAGTAGCCTGAGTCCTTGCCGTCAGTTTCTTTATAGTAGGAACTACTATTTTTCTACAAAAATAATCTGCCACAAAAGCAATGATCAGAATCCCTGCTATAATGACAATACGCTGGGTTATGCCCAGGCTTTCCTTATGCACACCCATCTGTTGCAATAAGTTAGTAATATCGTTATTTATTGTATCCATATTTCCATGTGTTTGTCGCAAAGATACACAAATTCACCACAGATAACGCAAATCCATACAGTTTTTAAATCGAGTTGTCCGTATAAATCTGACCAATCTGTGGTGAAACCAAACAATTATTTTTTCTTAGTCAGCCATTTTTCCTGAATATGCTGCATCACTTCATACCAGTTAGGAATATAAATGGTAGCAAAAATTGTATTCACAGCCATACCGAACACCACTGCCGCACCCAGTGCCACACGGCTGCCTGCACCGGCTCCTGTGGCAAACAACAACGGCATCACACCCAGCACGAAGGTAAATGAAGTCATCAGGATAGGACGCAAGCGCACATGCCCTGCCTCGTATGCCGCCTCACGGATAGGATTGCCGGCCTTACGGTAATCACGGGCGAACTCCACAATCAAGATACCATTCTTCGCAGACAAGGCTATCAGCAGAATAATACCGATCTGGGTATAAATACTCACCGGAACCCCCATCACCCAGCAGCCCAACATCGCTCCCAAAATAGCAACCGGAAGCCCCATCACGGCAGCCACCGGACTTGTCCAGCTTTCATACTGTGCCGCCAGTACCAAATAGGCTACCAACAAGGCCATGATTAAAATAATTGTAGTAGTATTACCTGCCTGAGTTTCCTGATAGGCAACAGAGGTCCATTCATATCCAAACTCACCACCTAGCTGATTTTTAATCAAACTCCCCATAGCCTCTATCGCCTGTCCGGAACTACTGCCCGCAGCCGGCGTACAAGTGATGGAAGCAGCCGAATACATATTATACCGGTTTATCTGGTCCATCCCCAGTTTTTGTTCTATCTGCGTAAAACTGCTGAAAGGCACCATCTCTCCCTTCGAATTGACCACACTCAGTTTTAACACATCATCAATCACTTTTTGGGCTTGTTCGCCAGCCTCCAATTTCACTTGGTAGATACGGCCGAATTCCACAAATCATTTACATAAGCCTGCCCCATGTAATACCCTAATGTAGAAAAGACCTGATTCAACTGCAAACCCATCAACTGAACTTTATCCCGGTCTATATTCAAAAAATATTGAGGTACATTCGCTTGATACATACTGCTCATGGAAGCGACAGCCGGCTCATTATGATAATTAGCCAATAAAGCCTCAACTGCCTTTTGCAGTTCTTCCGGACCCAAAGACTTACGATCCTCCAGTTCGAGTTGTAAACCACCCGTATTGCCCATACCTGGAATAGCAGGAGGAATAATACCAAAGACTTGGGCTTCCTGTATCATGGCATATGCCTGTCCGTTAAAACGATTGACCACCGCTTGAGCGGTATGCTCTTTACCCGCACGCTCTTTCCAATTCTTCAGCACCACAAAATAGGTAGCCGCATTAGGCAACTGACCACCTCCCATGATACTGAATCCGTTTACGCCCAAATAAGTCTTCACTTCGGGATACTCTGACAAAATAGCATCAATCTGCTTACCCACCATCTGTGTACGCTCTAAAGAAGAAGCTGCCGGAAGCTGAATGGCAATCATAAAATATCCGTCATCTTCTTCAGGAATAAAGGTGCTGGGCCATTTTACAAACATCAGAATAGCAATGACTGAGATTACGATATAAGAACCGATAGCAATGACCGGCCGTGCCAACAACCATTTTACCGAAGCGTCATAAACCCGCTGCATCCAGTCATTCATCTTGTCAAACCAGAGGAACAAACGCGCTTTATGCGTCGGGGTGGGACGGAGCAACAGAGCGCAGACTGCCGGAGTCAAGGTCAATGAGTTGAAACCACTTATCACTGTAGAAGCCGCGATGGTCAAAGCAAACTGTTTATAAAGCTGCCCGGAAATACCGCTAATCAGCGTAGTAGGAATAAATACGGCAAGCAGTACCAGCACCACTCCGACAATAGGTCCGGTAATCTCCCCCATAGCCTGCTCGGTAGCGGCACGGGCGTCCAGCTTCCCTTCATCCAGAATACGGGTGGCATTTTCAGTCACCACTATGGCATCATCCACTACAATGGCTATAGCCAATATCAAGCCGAACAGTGTCAATGTATTGATGGAAAAGCCTAAAGCAGCCATTACCGCCAATGTTCCGATAAGGGACACAGGGATAATAAGACAGGGGATAAGAACCGCCCGCCAGCTTTGCAGGAAAAAAAAGATAACCAGCACCACCAGAATAATCGCTTCCACAAAGGTCTTCATCACTTCATCAATGGAGTCGTGTACCACATCGGTAGTATCCAACGTCACATTGTATTTCACCCCGGCCGGAAATGTTTCAGCCAGTTCCGCCATACGGGCACGGACGTGTTTAGAAACATCCAGCGAATTACTTCCCGGCAACTGGTAAACAGCAATAGCAGCCGTAGGTTGCCCTTTCAAGCGGGAAACAACTCCATACCCGGCACTGCCCAACTCAATTTTTGCAACATCTTTCAGACGGAGCACTTTTCCCTGGTCTTCCACTCTCAATATGATGTCGCCGAACTCTTCGGGAGTAGAAAGACGTCCTTTTACATTCAGCGTATATTGAAAATCATTATCGGCCGAACTGCCGATGGGTTGTCCCACATAACCGGCAGACACTTCCATATTCTGACTTTGAATGGCAGCATAAACCTGCTGCGGGGTAATATTGCGGATACGCATGGTTTCAGGATTCAGCCATACGCGCATGGAATAATCACCGGCTCCCATGACATCCACCGCTCCTACCCCTGGTACACGTGTCAACTGGTCTACCAGATTCAAATTGGCATAATTGGTCAGATAAAGGCCATCATAAATACTGTCACCACTCAGTGTAAGCATCATCACAATATTGGATGACTGCTTCTGCACCGTCACTCCCTGTACCTTCACAGCTTCGGGTAAAGAATTCAATGCTACACTGACACGGTTTTGTACCATCACAGTTGCCATATCGATATCCGTTCCCACTTCGAAAGTCACTGTCAGCGAATAAGCGCCCGATGCAGAGGAATTGGAACTCATATACAACATTCCGTCCACACCGTTTACCTGCTGTTCAATGGGGATACCGACAGTTTGAGCTACAGTTTCAGCATTGGCACCCGGATATACCGCACTGACTTGCACGGTAGGAGGCGTAATATCGGGATATTGCGCCACGGGCAATATATTCAGGGTTACAAGTCCGGCCACCACGAATAACAAAGCCAGCACCGTGGCAAATATAGGCCGTTCTATGAAAAATTTTGAAAACATAAGGCTATTGAAGTTTATTGGTTTGTTCTATCGGTTTAATTTTCATGCCTTGACGCACTTTCAACAATGCCTTGGTGACATAACGTTCGGAAGGTGACAAGCCACTTTTTACAACACGCATATTATGATCCGCCAACTGCCCGACTTCAATATGCCGATAATTCACTATATCACTGTCATTCACTACATACAAATATTTACCCAACTGGTCTGTTCCGATAGAAGCATCATTAACCAACACTGCATTCCGCGCTTCACCGTATGGTAAGGTGACACTGACAAATAATCCGGGACGAAGCATCCCGTCAGGGTTATCCAATTCCGCACGCAAACGGAGAGTACCTGTAGTTAATGTCACATTGGGAGAAAGATAATCCAGTTTCGCTTTCCATGACTGTGGTGCCCCGTCAGTTCCCAAACGCAAGGTTACAAAATGAGTTTCCGCAGGAATCTTGCTGGCAGCCTCCTGGGCCAGCTCGTATGTCAGATATTGGTTATCTGCAATATTAAAATAGGAATACATACGGTTATCCTTATAAACAGTAGCCAATTTAACCGGTTGCAAAGCACCACCGATGTATGCTCCGACAGAATAAGCTGATACATCAACCACTCCATCACAAGGAGCCTTGACATAGCAATAACTCAAGTTGGTACGCGCAGTTTTCAAAGCTGCTTCAGCATTACTTACGGCAGCCTCACAAGCCGCCACATGACTTTCCGCCTGTAAATATTGTATACGGCTCACCGCATCACTTTTTATCGCTTCTTTCATACGTTGATAACTACTGACAGCATATTCAAGATTGGCTTTAGCCGTTTTTAATTCAGCTTCCGCTTGTTTCACTGAATTTTCATAAAGTGTCGGTTCTATAACGAACAATACCTGTCCCTGACGTACCCGGGAACCAGGTGCAAAATTCTTGGATTGTAAAGTTCCATTTACTCGTCCCACCAAATCTACAGTAGATTCCGCTTCCAGATAACCGGGATAATCTTTGGTCAGCGTCACATTTTCCACCAAAGGTTTCGCAACATCTACAGGCAATGCCTGCATTTCTGTCTGAGAAGGTTTATTTTTATCGCAGGCGGTCAACACACATACCGTCCATGCGAAAGCTATCATTATTTTTTTCATATCTTGGGTTAGGTTTTTATTATTTCTATAGTTCAACAGCTTTTCCGTCGCAGCCTACCAGCCTCCTCCCAATGCCTGATACATCTGAATCAGACAAAGCAATGAATATCCCTGTGCCTGCACCAATGAATTCTCGTATGACAGTAACGAACGCTGTGCATCCAATACATTTTGGAAAGGGCTCAGCCCCTGTTTGTATAAGTCCAATGAAAGTTTAAATGCCTCTTTACCCTGATTCAGCATCTCACGACATGCCACAATCTGTTTAATGGAATTCTTATAACTACTCATGGCATTATCCACCTCCTGCACCGCTGTAAGAACCGTAGTATTGAACTGATTGATTGTTTCATCCAGTTGTGCACGCTGCAAGCGTACATTATTCGCACGCTGGCCACCATTAAAAATCGTCCAGCTCATAGAGGGAGCGATACTCCATGTCATACTGCTACGTCTAGTAAAATCTTTCATATCATGTGAAGCATAGCCGAAGGAACCATTCAGAAAAAATGAGGGAAGCCAATCGGTCTTGGAAGCTCCCAACAAGGCTGCTTGTGCATTGACTTGACGTTCGGCAACCCGTACATCGGGACGTCGTAAAAGTAATTGTCCGGGAAGACCGACCCCTACCGGCTCTATATAATCGGGTAACGGTTTTCCCGTTTCCAGTGCAGCCGTCACATCCTGAGGATAAAGCCCGAGCAATACAGCCAACGCATTCATATATTGAATAATACCGGATTCTGTAGCAGGAATAGAAGCCAATGTACTATAATAAACCGATTTAGCCTGAGCCACATCCAGTTTGGAAGCCAGTCCGGTATTATAACGCACTTCAGTTATATCCACCACCGCCTTTTGAGATAAAGCATTGCGCTGTAACACACTAAGTTCCTGTTGGGTCTCACGCAAATTAAAATAGGCTGACGCCACTTCTGCACAAAGACTTACCATCGTCGCATTGTACTCTTCACGACTTGCCGCAAAATTTTCTTTCTGCGCTTTCACCCGTTGGCGGATGGAACCGAACACATCCACCTGCCAGCTCATATTAACCGTTGCATCATAATACCCCACTCTGGATTGAGGCTGTCCCGTACCGGTATTGCCACTAGTCTGTTGGCGGTTCCACCCGGCATCCAATGACAAAGCCGGATAATAGCCTCCTCTGGCTATCCTCAGATTCGCTTTCGCCATATCTATACGATTCAAGGCTGTAAGGACAGACGGATTCTGCCTGACAGCCACATGAATCAATGAATCCAGTGTGGCATCCTGAAATACAGTCCACCAATGGTCATCCACCGGAAGCAGTTGTTGAAACATCGCATCCTCTTCTTGCCAATGTTCCGGCAAGGGTACATTCAATAATTTTTCGGCCCGCTGCTGGGCATTCAGTGCCAAAGGAATGATTAAAAGGAGCCATACTCCCCATCTACGTATTTTCCTCATAAGTTTATCACATTAAAAAACATTAGGAAAACACATGAAACAACGTTTTGTTTAACCCTTTTGACTTTCAAAAACAAGACAGCCTCTCCTTCTGAGAAGAAAAGGCTGCACCATACAATATGAAAAGAGAAGTTATTTCCCAAACATATTATTTATTAATGACATAGAACCGGTCAGCATACTTCCCAAGACATCCTGGTTGAATGCAATGGAATAGTTTCCGGGAGATAACTGTATATCCATTTGTACGATACCGTTTTTGCCGATTTTCTTCAATTCTTTAGCCTTTATATTATAATAGGCAAAACGGCGGAAACTTTGATACACATCACTCATCTCCACATCTACATGCTGCAATACAGAAGCGCCGCCTGCTACCGTAGGCAGCTCTAATGCCTTTCCATTATCCAACGTCAGGACACACTTACTGTCATTAGGAATTTCCACCTCATGCCCCGACCCGATAGTAACAGCCAGCGAATAACGTATGGTACTTTTATACTGAAATCCAGCGAGTGCCACATATACGTCCATATTATTGGAAACACCCAGATTCATACCCTCGCATACCACTGTACGCACTCCGGTCTGGTTGGTTTCATCATAAATTACCTTTTGTGCCATAGCTCCTATACCCAGAAGCAAAAAGGCGAATAAAAACAATACTTTCTTCATAATTCCTTTTTCATTTATTTTAAATCATAACAAACAAAACGCTATAAATATCCATTAATTGTGCCGAAAGTTACAAAAAAACAGCAAAACCATTGCGCAAACAGCATAACTTTGTGCATATTTTCTCCTCATATCCTTTTGTTGCTCAAATTGTTTAAGTAAATTTGTCGCCAGAATATTACTAATACCAAATATATTAAAGTATATGAGTTTAAAAATTGTAGTACTGGCAAAACAAGTTCCCGACACACGCAATGTGGGGAAAGATGCCATGAACGCTGACGGTACTATCAACCGTGCGGCACTTCCGGCCATCTTCAATCCGGAAGACCTGAACGCCTTGGAACAGGCACTCAGACTGAAAGACACACATCCCGGTTCTACGGTAACTATCCTGACCATGGGTCCCGGACGCGCTGCCGAAATCATTCGTGAAGGTTTATACAGAGGAGCAGACAATGGATATTTATTGACCGACCGTGCTTTTGCCGGTGCTGACACGTTGGCCACTTCATACGCCATCGCTACGGCTATCCGCAAAATAGGCGAATGTGACCTGATTATCGGTGGCCGTCAGGCTATCGACGGTGATACCGCACAGGTAGGTCCGCAGGTAGCAGAAAAGCTGGGATTAAGCCAGATTACTTACACCGAAGAAATTCTAAACGTGGACGAAACTGCCCGCCGCATCACCGTAAAACGCCACATTGACGGAGGGGTAGAAACTGTGGAAGGTCCTCTGCCTATTGTACTGACTGTAAACGGAAGTGCAGCTCCCTGCCGTCCGCGCAATGCCAAATTGTTACAGAAATACAAACGCGCTCTCGGCGCACAGGAAAAAGCAGCCATCACTAAAGACGGTTCTGAACTGCCTTACGCTGAACTATATGAAAAATTCCCTTACCTGAATATCACTGAATGGAGTGTGGCCGATGTAGAAGGCGACACCAAGCAGTGCGGTCTGTCAGGCTCTCCCACCAAAGTGAAGAAGATTGAAAACATCGTCTTCCAGGCAAAAGAAAGCAAGACCATGACAGGAAGCGACCAGGATGTGGAAGGATTGATTGTCGAACTGTTAGCTAACCATACAATAGGATAACGATTATGAATAATGTATTTGTATATTGCGAGATTGAAGGCACAACAGTGGCCGATGTGAGTCTCGAACTTTTAACCAAAGGTCGTAAATTAGCTAATCAGTTAGGCTGCCAGCTTGAGGCAATCGCTGCCGGAACCGGCCTTGCAGGAATTGAAAAACAAGTATTGCCCTACGGAGTAGACAAACTTCATGTATTCGATGCTCCGGGTCTGTTCCCTTATACTTCACTGCCCCACACTTCCATTTTGGTGAATCTGTTCAAAGAGGAAAAACCACAAATCTGTCTGATGGGCGCTACTGTTATCGGCCGCGATCTGGGACCGCGTGTATCTTCCGCATTGACCAGCGGACTGACTGCCGACTGTACCCAGTTGGAAATCGGTACCCACGAAGACAAGAAGAACGGCATCACCTATGAAAATCTGTTGTATCAGATTCGTCCCGCCTTCGGTGGTAACATCGTTGCAACCATTGTCAACCCCGAGCACCGCCCACAGATGGCGACCGTTCGTGAGGGAGTGATGAAGAAAGAGATTCTGGATGAAAATTATAAGGGTGAAGTGGTGAACCACGACGTTGCCAAGTTTGTTCCTGAAACAGACTATGTAGTCAAAGTCATTGACCGTCACGTAGAAAAAGCCAAACATAACCTGAAAGGCGCACCTATCGTGATTGCCGGAGCTATGGCATGGGATCTAAAGAAGGTTTTGACAAATTGTTCGAACTGGCCAAAGAACTTCACGCCGAAGTAGGTGCCAGCCGTGCAGCTGTCGATGCAGGTTATGCAGACCATGACCGCCAGATTGGCCAGACGGGTGTAACCGTCCGTCCCAAACTGTATATTGCTTGCGGTATCTCCGGACAAATCCAGCACATCGCAGGTATGCAGGATGCAGGTATCATCATCTCTGTAAACAGTGACCCGAACGCTCCGATCAACACCATTGCCGATTATGTGATTAACGGCACTGTGGAAGAAGTCGTTCCGAAATTGATTAAGTATTATAAAAAGAATTCAAAGTAGTCAGTAGTAGTCATAAGTAGTCAAAGTAGAAAAAAATGAAAAGTCAATCCTTTGAACAACTGATTGTTTGGCAAAAGGCACATTCGTATGTATTGGCCATTTACAAAATAACCAAGCAATATCCCAAAGAGGAATTATTCTGCTTGGTTAACCAGATGCGCCGTGCAGCAGCCTCTATCACTGCAAATATAGCGGAAGGATATGCTAAAATCAGCTCAAAGGACAAACTGCGTTTCTATAACATTTCACAAGGTTCGTTGGAAGAAACACGCAATTTCATTATCCTGTCGAAAGATTTAGGATACATCACATTGCAAGACAAAGAACAATTAGGCATACAAGCGGCCGAAATCAGCCGCCTGCTAAACGCCTACTGCATAGCCTTGTTGAAAAATGTATCGCCACCCACTACTTAACTACCCTTAGCTACTATTAACCACTCTAACTACTAAAAATTATGGCAAACTTTTATACCGATATACCGGAACTCAAGTATCACTTGAACAATCCGATGATGGAGCGCATCTGCCAACTGAAAGAGCGCGACTATAGAGATAAAGACGAGTTCGACTATGCACCGCAGGATTATGCCGATGCCATGGACTCTTACGATAAAATTCTGGAAATCACAGGTGAGATTACAGGTGAAACCATCGCTCCCAATGCCGAAGGAGTGGACGAAGAAGGTCCTCACTGCGGAAACGGACGTGTGGAATATGCTTCAGGAACCAAACAAAACCTGGATGCGATGGTCAAAGCCGGACTGAACGGCATGACCATGCCCCGTCGTTTCGGTGGCTTGAACTTCCCCATCACCCCCTACACCATGTGCGCGGAAATTGTTGCCGCCGCCGATGCAGGTTTCGGAAACATCTGGTCTTTGCAAGACTGTATTGAAACGCTGTATGAATTCGGTAACGAAGACCAGCACAGCCGTTTCATTCCCCGTATTTGTGCAGGTGAAACCATGTCTATGGACTTGACCGAACCCGATGCCGGTTCCGACCTTCAGTCAGTAATGCTGAAAGCTACTTTCGATGAAGCCAACAACTGCTGGCGTCTGAACGGTGTGAAACGTTTCATCACTAACGGTGACGCTAATCTTCACCTGGTATTGGCACGTAGCGAAGAAGGAACCAAAGACGGACGTGGTTTGTCTATGTTCATCTATGACAAAAACGAAGGAGGTGTAGATGTACGCCGCATCGAAAATAAATTAGGTATCCACGGCTCTCCTACCTGCGAACTGGTTTACAAGAACGCGAAAGCCGAACTTTGCGGTGACCGTAAGCTCGGTTTGATAAAATACGTTATGGCATTGATGAATGGTGCGCGTCTGGGTATCGCTGCCCAGTCAGTAGGTTTGTCACAAGCTGCTTACAACGAAGGATTGGCATACGCCAAAGAACGTAAGCAGTTCGGAAAAGCCATCATCGATTTCCCGGCAGTATATGACATGCTGTCTATCATGAAAGCCAAACTGGATGCAGGCCGTGCATTGCTTTACCAGACTTCACGCTATGTGGATATTTACAAAGCATTGGATGATATTGCCCGCGAACGCAAACTGACTCCTGAAGAACGTCAGGAACAAAAAGTCTACGCCAAGCTAGCAGACAGTTTTACTCCGCTTTCCAAGGGTATGAACTCTGAATATGCCAACCAGAATGCATACGATTGTATCCAGATTCACGGTGGTTCAGGTTTCATGATGGAATATGCTTGCCAGCGTATCTATCGCGATGCACGCATCACCAGCATTTACGAAGGAACGACCCAGTTGCAGACTGTAGCCGCTATCCGTTATGTAACCAACGGTTCTTATATCGCAACCTTGCGTAATTATGAAGCTATTCCTTGCAGTGAAGATATGCAACCGCTAATGGACCGCGTGAAAGAAATGGCCAACAAATTTGACGCATGCACCAATGCGGTAAAAGAGGCCCAGAATCAAGAGTTACTTGATTTCGTTGCACGCCGTCTTTATGAAATGGCTGCCGTATGCATCATGTCACATCTTCTTATCCAAGATGCGACAAAAGCACCTGAATTGTTCGCCAAGTCGGCCCATGTATATGTAAACTATGCAGAAGCTGAAATAGAAAAGCATTTCAATTTCATCCGTAAATTCAAAGCAGATGATTTAGCTGACTATCGTTTGTAAACTTCATTCCATTCTATAAAACGACGTTCTATTCTTCACGGAGTAGAACGTCGTTTATAGTATAAGATTTACTTTTAAACACATACTGATGCAAAATCAAAAACGCCCGTTTCACAACGAGCGTTTTCCTTATAAACAAAGCCTCAGCCGACCTTATTTACTAACAAACTTATTATTAACGTATTTATAAACTGCCTCTTCATATCCTTCCTACAACTATATCAATCCCTCTATCCAGACAAACTAATAATCCGTCTACCTTTCTACTACCCGATCTTGATTCTCAAACTTTTTCTTTTTCCAAAAGTAAAATTAAAGCTTTATCATCATTGGAACAAGAGTTATCGACCAATCTCCTTATTTCATCTATTAACACCCGTTTTTGTTCCTTATCACACTATTTCGAACTTTTCTTTCCACCTACTGTTATGAGAGAAACTTATTAAAAAACCTTGACTTATGAAAGAATTAGAATTAACCAGTAACGCCGCTTTGACGGATGCGGTATATGAAACCGCCCTGAACGGCTCATTTCTTGAAGTTAAACTTGTAGCAGGTTCCGTGGGCGATGACGAACCTAGAGGAATACAACCGGAATATGAATGTTATCACATCAGCTATCCGGACAAAAAAAGACACAATTTTGTTCGAGCAACCTTTGGATGCTGCCGATGACAAAGTAACCGTATATGATTTGGGAAAGAAAATCAAATCCATAGAAGGCTGTTGCCACAAGACACTGACAAAAGGCGAAAGCCGCACAGCCACAGCACGTAAAGTAGTTGCTCATGGTCCTATGTGGATTTATGTGGCTATTGCTGTCGGGATGGATAAAGCAGGCACCGAATCACCTTTTATGATCGTCCAAGGAGCAGGCACTTACGGTTCTGAAGATACGACCGAGAACGAAATGATAGGTTATGCTAACGGACGTATTCATGAAATGACAGCTTTGCTTGTCCGCCGTGCGCGTTTGGAAAAACTGCATCTGGCAAGCATACGCGCAGGCTACAAATATTTATTCGTAGAACCGGGAAGAATAGGAAAGGCTAAAGTCAAAGAAGGATAAGCCCCCTTGTCTTCACTGATAACCATCATTTTAAAAGCCTGTTGCCTTCTTTCAACAACAGGCTTTTATCTATTATAAATTATTCTAACGCATCTACCGGCAAATCAGACTCTTTACGATACCCCGATGAAGTAAATACAGCTATCAGCTCCCCCTGTCCGTCTGTTATCTTTACTTCAACAAAAGGAATACGATGATGATTAAATACTTCAACAGCCTCAGCATACACGTAACCCAACTTAGCAGGACGGAGAAAAGTAATATTGGCATTCACAGAAAGTGTAAGTTTCTTACGGCTGTTCGCTACAGCTGCAAAAGCCAGATCGGCCAATGTAAACAAGGCGCCGCCTTGACATACTCCTCCACCATTCAGATGCCGGTCGGTCACCTCCATACACGCACGGGCATACCCCGGCTTTATCTCAAGAAGTTCCACTCCCGCACAAGTAGCAAAACGATCCGCTTTCAAAAATTCTTTTAATGTTGCCATATCACAATTTATATGAATAAGAAAGTCTTAATGAATAATCACCATGGTAGCCCCGAAACCATATTCACGGAACGAAGCATCCTGACTTTCATAGTTTTTATATTTATATTTTAACTCCTGCAGGATAGCTTTGCGTAACACACCATCCCCCTTACCATGAATAAAGACAATCTTCTGTCCCTTCTTGTTCTTGCATTCTTCCAAAGTCTTACGAAAAACGTCCAATTGATAATTCAATATCTCGCTGTTGCTCATACCGGCAGTCGTATCCAGTAACTCATGAGCATGGAGATCAACCTCCATGATATCGTTCTTCACCTTTTTCTGCTGGGGCTGCTTCGCTACCTGCGGTTCCGGCACTTTTTTTTTGCAATAATGCATCTTTTATATCATCTGCCGAAACAAACACCTGTTTTACCGGAACATCATTTTTCACTATATCGTAAATAAGTGACGGCTCCTCAAAGAAAATACTCTCACGGAAAGTATGCAATTTATAAAACTTCACTGTATCTATGCGCAATTCCACAGACACGGCAGGCTTGAACAGAAAACTCTTGTTATCCTTAAAAGCGATAAGCTGCACGGCCACCCGTTCCAATTCATTCAAAACGCTTTTCTCGAACTCCTCGATATAAAACTTCGTATTCGGTTCCACCATGCCATGGCTGCGCACCCGCCAGTTACTACCTTCGGCTGTAAGATAAGTAAAGTATAAGGTGAAATTGCTGTCGTTGATAAGATATGCATCAAATGCCGTTGCAGAAATAGCTTTGAGATCCTGTGGCACAAAAGCCAGCATCACATTCAGAATATCCCCTCCCTTTCGCTCGGCCGGGCGATAAGTGACAGGACGTTCATCCTCCTCTTCATCCGGACGCACCTTGACTGACGCTCCTTTTGCCTTTGCACCGGCAACCTCCTGTTTAGGAGCCGGAGCAACAGGTTTACGCTTCATATTATAATCATCCGTGTCAATCACCACACACTCCTTTATGGGCATCGGAATATCGAAGCCATCGGCATCTTCTACCAAAACCATATCTTTTCCTTGAAATCCGGTCACAACACCGCCCCCTACCTCACTAAGGAAACGGACTTTATCTCCTATTTTCATACTCTTTTCTTTTTTAGTTAGCGCAAATATCGGTACTTTTGCGCAGAAAAAGAAATAGATTCAGATGGAAGATACCAAACATATCAAAATAAGTGAGTTCAACTACCCGCTACCCGATGAACGGATCGCCAAATTCCCCCTTGCCACGCGCGACCAGTCCAAACTGCTAGTTTACCGCCACGGCGAAGTGAGCGAAGACATCTTTACGTCTTTGCCACACTATCTGGAATCCGGAGAACTGATGATATTCAATAATACCAAAGTGATTCAAGCCCGTCTGCATTTCCGTAAAGAAACCGGAGCATTAATAGAAGTATTCTGCCTGGAACCTGTCCAGCCCAATGACTATGTGTTAAACTTCCAGCAAACACGCCAATGCAGCTGGTTATGCATGATAGGTAATCTGAAAAAATGGAAAGAAGGTACGTTGAGCCGCATAGTAAATGTAAAAGGCAAACAAATAGTCCTGTCCGCCACCCGTGGAGAGTGCAAGGGAACCAGCCATTGGATTGATTTCTCATGGAATGATGACACAATTACCTTTGCCGACCTGCTGGAAGTGGCAGGTGAACTGCCCATCCCTCCCTATCTGAACCGTGAGACACAAGAAAGCGACAAGGAAACTTATCAGACGGTTTACTCCAAAATAAAAGGTTCTGTCGCCGCTCCCACCGCAGGACTTCATTTTACGGAAAGAGTACTGGCAGCGCTGGACGAACGGGGAATTGACCGGGAGGAACTGACTTTACACGTAGGTGCAGGAACTTTCAAGCCCGTGAAAAGTGAAGAGATAGAAGGACATGAAATGCATACGGAATACATTTCTGTAAGCAAGCATACCATTGAAAAATTAATTGCCCATCATGGAGAAGCCATTGCGGTAGGAACCACTTCGGTACGTACCCTGGAAAGTCTTTATTATATCGGCGTCCTTATCAGCCACAATCCCGATGCCACTCAGGACGAGTTGCATGTACAGCAATGGATGCCCTACGAAGATAAGAATGACCTGACTCCGGTGGAAGCACTGCAACAGATTCTGGATTATCTGAACCGACACGAAATGGAAGCGTTGCATAGCAGTACTCAGATTATCATCGCGCCGGGATATACATACAAAATAGTCAAGAAGATGGTTACCAATTTCCATCAGCCGCAAAGTACATTGCTGCTATTGGTTTCCGCCTTTGTGAAAGGAAACTGGCGAAGGATTTATGATTATGCACTGGGCCATGATTTCAGGTTTCTGAGCTACGGAGACAGTTCGCTGCTGATACCCTAAGACTTCATCACGGATATAAAGCCTTTTTTCCGTATCACCAAGGCTTTTTATATAAATGTTTACTACATCCTACGACAGCAGGATGTATATCCTATTGCAATGGGGCGTCTTAGTATTCTGTATAAAAAAGACTTAGTCATCCGTATTATGCCCAAGAAGCAACTTGGAAAAAGACATTGGTAAACGGAAATAGATTTTTAGTCAACGAGAAAAGAATTTGAGAATAATCCACTATTTTTGCATTTAAGTAAAAGACTATACGCAATATGACTAAGAAACGAACAATGAAAAAACCAATATGACAGCAGAAGAATTAGGCCAGATGATATGGAACGTGAAGGAACTCCTTCGCAATGTATATGACAATAAGGACGTGGAGGATGTAATTCTTCCGTTCACTCTCCTCCGCCGTCTGGACTGCGTACTTGTAGGTTCAGAAAGCCGTGTGGCAGCTAACATGAAGCAACTGGAAGAACTTGGTCAGACCTCACAAGAGGATATCGACAATATGATGCCGATGCTCATGGATGCTGCCGGCTACAAATTCTACAATACGAGCGGTCTGTCACTCTCTAAGTTGATAACAGTTCCCGCCGACCTGACGAATAACTTCAAGACCTATCTTGAAGGCTTCAGTCCGAACATCCGTGAAATTCTGAAAAACTTCACCGGTAAAGGTGAAAATGCGAGCCTGAGCGATATCTTCTTAAACCTTGCCCGAAAGAATCTTCTGCTTCAAGTGACTAAAGCTTTTGTGCTGAACATCGACCTCAGTCCCGACAAAGTAGACAACCACATGATGGTACTGTCTTCGAAATTGTCATTCGTTATGCAAAAGAGTCTGTAGGTATCGGCGCCGGTCAATTCTATACTCCTCGCGACATCGTTCGCTTGATGACAGAGATTACTCTGCTCGGTCAAGAAGATAAGATTTACCAAGATGGTAAGATAATCTCTGTGTATGACCCCTGCTGTGGTACGGGCGGCATCCTGACGTTGACCAAAGATACTATAGAGGAAACGGCGAAGGAGCGTAGAGTGGATGTAACCGTCAACCTGTTTGGTCAGGAATTAAACGACAAAACATACGCACTCTGCAAGAGTGATATTATCATGAAGGGTGACGAGGCAAAGGGTATCGCTGTAGGTGATACCCTTCTCATCGATGAATTCCGCGATCAAAAGTTCAACTTTATGCTGGCGAACCCTCCGTACGGCGTGGACTGGAAACGTGAATACGATTCTGTTTCTGCCGAAGCGGAAGATAAAAGCAGTCGTTTCGCTCCGGGACTGCCCGACAAGAGCGACGGCCAGTTACTATTCACCTTGCACATGCTTCATAAGATGGATCCCAAAGGCAGTCGCGTAGGCATCCTCTCTAATGGCTCACCACTGTTTAACGGTGGTGCAGGTTCCGGTTGGAGCAATATTCGCAAGCACATGCTTGACAATGATTTACTTGACGCTATCATTGCTTTGCCCGGCGGTTTGTTCTATGGCACAGGTATCGCTACCTATCTTTGGATATTTGATAACAAGAAGCCCGAAAGCCACAAGAATAAAGTGTTACTGATAAATGCAGCAAAAGACGAGTACGTCCAGCCTATGCGCAAGAACCTCGGTATGAAGAATATCTTGGTCAGCGATTATGGTCGAAATGAAATATGTCGTATCTACCATGCTTTTGAGACTTGCGACAATGCAAAACTTATGGATAAGGATGATTTCTTCTACACTTACATTACTGTTGAACGCCCTCTTCGTCTTATATATAAGGATGTGAAGACAAAGTATGCTGCGCTCGATGAAAAGAAGCGGAGCGAAGCTTTGGCAAACATCGTTGCATTGGACGATATTGATACAGAACGCACCGATGCTGAGTTCTTTGCTTACTTGGAGTCGAAGAAGATAAAGACTACCGCAAAACTTATCAAAGATTGTCGCACCTTCTTTGGTGAAGTGTCTGAAACAGCTCCCGAGGTTCATGTCATACCACTTGATGATAGCAGCGACTTGGTAGCTGACACTAATTTGCGTGACTATGAATCGATTCCATTCAAGACGGATATTCAAGAGTATTTTCAAAACGAGGTGCTTCGCTTTGCTCCTGATGCATGGATGGATAGAGAGAAAGACAAGATAGGTTGCGAGTTCCCCCATTTCAAAACTGTTTTATGAATATCAGCCGCTGCGTTCAGTAGAGGATATCCTTGCGGATATTCGGGCTCTCGAAGAAGATGAGGAACAGAGCATACAATCACTAATTAATGATTAAAAGCTATCATGAAAACTTACGAAGAATATAAAGTCAGCGGAGTAAAGTGGCTGGGTAAGGTGCCAAAAACACTGGGAAATATGCCGTTTCAAAGATTTTATAAGCCTACAGACACAGACTTCACTCTCTGAAAATAAAATAGGCTTAGAAAATATTGAATGTGCGACAGGAAAATTCATCGAAACGAATTCAGAATTTGAAGGAAATGGCATTGCTTTTGACGTAGGGGATGTTATCTATGGGAAATTACGCCCCTATTTAAAAAAAGTGTGGTTATCTACTTTTAATGGCAATGCTGTTGGAGATTTTTTGTATTTAGAGCAAAGAATACAAACTCTGCTTCTTATATAAGATATGTTATGCTTTCTGATGGTTTCACAAA
>ENA-OPZC01000013-OPZC01000013.1-human-gut-metagenome-genome-assembly--contig:-NODE-13-length-29325-cov-1.411638_pt1 | contig 29325 bp, 29 predicted proteins | sample MGYA00242477_ERZ504491 | MGnify/ENA primary metagenome ERZ504491 (study PRJEB26092, sample SAMD00036249) | human gut metagenome | host: Homo sapiens | study: EMG produced TPA metagenomics assembly of... | reverse complement strand
TATTACTAGTTCTCCCGTTCATGGGGGAATGAGTGGCACAGGTTTCCATGAACCGTTCATGCCCCATGGCGTAATCATAGATAGCGTCTTTATAATAAATCCGGTCGAACACTTCTTCATCCATCCGTTTGATGGATAAATTGTCCATGATACCGAAATAACGGAAATACTGATTCATGATTTGTCCTTCATCCAGACTGCCGATATAGTGAATGCCGGTATCCATCCGTGCCCGCTGCGTTGATAAGTCTGGAAGCAGCCGCCAAACAGTTCATTCTTCTCCAGCACACAGACGTGGTAGCCCTCTTTGCTTAAGATGGCTCCGCATTCCAGACCGCCCAGTCCGCTGCCTATGATGATGATATCGTACTTACTCATGCTCCGGTTTGTTTTTTTGGAAGATATAAATCGTATTCGAGGTATATCTGTCATTAGGTAAAATCTCCAGCTGCATCCCACCTTCTTGCGCGATGCTCCTTATTTGCGCTTCGGATGTGAAACAAAGTTGTTCTGTCGTCTTGTTGAAACTGAAAATGCCGGTAGACAGCAGTTCCGTGAAACGGGTGAGGCGGTGTTTCCGGGTGTTGGCGGCATTGCCGTCCCGCACAATCAGCTTTCCTTCCGGGCGCAACCGCTTCATGCATCTGAGCAATAAGGTCCGCTGGTGCTCATAGCTCATATAATGCAGGATATCATTCAGTATGAATGCGTCACTTTCCGGCAAAGGGTATTCCAATGCATTGGCGCATACAAATTGTAGGCGGGGAGTGCGGAGCCAGCCATACTGCGCCACGGCTATTTTGTCCTCATCATAATCTATCCCCGTTATTTCCCGTTCCTCGGAAAGTTGGGAAAGCATATAGCAAAGCGGTCCGAATCCGCAGCCGATATCAGTAATCTGTCCTTTGACGGGAACCAGCCGGTTGAATAACCGGTAGTTATCCTCCATTTTCACCTTGATGCGTATGTACCATTCCTCTACCGGTCCTTTATAGATATAGTTCTGTACCAGATTTTCGTAGAAGACGGGATTGTCCGTTGTGCTTTGTTCCCGACAGATACGGGCATATTCTTTTTTCATCCGCGCGGAGATGTTTTTGGTACGTTCCTGATAAGTGGTTCCGTACGTAGCATCGTTGGCTGGGATACGCGGTAGAATCTCTGTCAGCATGATGCCTTTCCGTACATTGAACGGCTGTGCCTTGGCTATGATCTTGCAGTTGCCGTAAAGGATGACCGGAATGATATCCAGTTGCAGTTTTTCCGACAGATAGAAAGCTCCTTTATGGAAACGCTTCATCCGTCCGTCGTAGGTACGTGTTCCTCGGGGAAAATGGCGATGGAATATCCTTCTTTCACCTTTTGGCGCATCCGTTCCATGTAAAGCTCGTAACCGTCTCCTACGTAATAGAAATCGGCATAGCGGATAATGGCTCCGAAGAAAGGAGAGTGCCATACCCAGTGATTGGTAACCATGACCAGTTTGGGAGTCAGTGCCAATAATACCAGTATATCGATGAAAGACTGATGATTGGCTATCAGGATGGCAGGCTTTTTAAACGTTTCTCCTGTCCGGTTCATCTTTTCTTTATGTACAAATGTGGCTATATGGATCAGGCCTTTGCAGGTGACATGTATCAGTTGGCAAAGTACTTGTTTCTTATAGGCTTTGCGGATAGGAAGCAAGGTCATGACAGCTATTAGCAAGCGCAGGAACAGGCATCCGATAAAGAACAGCAGGAACAAGCCGCCGGTTCTTGCCAGTCCTGTCAATGTATAAGGAGGCAACCCTTTGGAAGCGGGTGCTGTGATGAAGAACCGGAAAAGGATGGGTTGCAGCGTGTAGGCCACCAGTACGACGGCAATCATTCCCAAAATGGAGATGAGGGAAATGGACTGCAATGCCGGATGGCGTGCGAAGACCAACGTACCCATACCTATCACGGTGGTGAAAGCGGAGAAGAAGATGGCTGTTTTGTGCGAGTTCAGCAACTGCCGTCCTGTGCGGTACTTATTCTGCAATCCGTCCATAATGAAAATGCTGAAATCATCCCCGATTCCAAAAATAAAGGTGGATAGAATGATGTTGATGATATTGAATTCAATACCCAGCATGCCCATTAACCCCACAATGATAATCCAGCTGACCAACATCGGCAGGAAACTCATCAGGGTCAGTTCTATGCGTCCGTAGGAGATCCATAAGGCAAAGAAAATCAGAAAAGAGGAGATATAAAGAATCAGATAGAAATCCTGATTGACGGCTGATACCCATTGGTTGGCGAAATAGCCGCGGTCGAAGATAACCACCTTCTCTTTTGGTTGGAAAAGGGGGTACACCGCTTCCTTGTCGGTTTCGTTCATCCGTACCTGAGTAATCAGCATGGTCAGGGAATCGGCGGAAGTCTGCCATTCGTTCAGAAGCCGGGTAGTGATTTCATTCTGGTAGTCCAAAGGCTGGAACGGACGGTCGAGCCATTGGAAAAACGGCTCGAATGCATGTTCACGGAAATGATAACGGGCAGCCTTTGTCCGGATGGTTTCGCGTAACCGGGCTTTCTTTTCCGGAGTCCAGTAGTTGTGCCATTGTTTCAACCGTGCTTCCTGCACCTCTTCCGGTATCAGAAACTGTCCGGCAGAGGCGTAATCTTTTATTTTTCCTTCTTCTTTCAGTTGGGCGAGCAGCCGGTTCGTTTCGGCGTATTGTCCGGTAGCGTCTCCCATATCTTTGCCTGTACTGACAAAGAGAACAGTCTTTTCTTTCTTGTCAAAGAGTTCGGCCAGCTTGTTTTCCGATTGTTTCAAGTGGGCAGGCTCATAGTTCAGACTCATCATATCCTCGTTGAAACGCACGTTCTGCGAGGTGAATAAACATATTATGGTCAGCACGAGAATGCCCCCTACCAAGCCTTTGTTCTTTTCGTATGGATAAGCGTTCAGTTTCTCGATAAAGCGTAGCACCGCCCCTTGTTTTACATGCGCCTGCCCTTTCAGGAAATGCGGCAGATAGACCAGGCAAAACAGCGTGGTTCCTATCAAGGCAAGCGAGGCGAACAGACCGAAATCCCGTAACAGGTTGGAACTGGTAAAGAGGAGGCCGAAAAAGGCGCCGATGGTAGTAAAACTGCCTATGGTAAGCGGATAGGCGATTTCTCTGATTAATTGTTGTACCGATGATACATGATTCTGATGCGCCAGCATGTGTATGGAGTAGCTCAAGGCAATGCCCATTACGGCGGAGCCCGCACCTACGGCAATGGCTGAAATGCCGCCTTTGATAAAGTAGATGAGGCATAAGGCGAATAAAGCTCCGAACAGCACCGGGGTGATGATAAGCGGAATGGATTTCTTATGCTTGAATACCAGAGATATGAAGACAATGATGATAATCAGCGCGATGGAAGAAGTGACCAGCGTATCTTTCTTTATCTGTCGTGCATTGTACACTCCTACGGAAGGACCTCCGAAATATTCGGCAACCAATTGGGGATGTTCCTTTTCCGCTTTTTGCAGCTCGTCTTCAATCAGCCGGATGAGTTTGTCATTTTTGCCCGTGCTTCCGGTGTTGAATACCGGGGTGATGAACATCAGCAGGGTGGAACCGTCCCGTGAGAAGATATGTTCATTGATCAGTTCGTAATTAGCTTCCAACTGGAAGTCTTGCAGGTGTTTCAGCGTCTGGCTGCCCAGTCCCAACGGGTCCCGCATAAGGTAGTTTTTCAGGGCGAATCCTGCCGGAGATATCAGGTTGGAATAGTTCTTCTGCATCAGGGCGGCAATGTTTCCGGCGGTAAGCAAGGTGTCCAGCCGTTGGTAGTCCTCGTCGGAAAGGAACAGGGGCAGGTTGTCGTAAACAAAATCTCCGGCACTGTTGATCAGGTTTTCGTCGGCTTTTGAGAAGATCTCTTTAATCAGGGTTCCTTCCGCTTGTTGCTGTAAATCCTGTTTAATGGTTTCGGCAGCTTCAATCAGGGAATCCGCATCCGCCACACCGTCCTTGCCGGACAGCATGATCATAATTTTATCCTTTATCTTCAGATTTTCAAATACGTTGATGGCATTTTGGGAGTCCTTGGTATCCGGAAAGAAACTGGTTACGTTTTCCTCGAATCTGACTTGGGCGGCAAAAAGGGCCATAAAGAGGATGCATACGCTGAGGGACAGGTAAAACAAGACTTTATGCCTTTCAAAATAGTTATATAATCCAACAAAGAATTTAGTCATATCCGTTTTTTCTCCTACATATAGCCAGCAACGCGGTGGAGATTACTCCAGACAGCAGACTGCAAGCCATTGCAAAGATAATGCTTCCTATTAAATATTGCTCTAAAACTGATTTGACATTTTCAAGAGAAAGGTCTCCGAGATGCAAATCGGGAGGATTACCCAGTACCATGCAGCCTGTCCGGTAACTGCCGTACAGCAATAGGGGAATCATGGGTGGAATACTGATATTGGCGGCGACAAGGGCAATCACTTTATTCAGTCTGAACAGATGCGCAAGAAAGAGGGTGATCAGCATCTGATAACCCCATAACGGAACGATACCCATAAAAATCCCCAGCATGATGGCGAGTACAATCTTCAGGTTGGATTCCCGTGTATTCAGCACATGGTCGGTGAAGAATCGCTTGCAGTTGCTCCATGACAGTTTGCGGAGCAGGTTACGGGGAACAATCCAAAGGCAGGTAATCAGCACCAGCACCGTGTTCAGCACACTGATACGGGTAAAATCCCGGAACGGCCGGAAATGGGATACCCGTTCTGCTTGCGGGGGATAATACACGTGGATGGGAATGTTCTTCACCGCTACATCTCCCCATGCGGCAAAGACGATGGCTTCCAACTCAAATTCGTATTTGGCGGTGTACCAGCAGCTTTGCACATCCATTTTGCGCAGAGGGTAAAGGCGGTATCCCGATTGTGTATCTTCCAGTTTCAGCCCGGTTTCCAGTCTGAACCAGAAATTAGAGAATTTATTGGCAAAGGTATTCTTGCCCGGCATATTGTCGGAGGCTAAGTTTCGGGCGCCTACCAGCAGCGTGTCGGGCTCTTTTTCAATGGCTTCGATAAAACAGGGAATATCGGAAGCGAAATGCTGTCCGTCCGAATCGATGGTGATGGCATAGCGGAAACCCTCTTTTTTTGCTTGGGAAAGACCGTGCTTCAAAGCGGTTCCTTTTCCTTTATTGACAGGATGGGTAATGGTGCGGATAGCCGGATATTGTTCCAGAATGTTGGTCGTATCATCCGTAGAGCCGTCATTGACGACAATGATATCGTCTGCATACCTGCATACCTCCTCAATGACTGCCGCCAGTGTCTTCCCGTTGTTGTAGGTGGGAATAACGACGACAATCTCCAGTTCCTTTAGTTTCTTCCGCCAAACCGATGTTGTGTTTGTACTCATCTTGTTTTTCAGTCAAACTATTCAGATACGTTTGGGATGAATGTTTTCGTACCTGAACTTATGTGGTTTCTAATGGGTGACAAAGATAGTATATTTTCGGATGCGGGCATTCTGGCGTTAATTATTTATTTGGAGATGCATTTTTAATTTTAAAGCAGGTAAACACCAACTTGTTCTCGTCGAATTGCGGATTTTCCAGATTGTTCTCGGATATATACAGTCCTTCCCTTCCCACAAAACTCATTTTATAGAAATATTTCTTTCCGGGGAATTTTGTTTCTCCGATGATTTCAAAATCCGCGTTCAGTACAATGACGGAGAACTCCTTTCCTTTGGGCGTTTCATAGGGGCTTTCGTTGGGAGCCAGTTTGTAAGGCATTTCGGCAAAACGGTAGTACACATTGCGGTATTTGTCATACATGATATGCCAATATCTAGGATTTTCATTGAGTTTTATAATAGCATTAATGCCTTCCATAGAATTACCCAGTTTGGGCTTCATGCTTTTCAGATATCTGCTTTTGGCGTTATACCATCGGATATGTTTCAGTCATCTGTAACCATCAGGCTGTCATATCCGAAAAATCCACAGACCAAACGGCTCTCTTTGTAGTTGTAATCATAACTAAAACCGTATCCTCCTGCGATATTGTCATATTCCTCTTTAAAGATGGGTGGATAGAAAATAGGAATCCATTTAACTTCTCCTGTTCTCAGATCCTGTGAGGCGAACATATGGGTTCTAGGCCAGTCTTCCTTTTTCATATCGGGTTTTAAAATTTCTTGGCGTAGAAATATGCATGAGTCTTTGATAAAAGCAGGTGCATTGTAGTAACTGCCAAAAGACAAGGGTGTAAATCTGCCTTCAGGAGTTTGGAAATTATAGTTTCGTATTATTTCCCCTTGAGAGTTTATGGAACTGAGCCGACTGATATTATTCTGTGCAACTAATATATATTGAGAATCGGGGGAAGGTCTACTGCCGAATACAGCTGGTAGCCCGTTGGGACCTGTCTTGTGAAGAGGTATCCGTTTGGCTATTTGTTGATTCTCTATATCAAAAATGACAATGTCATATAATGATTTTTGTGTATTCTCAAAGTGAAGGTATTCTTTCCCGTTTTCTTCGAATTGGAACATGGATTTGCTTAAGTAATAGGTCTGTTCGTCTAAAGGGAAAGCCAGCTGTTTTTCTGCTACCAGTTCTACTTCGTTCTGTTTGCCAGCTTCGTTTTTTGGGGAGGACTGGCAAGATACGAGGGTAAATATAGAAAAGAGTGATATAAAAAGGAGTGTTCGATTCATAATATTTTCGGTTTTATGATATTTGTAATTTATGTGACCGGATTTCTAACCGGCCACATAAATTGTTGGTTGTTAATTGGTAGGAGCACCATGATTCCCACCTTCTCCTGAACCTTCACCGGGGGCACCTACCTCTACTCCGGTGCCGCATTTACCATCTTCACTGATACACACAGTGCCTGTAGCAGCCATTTTGCAATTTTCCCATTCAGCTTCGAAAGCACAGTACTTTGGACCCCCTCGTGGCATTTGCACGGCAGGTGCTCCAAACACTACTTCCTCATTAGAAGAGTGGAGGTTCAAGCTTATTGCAAATGTTGCAATAACAGCCATAATCATTGTGAATTTTGTTTTCATAGGTGTCATATTTATAATTGTCTGAATATAAGATGTTTAATGGGTGTTGACAACTATAAATGGACTTATTGTTCTTGCTATTATGGATATTTAACAGAAGGACTTGCTTCATTGATACTTACTTGCCATCAGTACCGCTTTCAACTTGATAAATTCTTTTCCATTACAAATGCCTTCTGCCTGCAACTTGAAAAGATGCTCTTCCGTTTTTTCTAGTCGGATAAATAGTTGCAGTAGTGGAGTTTCAAGCGGATTGATGGCAGACAGGAACTTGGAAGAAGCAATCTGTACATACTGCAAAGGTTGGCTGGCGATCTGTTCGGCACTTTCTTTTATTATCTGTAAGGTACAGACGCCCGGAACCACCGGCTGTCCGGGGAAATGACCTTGATAGAGCACATGGCCGGGATTCAGCTCTATCTCTATTTCCTGTTTCCCGTCTTCTCTTTCCTTTATATGAATGATTTTATAAAAGTTCTCCAGCAGCATTTCAAGGGTTGTTTATGTTCAGTTTGTCCAATTGGATTCTTAACCGTATCAGCGGATGCTTGATTTGTACTTTCTCCGCCTGTCCGTTTACAAAGCCGGACAAGGTGAATACCGTCTTTCCAAATCCTTTGCCACTGATTCTTTGCTCAAAAGTACTACTTTTCTTTTTAATACGTGCTTTTTCACTCTTTAGAAATAGATTTTTGAAATCAGTTTCCAGTATTTTCAGCATCTTTTTCTTCCTCATCGGTTCCATGCAACTGTTCACTATGAAGGTGTCGCGGTGCAGGGAGAAGTCAAAAAGGCTGAGGCCAAAGTAGGTAGAGCCCAGGATACGGATTTCGTTATCGGGCATTTGGCGGACAATGAGCATTCCGCTGAAATGGTGTTTCATGAAATCCAGTTGCAGGTTGTACTTTTGCGACTGTGCTTCTGCCTGCAGGATGGGAGGCAGTGCCGTAGCTTCCCCCGTCACCCGGTGTGAGCAGGAGAGCAGTATAAACAGCAACAGCAGCCAGCTAGCGTATCGTAAACTTTGCCTCATCGTTCAAAGAATTGAATTTCTTGTCCGAGAATTCGTATTCGGTATAGTTGGTTGCGGTTTCCGATAAACGTAGTTTGTGGACAGACATATCTTTTTTGTCTAAATAAATTTGAATCTGGTTGATATATGCCTGTATCGCTTTGCTGACGGGCTTGATTTGAATGAGATAGTAATGGGTGTCTTCAAAATATTCCAAAGCATAGCCGGGCGACATGTTGGACAGGTCGCCCACCATGCAGGCGGTAAGCATATCCTGCATTTGGTTCATCATCTTGTTGGAGTGAAGGTCCATGATGCTTTTCTTTCCGTCCGATACTATTTTCAGTTGGTTGTTGTTGATCACGATAAGGTAGTTCATGGGCTGTGCGTAGTCCATGCATATCTTATTGCTCTTTTTATAATAGAACGTTCCTTTCGAGGTTATTTTCTCATCGAATACATCCAGATATTTTATCTGAGTGAAATTACTTTCGATGGACTCTATATTTTTAGCCTCTTGCAGCAGACGGGCTTCAAAATCTTTCAAATCAGTAAGTTTCTTCATCTGTTGGGCTTGCATCGGCAGGACTGTACAGAACATCAAGAGCAAAAGTATTTTCATGTAGGTCATACTTTATAGAGGTTTATCCGTTTGTAATGGGAAGCAAAGATAGTATATTTTGAGAAACCATTCATACCTTTACCAGCTATTTACGATTTTTACCTGTTTCTACAATCGTTCACATGGGCAATTATAATGAATAAAAAAGTTATATTTCTGCGTTGCAATATTTTTCATCACGGCATATTATTGTTAATCAATAATTTATAGTGACGAATCCTCCTGTATCCCCCTCGAAACGGTTTATCCGTTTTCCCTGTCGGAGTCAGTTTGGCAGAAAGCGTCATTATGCAGGATGAAGGTCTGTTGGAATTCTTGCAAGGAGAACGGTAGGATATGATTTTCACTTAGGTGAAGATGGGTTTTCACCTGTGTGAAGAGCTGTTGTCACCAGTGTGAAACTACCGTTTCACACTGGTGAAGCAACAGTATATATCGGAAGTTTACACACTGACATCCTATTAAGTTGAACGAAAGTACAGCATATCCTGTCAGATTTAATCTGATATCTACGCTTCTTTTGCAAATAACGGGTGAATGTTCCACTCCATCGCTTACATACCGGTTTGGGGGTATTACAGACTTTTTTACACGGCAAGTTGTTGGTAATGAGTGGAATGAAGTGGCGGAAGAATTTTATGTTTTACGTAAGACGAAGTTATCTTTTTATCAGTTTGATCATGAGTGTGAACTGGGTCTCGTTTTTGGAACTTGGTGATGTTGCTGTTGAAAATATAGAAGAAATTTATTTTGTCATGTCCTTTATCAGCCTGTCTAATGTTACTACCGTATACCCCTCTTTTTCTATAAAGTCCAGAACTTGTACCAGCAGCCTGTCACTATCGGGCATCCGGTCATGTAGCAGAAGGATGGAGCCCGGAACGAGCCGTTTCTTGATGCGTTTGATAATTTTTTCAGGAGTGGGTTGCTGAGTGTCCAGTGTGCGGATGTTCCAACCAATGGGGATGTATCCCAGCCTGCGCACTGCTTTAGCCAGGGTAGGATTAGTCACTCCGAAAGGCGGCCGGAACCATAGGACCGGTTGGCCGGTCACTTTTTCCAATTCTTGCTGGCAGGTAATTAAATCATGGCACATCCGTTTGAAGGTATAGAGAGGAAAATAGCCGGAATGGGAGAAGGAATGATTCCCGATACGATGTCCTTCTTTGATGATTTGCCGGAGCAGCTCTTCATTGCCTTTTATCTTGTTTCCGATGCAAAAAAAGCAGGCCGGTATGTGTTTTTCTCTTAACACTTTCAGCACTTTTGGGGAGTCTGTATCGGATCGGGCCCGTCATCAAAAGTGATGGCTATGATTTTCTCTTCGGTTTTCTTGCAACAGAAGACACACATGTAAATACAGGCACGGATGCTGTAAGAAGCGTAAAAGAAATAGGCCATGACGCTTACTATGATGACTACAGAAACTAGGATGTGCATTGCTTGATTAAGATGATTGAGTGATACTTTAATAAATGATCTTGTAGAGATTATTCTAATTGTTTGTCATTATCTGTCAGTATTCTGAACTTTTTTTCGGTATCAATCGTATTCAAGTGTGCTAATTGCTCTTTGGCCATCTGCCGAAGATGAGTAAACCTTTTAGACTTGTCCACCTTATGCTTGATTAACTCTGCATTGAAGGATTCCATATTCGATAATACGACTAATTCATTTATGCTTGCTACATCTCTGATATTGATATTCTTATCTGCGTATTGTGGATTTGCTTCACGCCATTGTCTTGCGGTACATCCCCATAATGCGAGATTTAACAAATCAGCTTCATCGGCATAAACAAGTTTTTGATTGAAATCTTCTACTTTAGGTATAATAAAGTCTTTGATTGCATCCGTATGTATGGAATAATTTACTTTACTAAGTATTCTTTTTACGTTCCATTCACTTAATAAAGGGTGTGATTCTGCTTCTTTAAGTCTTTGGTATTCTTTGATGAGATATAGTTTAAATTCAGGCTGAGCCAAGTCCCGAATTCAAAAGCTATGTCTTTATGGGCAAAAGTTCCCCCATATCGCCCGGGCTTGGATATAATCCCTATTGCTTTAGTTTTTTCTATCCATTGTTTGGGGGTTAGGGTGAAACTGTTTGTTCCACTCTCCATTTTAAAAGCATCGAATTCGATGCCTTTAAAATTTGGATTATTTAGTTTTTCCCATAACCCTAGAAAATCAATCGTACTACGTAGACGCATCCAGTTTTGTATAATGTAGTTAGTACGTTCTCTGTCTTTGAAATGTGCCATGTCTGTCAGGCAGATATAATCATTATTATCAGGTCTTACAGATATGGATATATCAATATTCGTAACAGTTATTTTCTTCATTATTTCTACTACTTTTATTTTATGAGGGATAAAGTTAAGCATTATTCCTGTTTTCAGTATCTTAAAAGCATCTTTTTAATAGGCCATGACGCTTACTATGATGGTTACGGAAACTAGGATGTGCATCGCTTGATTAAGATGATTGAGTGATTGATACCTTGATATTGGTTATAAATCAATGCGTAACGGGATGAAGCTTCTTCTTTCAAGGCTTTTGCCGCCATCCAGAGAGCATAGGATGAAGCAGTCTGATATTCTCCGCATTGTTCTTTAAAGCTGCTATGCAGGGCATGAGGGAACAGACTGTGTTCCAGCTCTGTATAAACGGCATCTGTTGCTTCCTGCCCGTTCTTGCCACTGATAAACCAGTCAATGTCTTCGGGTGCAAGCCTGTGAGATTTTAGAAAATGATGCATCCTGTTACTGATTTCCGGAGCACTCATCCGGGTGATAAAAGTATCTACCCCTTTCAGTTCGGCAAAAGTCTGTTCCTCTTTTTGTGCGCTTAACAGGAAAAATTGTGCTCCCTCACCGGCTGTCGTTCCTTTCAACAGTCCTAAACGCTGCTGAATGATATGGCTGGTAGGGGTTATTTCATCCATAGCACCTGCCAGTACATGCTGTTTGCCTTCGGCAATGCTCATGATGCCATCTATCAGAGCACTTTCAAAACTTAAACCACGGTGTACATACGTAACATTATAAGCATGTATTTTGAGTAGCAAAGCTAGCTGTGCACCCACCGTATTAAAGGTGGACTGAATGAAAGCGGTGGGATTGAGCATCTGTTCCCGGTTGTCCATCAAGGCGTTCATAAACTTTTCCGTATCGGCCAGACAACCCAGTCCCGTAGCAGTGATAATGGCATCTACCTTTTCCGGCGGGATATCTTTCAGACATTCCAGTCCGCAGGCTACTCCCATCTTGATCATGCGGCTCATGCGCCTCCGCAGATTGGCGTTGGTGATCATTTCTTTATAATCAGGTTCCTGTGCGGAGAAATAAGGCTTTTCATTGCTGCTTTCCGCATGGATAGAGGCGATACGGTTGATATATACTGGGCACATACGCTATTGGGTTAGAGTGGAAAATACGAGAGATGAGTTGTTGCCGCCAAATCCGAAGGAGTTGGATAATACATGTCGTATGGGAAGTCCCGACCGGAAAATCGTTTCAGGGATGAGGCCGCTTTCTTCATCGGACAGATGGAAGTTCAGACTAGGGTAAATCAGTCCGTGACGGATGGAGAGTACGGAATATACGGCTTCTATTCCTTCCGAGGCTCCCAGGGTGTGCCCGATGAATGCTTTGACCGAACTGAAGGGAGGGATGCGGGTTCCGAAGATACGCCGGATGGCTTTCCCTTCGGAAGCGTCGTTGCTGGGAGTGCCTGTGCCATGTACATTGATATAGTCTATGGCTCCGGCTGTCAGCCCGGCAGAGGCTATGGCCTGACTCATGGAAAGGAAAGGCCCGTCTCCGTCGGGGGAACTTCCTGTCTGGTGGTAGGCTTCATTGGCATTGGCGTAACCGCTGAGTTCACAATAAGGAGCTTTAATCAGGGATTTTTCAGATTGAAGAACAAGGTATCCGGCTCCTTCTCCCAGGTTTAATCCGGCACGTGTGCGGTCGAAAGGACGACAGTGCTCTTTGTCCAGTATCATCAGTGAATTGAAACCGTTGAGCGTGAAACGGCATAAGGCATCCGTTCCGCCTACGAGGACGGTGTCCAGATAACCGTGTCGAATCAGGCGTGCTCCTAACATAATAGCATTTGCGGCGGAAGAACAGGCGGTGCTGAGGGTGGTCACCGTCCCTTTGACTCCTAAATAAGCGGCTATCATTTCGGTACTGGCCCCACAGTCATGGGAGATAATGTCACGCAATCTCCCTTTTCGGTTATCTTCCCGGAAAGAGGCATAAAACCGCTCGCTTGCATCCATTCCTCCGATGGAGGTGGAAGAAATGAGCCCGATACGAGGAGAAGTGAAATCGAGTTCCGCATCACGGGCTGCTTCTTGGGCAGCCAACAAGCCTAGCAAGGCTGTACGTGAATACGTTTTGCCGGATGGAAGGGAGAGGAGTTTCTTTAATTCTTCATTGCTCTGTTTTACTTCGGACACGGGTACGTCAAGTGCGGTGGGGAAAAGGGTGATTTTCCCCATGCCGTGTTTGCCTGCTTTCAAGGAATCCAGATTTTCTTCCACTCCTTTCCCTATGCCCGAAATCACTCCCAGACCGGTGACATAGATCTTCCTCATTTCTGATGGGCGGTGATGTAGTCTGCCAGGGTACGTACCGAATAGAATATTTCTTTGCCTTTGGCAGGGTTCTCTATCTTGATTCCATAATTCCTTTCCAGAATCAGGATAATCTCTAACGCGTCAATCGAGTCAAGCCCCAGTCCGTCATCTCCGAATAAAGGTGCTTCACTGTCAATGTCCTCCGGAGTGATTTCTTCCAGGTTCAATGCTTCTATTAATTCAACTTTCAGTTTATCAATCAATTCTTCCATATTCTTTATTGTTTTTCGATCAGTTTAAATACTGCTTTATAGGTGTTCTTCCATAATTCACACCACCCGATGATGCAATAGTTCAGTTTCCCTTTTTGCATGACTATACGTGCGTATCTTTCCAGTTTTTCCGGCTGATAGGCTTCAGTGATGAAAAAGGTGTTTTCCCCTTGTATCTTGTGGCGGATGCAAATCTCGCCGGACACTACATTGGGTAGTGTGTAAACAAATACAGCCGGACTGGCTGCCTGGTCTCCTTCCCGGTCTATCAGTTGCTGGTGTCTGATGTCCGTATGCAGAGAGGAAGCGGCATTGGCAAGTAACATCCCCATTTCCAGTGGAGCGAATGTCTTACCTTCCAGCAAGTATTCGGCGGCCACATATCCCAATTTGCAAAGGTCATCCATTTTATAGAATTTCAGGTTGTTTCCGCCTGTTTTTTTATAGGTATCACGTATAAATGTGCCGAAATCCGGTTCTTCGGAATGAAAAATAAGTTCGTTGTTTATGAAGACAGAACTGTTTTCAATACGAACCTCCCGTGTACATCGGATTTCGGGCAAGGTGTTGTCCTCATCCTTGAACGGAGTATATTCCGGTAAAGATAAGACAATGGCTGCGTTGCATCCGCCGAATCCCGAAGCGGTTTTTACGCAATGTTTCATCGGGATGCTCCGGTGGGTGGCATAGACCGGTATCGGCATAGGAACTCCCGGTGTTTCGTAACCCGGAGTGCCGAACAGGATGCCTTGTTTCAGTTCGTGCATACAGACAATGCTTTCAATGATTCCCGATGCTCCCAAGGTATGGCCGAAATAGGGCTTCAAACTATGGACGGGCACTTGTTCCAGATGAGCCAGTGTGAGGGCTTTGGATTCCATTTCGTCATTGTATACGGTAGCTGTGCCGTGTGCATTGACAAAGCTGATATCCTGAGGGGCTGTCCCTGCTTCCTGCATGGCTTGGCGGATGGCGAAATAGAGTCCGTCTCCCGTGCGGGAAGGACCGGAGATGTGGTTGGCATCGTTACTGACGGCTCCTCCCGAAAGGATAACATGTTCTTCTGTTCCTTCTGAACTGAGCAATACGGCTCCGCAGGCCTCTCCCAAGTTCAATCCGTCACGGCTGCTGTCATACGGACGGCATGGGCGGGAGCTGAGAGACCGGAAAGACCCGAAACCGCTGGTGATGAAATGAGAGAGAAGGTCACCTCCCGCTACGATTACCCGGCGGTAGATACCGTTCTCTATCATGCGTTTTCCTGCTATGAGGGCTGACACTCCTGAAATGCAGGCATTGGAAATGACATGCACCCGTTCCTCGGCATGGAAATAACCGGCAATGTTTTCTGCCATTTTCCAAAGAAAGACCGCTTCATCGGGATGTTCCGTATGACGGGCCAGTAAATCGATGTTCCCTTTGGTGGTGGAGAGGATGAGTCCGCAGGTTTTGTCTTCCAAAGTTTGTCCGGACTGACGGATGAGTTCGTTGATAGTCAGTATGAACAGTTGTTCCATCCGGGGATAGCCACTTACTCCTATGGCTTCCGCCTGTTGTTGCAATCTCTCTTGCGAGAGAGTGGCTGCCAATAGGGGAGTGTCCGCAATCCGTTTGTCCGTCTGCAGGGTGATACCGCTGTGATAGCTCCGGATGGCTTCCAGATTTTCCTGTGTGCCGAAACCCAGCGCGCTGATCAGGGTATCATGGGTGATATAGGTAGTCAGATGATGTTCCATTTCTTTTTCCACTCTATGTAAAAGGCAGGATTAACCAGTTCCAGTTCTCTATTTGTATTCAGAAATACCTGTGTAGTGGTTCCTGTTGCCACAATGTTTTGGTCCGATGCCCGGTAGATGGTGTATTCAAAAAGGATTTTGGCAGCATCACTATGAATATACCGTGTCTCGACAATCGCTTCCTCGCCAAAAGACAGCGGTTGTTTGAATTGGCAGGTCAGGTCTACGATAGGAACTACATATCCTTCCCGGTAGATGCTCATATAGTCCAGACCGTACCGCTTTCCGAAAGCTTCGCGTCCGTCTTCGAAATAACGCACATATTCTCCATGCCATACTATCTGCATGGAATCTATCTCACTGAAGCGGACTTTGATGGTGGTCCGGTCCGTCAGTGCCGCTTGATGTGGACTTGTTTTTCGTTTCATTCTTTCTTCAGATATATTTTCATCCGGCATTCGGCCAGCAATTCATCGTTTTCTTTTACCTCGGCGGTAATCAGGGTGATATCAAATACTTCCTGAACGATGGTTATACCGGTATATAGTTCCGCTCCGGCAGAAGGAAGACGGAATAGTTTCATCTTTCTACCGAACCGATAAAACCTAATGGTACAGGTTCTTTCCGCAGCATATAGATATAACCTACACGTGCCGCCGCCGACTGGGCGATGTGCTCTATGATTCCCGTTTCCTGTAATACACCGTCCCGGCAGAACAGGTTGTCGGTAGTGACGGTCAGCCCTGACCAGGATGTATTTTCTTCTATCCCATAGAAGCGGTCTATCATTACCATGGGCGGGCGTTGGGGAATCAGCCGGAACAGTTCTTCTCCCTGACAGATGATTTCTTTGCTGCTCATTTCAGTCTGCATTGCAGGATACTGTGTCCCAGTCCTATGTTATCTTGAATTTCTTCCACTTCCAATCCGGCATTTTCAATGCAGCGGATCAGGTCATCCGAATGGAACATCTTACTGTTGCCGTTGGCCATTGCTGTAAAGTAGAGGCTGATTTGTGTCAGGCAATAAGATGCTGTTTCATACCGTTGGCGATCCCATAATGTTTCCATAATATAGACTTTGCTGTCTTTGCCGATGGATTGTGCCACACGGGTCAGGATGCTGATGACTTCTTCTTCCGAGAAGCAGTCCAGAAACTGGCTCATCCATACAGCGTCAAAACCCGTGGGAAAGGGCACGTCCCGATCCAGCAGATTGGCGCCGTGACCGTGTATGCGTTCACTACCGGACAAACCGGCCGTTTGCTTTCTCATCATTTCCAGTTGTTGAGGCAGGTCCACGATGGTTACTTCCACTTCCTTATTATATTGTACGCATTGTGTGGCCCATTTGCCGGTATTCCCGCCAATATCGAGCAAGCGTTTCGGGTGATGGCTGAACACGATTTCCAATGCTTTGCCGAATGACTGGTCCGAATAGAAATGATCAAAGCCGAACCAGCTTTTCTGTACCTGTTCCGGCAATTGGGACAGACCTTCGTAAATGGTAGGCCATTCTCCGAATACTTTCAATCCTTCCGGACGCCCGTTTAAAAGAGCTTCTTCCAGATGGAACAATCCTTGATAGTTCACATCGTGATTGAATTCCATATTGACACGAGCCATTTTATCGTTCAGCAGAAACCAGCCTGCCTTGGCCAGTACATAACGGTCTTCTTCCAACAGGATGGTTCCGATGGTCAGCGATGCTTCCAGTAATACTTGTGCCGCATAGCGTGTCAGTCCGGTCCGCCCGCTGATTTCTTGCAGCGTATATCCTTCCCGTTTGCCGGACAATAATTGGAAAATTCCGAATTTCAACATCAGGCGCGATACTTGGAATACCACAGGACCGAAAGCTATCTCTTGTGCCAGTCTTTGCGCTTCGGCAGCCGTACATTGTTCTTTTGTATATCTTTTATGCATCATACCAGATTTATTTTTATGTCCAGAACGGGTAGTAATTGAACCATTGTTCCGGATACTGCCGGACAATCTTTTCCAGCGTTTGTGTATATTGCTCCAATAATGCCTGTTCGGCCCGTTTCTCTTTCGTCCGTACTACTGTCTCGGCTATAAAGAAATGGAAACGATACGTTCTTTGGGCTTCACGCATGGCAAAATAGAATACGACGGGTACTTTTAACTTCGAAGCCAGCAGGAAAGGGCCCATCGGAAATTTGGCTTCTTTTCCCATGAAAGAAGTCGTGAGTAATTTCTCTTTATTCAGATAGCGGTCTCCCTGAAAGCAGACATACTCCCGGCGGTCCAGCGCTTCCGTGATGCGGAATACATGTGTCAGGCTGTCTTCATTCACCGGAATTATTTTGTAGTCTCGCGTAGAGGCGTTCTTTTCCAAAATCTCCTTTATCCGCTTGTGTTCGGCATCAAACATGACGATATTGATCTTTTTGCCATATTCATCGAAGAAAGGAGCGCCTATTTCCCAGTTGCCCACATGGGCGCCAATCATAATTACTCCGGTGTTTCCGTTTAGTACGTCTAAAAATGCCTGATAGTTCTCAAACTTGAAATGATACTTGCCGGTCATTCCGTTGCCGATGGCCACTTTGTCAATCAATATTTGTCCCAGCCGGTAATAGTTTTTCAGGAGCAGTGCGACGGATTTCAGCCGTCCGTATTTCAGCCTGTTCCGTGCGTAACTCCAAGTATTGCCCGTTGCTTTCGGTGCGAAAGGTATGAAGTAGAGGACGACCAATGCCAGGAAGCCGTAGGCCGCAGTTATCCCCAGACAGCGGATCATGTAGATAAAGAACATGTATCCGAATGTGCCTCCTCTTGTCTTACCTTTCCATGTTTCGGACATCAGTCTTCTTTTTGCATATGTGAAATTACCAGATTATAGAAATCCTGGAAGGTTTTGATACCGGCAAAATCTTTGGCTGTAACGGTGAAACCGAAATTCTTGTCAATCAGTACTACCATATCCACCAGGTCAAGGCTATCCAATTCCAAGGTTTGCATCAAGGGTGCGTCCGGTTGGATCTGTTCTACATCAATCTCAAATTCTTCGGCCAGGGTGGTTCTGATCTTTTCGATGATTTCTTCGTTGGTCATAAATTTATATATTGGTTTGAATTAATTGTTTTCTTTAAATTTACGGATAATCAGTGAGGAATTGGTTCCTCCGAATCCGAATGAGTTGGATAAGAATGTGTCAAATTCCGTTTCTATCCTCCGGGAGGGGATGTTCAGCAGAGCAGAGGCTTCATCGGGTTCTTCAAAATTGAGATTAGGAGCGATAAATCCGTTATTCATCATCAAGATGGAATAAATGACTTCACTGGCGCCTGCCATCCACATCTCATGTCCGGTTTGTGACTTGGTGGATGTGACATAGGGCCGATGGTTTCCGAACACTTCCGCTATGGCTTTTGCCTCATTCAAATCTCCCACGGGGGTGGAAGTGGCGTGTGCATTGATATATTGGATTTCTTCCAAGGGAATGCCCGCATCGTTGATTGCCATCTGTAAAGAGCGTCTGGGACCGTCCACATTCGGTACGGAAATATGATCTCCGTTGGATGAAAAACCGTATCCTATGACTTCTGCCAGAATAGTAGCTCCGCGCCTTACGGCTGATTCATAACTTTCGAGTACCAGGCTGGCGCCTCCTCCGCTGGGTACCAAACCGTCCCGTCCCTTGTCAAAGGGGCGCGATGCCTTTTCCGGTTCGTCCTCACGGGTGGAGAACGCGCCCAATCCGTCGAAACTACCCACGGAGTAAGGATTTACCTCTTGTGCTCCTCCGCACAGAATGCAGTCCTGAAGTCCCGATTTGATAAGCATATACGCCATGCCGATGGCGTGTGAACCGCTGGCACAAGCTCCCGATATGGTAAAATTAATTCCCTTCAAATGGAAAATAACCGAAAAGGTTCATGGTAATCGTAGAGTTCATGGACTGGAAGATAGAACCGGAGCCACCATAGCCCGTATTCTTCTTGGCACGAATGACATCAATGGCCTCGATTACCGGAGCGGCGCTACTGTCATTTCCATACAATATGCCTACTTCATGATTTAATAAAAAACTCCTCGTCTATTTGTGCCTGACGGAATGCCTCCAAGGTAGCCATATAGGCATATTCTCCCTGTTCGGCGAGGCTATGCCTCTTTTTGCGGTCCAATAACTTCTTTAAATCAGGACGTTCGACAAGTCCTGTCAATGCGGAAAAATACCCCATCTCTTTACGTGCCGGATCGATGCCGATGCCTGAACGCCCTTGGAACAAAGAGTCTTTCACCTCATCTTGGTTCTTGCCTATGCACGAATAAATACCCATGCCTGTAATCACTACTCTTCTCATCTTCTGCTTATGTATAGATTCCTCCATTGATGGAAATTACTTCTCCGGTGATATAGGAGCTTGTTCCGATGCCAGGAAGCCTACCAGTGCGGCTACTTCTCCGGGTTCGCCGAACCGTCCTGCCGGTATCTGTTTTTTCCATTCATTTTCATCAATGCCGTTGGTCATATCCGTGCGGATAAATCCCGGTGCTACGGCGTTCACCGTCACGTGTTTTCTGGCCACTTCCTGTGCCAGTGCTTTGGTGGCGGCTATCATTCCGCCTTTGGCTGCCGAATAGTTGGTTTGTCCCGGCATTCCTTTGATACCCGACAGGGAAACGATGTTGATGATACGTCCGAATCGCTTTACCAGCATATTTTTCAGCAAGGGTTGGGTGACGTTGAAGAAACCGTTCAGGCTGATATCCAACACCCGGCTCCATTCATCCTGTTCCATCCACAGCATCAGGTTGTCACGGCGTATACCGGCATTGTTCACCAGTACCTCAATGTAGGTATCGGGATGCTTCTCCATCCAGCCGTTCAGTGCGGCGTGTGTGGCTACTGCGTCTGTCACGTCAAATTTCATCAGTTCGCCGTCCGAGCCTTGTTCCCGTATCTGTTGCAGGGTGGCTTCGGCTTCCGTATCGTTGTTTTGGTAGTTTATCAGTATATGATATCCCATTTCGGCCAGTTTCAGACATACAGCCCGTCCGATGCCCCGGCTTCCTCCTGTTACTAGTGCGTATTTCATTTTTCTTGCAACCTCCCTTTTTTAAGATATACCATCATTCTTTCTATCTCTTTATATTTAGGCGTATCTTCCCGGAACACAGGAAAAAATGCTCGTATCTCTTTATATACTTGTTGTGACCGGGGGCTTAGCCGACCGGCTATTTCCAAACAGTCTACAGCTTGTACAATACCCATCATCAGGATAGCCATCACCTGATAAGCATTTTCTATGACTGTTTTTGCCAGCAGTGCGGAATTGGTTCCCATGCTTACAATATCCTGATTGTCATTGTTGTTGGGGATGCTATGCACATACATCGGATTGGACAAAGTCTGGCACTCCGCTGTGGTAGAAGTCGCGGTAAATTGTGACGCCTGCAAACCATAGTTCAATCCCAGCACTCCCATATTGACAAAGGGGGGCAGAATGCCGTTGATGCGGTCGTGAAACAAGTAATTGATCTGCCGTTCGGCAAGCATGGCCAGTTTGGTGACCGCTATTTTCAGTTTATCCATTTCAAAAGAAACGTAATCTCCGTGAAAGTTACCGCCATGATACACGTTTTGCGTGTCGGGGTCCACTATCGGGTTGTCACAGGCTGAATTTATTTCGTTTATCAATACTTTTTCGGCATTGAGCAATTCATCATAAACCGGTCCTAGAATCTGCGGAATGCAACGCAACGAATAATAGGGTTGAACCTTATGGGTGAAGATTTTCTCTTCGTGTTTTCCGTTGTAAAGTTCATTCTCTCTTTTGCGTACACATTGGCTGCCTTCCACCCATTGGCGCATCATGCGGGCTATCTCTTGCTGTCCTTCATGCCGTTTGGCTTCGTTCAGCGGTTCAGACATGAAATCATCGTACGAGGCGGCAATTTCATTCATCATGACCGATGCGCCTACTGCCCAATGCATCAGTTGGCGGGCATAAATCAGGTTGACAATGCCTATACCTGTCATTACCGAAGTGCCGTTGGTCACTGAAAGCCCTTCGCGGATATGCATTTTGAAGGGTTGCAATCCGTTTTCCGCCAAAACGGATGCCGTATCTCTTTTCTTGCCTTGGTAAAAGACCTCTCCTTCTCCAATCAGGGTGAGGGCGATATGGGCAAGCTGTACCAAATCGCCACTGGCCCCTACACTGCCGTGTTCGGGTACGTATGGAGTAATCCCCCGGTTGATAAACTCGGTAATGAGCAATGCCAGTTCTTTATGTACGCCGGATTTTCCTTGCAGAAAAGTATAGAGACGCGCTATCATGGCAGCTTTGACATAGAGTTCCGGAAGGGGTTGCCCTGCTCCGGTGGCATGGCTGCGGATGATATTATACTGTAATTGTGACAAGGATTCATCTTCAATACGGTATTGGGCCATCGGTCCAAAGCCGGTATTGATGCCATAGATGATCTTGTCGTTGGAGAATGTTTTCAGAAAATGGAAACTCTCTTCCAATTTTTGCATACATTGGTCGGAGAGTGTCAGTGGCTCTTCTTCAAACAAAATCTTATACAGGGACGCTAAAGTTATCTTATTCTCAGCTAGCATTGGATTGGTGTGATAAGCAGTTTTGTATAATTTCCGCAAAAATAGTTATTTAAAAATAAGTATTACCATCCGAAGGGAGATTTTTCAGTTTTGATGGTTATCTGAAAGGTTCACCACAGATTATACAAATAAACGCAGATGCTTCTTAAATCATTGATTGTCAGGTGGGTAATCTGTGTGAATCTGTATAGTCTGTGGTGAAAAATATAGTGTCGCTCTATGTATTCTATTTATTCAGTTTCCATGTGAAACCGTCTTTGGTATCTTTCACTTCAAAGCCAAGAGCGGCCAGCTCATCACGGATTTTATCGCTTGTAGCCCAGTCTTTATTGGCTTTGGCTTTCATACGTTGTTCCAGCAGCATATCTACTACTTTGCCGTATGCCTCTTCATGTGCCTCGTTATTGGCGGCTTCTTCTTTCAGACCCAGGATTTCGTACATAAAGAGATGGAACATACTTTTCAGTTCTTCCAGATCTTCTGCGGAAATAGTGGCTTTCTTGTCCAGAACCGTATTAATCATACGGGCGCCGTCAAACAGATGGGCAATGACAATCGGTGAGTTCAAGTCATCATTCATGGCTGTATAACACTTTTCACGCAAGTCTTTTACCCCCTCTATGCCGGTGGTTTGTGTTGCCGGAGTGATGCGTTCAAGACCTTTCACAGCTTCTGTCAGCCGTTCCAATCCTTTTTCGGCTGCTTGTAATGCTTCGTTACTGAAGTCCACTGTACTGCGGTAATGTGCCTGAAGGATGAAGAAACGGATGGTCATGGGGCTGTAGGCTTGGGTCAGTAACTTGTGGGTACCGTGGAAGAACTCATCCAAGTTAATGAAGTTGCCGTATGATTTTCCCATCTTCTGTCCATTAATGGTAATCATGTTGTTGTGCATCCAATAGTGAACCATGTCATCTCCTTGTGAAGCCACGCTTTGTGCGATTTCACATTCGTGGTGTGGGAAAATTAAGTCCATTCCCCCTCCATGAATATCGAAATGCTCGCCCAGGTATTTCTTACCCATTGCGGTACATTCACAATGCCAACCGGGGAATCCGTTACTCCACGGGCTGGGCCAGCGCATGATATGTTCGGGTTGTGCACATTTCCACAGGGCGAAATCGGCAGGATTGCGCTTCTCGCTTTGACCGTCCAGCTCGCGGGTGGTGTTCAGCACATCGTCCAGGTTGCGGCCGGACAGTTTGCCGTAATGATGGTCTTTGTTGTATTTTGCTACATCGAAATAAACGGAACCTTCACTTTCATAAGCATAGCCGTTTTTCAGAATTTCTTCTACCAGTTCTATCTGTTCAATGATATGGCCTGATGCATGTGGCTCGATACTGGGTGGAAGTACATTCAAGGCTTCCATTGCCTTGTGGTAGCGATTGAGGTAATATTGCACTACTTCCATGGGTTCCAGTTGCTCCAGACGGGCCTTTTTGGCGATTTTATCTTCGCCTTCGTCTGCATCGTGTTCCAGATGACCGACATCGGTAATGTTACGGACATAACGTACCTTGTATCCCAGATGGGTAAGATAACGGAACAGGATATCGAACGTGATGGCGGGGCGTGCGTGTCCTAAATGGGCATCGCCATATACGGTAGGACCGCATACATACATACCTACATGAGGGGCATGCAAGGGAACGAAAAGTTCCTTTTGACGGCTTAATGTATTGTAAATGGTTAGTTTATTTTCCATAATTCATTCTATTAGAATTGCAAAGTTATAAATTAAAGTGTGTATTTGGCTAATAATTAACAAAAAATCTGATGCTGATGTCCTCTGCTTGTCTACAAATGGTGTTTGTTGGTTTAAAGGATAGAGATTTATGGTAATAAATAAAAGTAGGTTGTCTTTGAATGTAAAAAGAACAGAATGATGATTTTTTTGTATGGAGATTAGGGAACCTAACTCTTTTTCCTTTTCATGAAATAGGTTTCTCTTGTTTCTGTTTATGATCTTTAATCTCTGCTATTGATTTGTAAAACAGGACCACTGCCTCATAAACCTTGGTGTTGTTTTACGGGGCAGTGGTGGTGTTTCTATATGAAGTTTGCGTGCGGAGCGGGAATGTTTATTTGGACTTCTTTCCCCAATACGTCTTGTTGTTGGCATAGCCGGCATAGACGATGGTATGGGTGCGCGGACTGGCTTCCCAGTCGGTTTCGCGTTGCAGATAAAGTTCCACTCCGTTGACAGTCAGAATCTGTTGGGCGGCATCATAGCTCCACGTACTGCCTTTCCAGATACCTTCGGTGATAGTGTGGTCGGCGGCGAGAGTCATTGTTGCTGAAGTTCTCTGCTCTCCATATTTGTATGTAAGGTCGATGTGTTCCCAATTGCCGGGCAATTCTTCTTCGGTGATGGCTACCTTGGGAACGGCTCCGTAGCGTTCAGGCATTACGAGAGGCCAACCGTCTTTCGTCCAGCGGATGCTGCGTACGTGCCCCATCATGATGGCGTTGCTGGCGTTGATGCCCGGAACATCCTTAGGCAGACGGCCTTGTGAGGCGTAGAACCAGTTGTCTTTGCCATCGTCGAAGATAGCGCAGTGGGCGATGCCTACCCAGCCGTAGCCTTTGCTGAACTTATAGGGATGAGTCACTATGGGCAGTGCATCGGCACCGGCGGTCACGTCTTTGCCGTCAATGCCCACGTAGGGACCGGTGATGCTTTTCGAGCGGACCACACGGGTGTTATAGGGCACGTCGAGAGCGTCGTAGGCAAGGAAGAGGTAGTAGTAGCCATCGCGGTAAATGACTTCGGGACCTTCACTGGCTTGCCAGCGGTTACCTGTCTGGCGGGTGGCGATCAACTGACCATACTCGGCAGGTGCTTGGCCTGTAGCCCAAGGTTGGCCCAAAGTTTCGGCAGGCTTGCCTGTTTCGCTATTGAGCTTGAGAGCGGCTATGCCGCTATGCCATGAACCGTAGACCAACCAGTGCTCGCCTTCGGGCGTGATGACATAAGAGGGGTCGATGGCATTCCATTTATAATAGCAATTGGCCCAATCATCCGGCTTCACGTTGAAGTTAAGTCCTTTGTCGGAAGCATTGGTGATGACGTAGCCTTTGTCTACCCATCCGTCGTTGTTGGAGGGATCGTTGTTTTCCATCAGGCCGATAAAGGCGCGCTCCGACCAGGTGTTGGCACCGTTGAGTGTGCCGGGGCAGACAATGGAATAGTACATGCGATAGAGGCCGTTCTTTACCTTGCGTACTACGGGAGCCCAATAGCCGAAGTCATTAACATTAGGATTGATTTCGGCAAGTCCCATTTCTTTTCGTATTTCATTGAGCTTGGGCACTACCCATTCGGGCAGGTTCTTCATTGTACCGCCGAGGTATTCCCAGTTGACAAGGTCCTTGGAGCGACGACCGTGGAAGTGGCCGCCTGCGGTGTGGACGTTGCCGTATGAAGCATCCGTCTGATACATGTAATAATAACCATCTTCGGCCAATACAACCGAGGGGTCGTGTACGTTGGCAAGATTCCATTGAGAGCGTTTGCTCCAGTCACTTATCGAGGTATAGTCATCGGAGTAGGTGGGGGCCACGTAATTCTTGAGTTCATCGTCTAAGCTTAAGCTTTCTGTGGTGGCCGTGACCACCTCTGAATAGACATAACGGCTGTCACAGTAGACGTATGCACGGATATAGTAGGAGGTACCGGAGGTCAAGGTTGAGAGGGAGGCACTGAAATTCTCATCGGCATCCACACGTGGTCTTTGATAGTCGGTACGGAAGCTGCTGCACTGTAACAGAAGCCTTTCTTGACTATTTGGTTCAGATCACCTGTAACCGATGCGGTGACGGTCAACGAGGTGGGTGTGGTTGTAGTTACTTTCGGAGTACTTACAGTTGCATAATAGCGGTCTATATCTTCGCTGTTGTCAGAACAAGCGGCTAAAACAAGGAATATTGGCAAGAACATCCACAATGGTAATAGTTTTTTCATCTGTTGATAGTTTAAAGACCATGCCGCTTCTTCCTGAGGAAAACGGCATGGCTTGTGTGATTACTGATTCGGATTAGAAGACGAGATGGCCGCCTTCAATCGTTAAAGCGAAGTTCAAGTCGTTCATATCCAATTTGTTGATCCCTAAATAGTATTGGGCATAGGAAGTACCTGAAGTGCCTTTCATTACTGCTTGAATGTCGGCTGTACCATTGCCGCAATTGGTCACGTAGACGGTGACTTTGGCTCCGTTCATATCGGCAAGCCAAGCAGCCCAGTCGCCTTGTGTACCGTTGTGAACGAGGCTGGCATTTCCATCGTATCCTGCACCCCATCCATAGTTGTCGGCGCGTACCACTGCATATTCGGCAAGATCGGCTTTGCGGAGAACGATAGCGAAGTTGCTCCAGTTATTAGCTTGGCTGGTGTAATTGGTGAAGCTGATGGATCTGGTTTCACCTGCCGGCACGTTGAAATTGTCAGAAAAGACAGTCCACCAACCCGTTGAATTGTCTTCGGCTCCTATGATACCGGCTGAGTTGCTCACAGCGGCAACCACAGATTCGGCAACTTTGACTTCTACGGTAGCGGTAACTTCGTCGGCAGTAATGGTTACGGTCTGCGTACCGGCTTTGGCAGGAATGGCAGAGAAATGGAGTTTGGCGTTGTCTACTACTCTTGTGCTTCCGTCGGCATAAGTAGCCGTTACTTCCAATCCTCGGGAAGGAATGCCAGCGTACGGTCGGTCATCGTTTCCGTTGCTGCCGAAGTATAATAGTAATACTGCGTGTGCGCAGGTTGAGCCGTCACTTGGATGGATACAATTTTTTCCACTACTTCAAACGTAGCATTGGCCACCACCGGCTGGTTGCAATTCTCGCCCTTGAAGGTCTTGTTGTAGATGACTACCAGTGTCTTCGTGCCCAGTTCGTTCATATTGGGGATGGCAGTGAACTGGAGTTCTTCTGCGGTTACGGTCTTAGTCACCCCTTCTTCGAAGCTGACGATGGCAGTAATCCCGGCTACGGCTTCTTCGAGTGAGGTGCCGGCATTGACCTGATCGGGTACATTTTGCAGTACCATCGAGAGCGGATTCTTGTCTTCGGCAGAGGTAAGGCCGCCGATAGGAACGATGTTCGATTGCAAGAAGTTGATGTAAGAGCCTCGGGTACCAGGAAGCAGCGGATGTTGGTATTGCTCGCGTCTGCATTCAGATTGGGTAACTTGTACGGCTGTTTGTAGGTTTTGGTTGCCGAGGCGTTCTGGATTTTGATAGAGAAGGCATTTTCATTGGTGCGGTCTACGGTGAGTGTTACTTTGCCGCCCAATTTCTGTACAGTTTCGTCCAGATTGTCAACGGGTGACAGCATCAGTGTGCTGGAGGTGTATTTGAAGAAGAGATGGGAACCCCATTGGGAGTTATAGGCCAAAGTATCGTTTGTGGTATCAAAACGATAAGCGCCATATTCCGTGTATCCTTCACCTCCGCGGTCTGCGTCATTGGTAATGACTAGGGCGAAGTTTTTATAATAGGTATTGTCGGCAGGGTTGATGTTGAGGTTGAACACTCCATGCCACTTCTGACCATCGGGCACGACGTAATACTTGGAGAAAGCTGTCCAGAAACCGGAGGTGTAGTCCGTATTACCGAAGGAGTAGACATCTTCCTGCATGCCCTCCAGCACTTCTTCTTCCGGATCTTTCTTTGAATTTGCTATGGAGTCCACTTTCTCGGAAATCCAGTCAGGGGCGTTAACATCATACAGCTCGCCACCCTCGCAGCTTGGCAATGCCATCAACCCGAAGGCGATGGAACAGCAAGCGTATACTAATTTATTGAGTATTCTCATTGTCTTACATTTTAATAGGTTTGTTTATTTGCTTAAGTCAACCACCGGATGAACAGTCCATCCGTTCTCACTGAAATAAGTAGAGTTGTCCGTGCTAAAGTTGGCAGAGTTACCACTTAGGTTAGGGTTCTTGTTCAACAACTGTTGTACGATGGGCAGAAATTCGTGCCCGGGTAAGTAGGTGTCAAAAGAACTTTTTAGTTCGGAGTCGGTTGCGATATCGTTGTAGTCTACAGGATCTTTGGTTCCGGTTACAGAACGGCGTACGACACTGTGCTCCTTAAGTTGTTGCAAACGATCATTCTTATAGAAGAATCCCCAGCGGATAAGATCGAATCCGCGTCCGAACTCACAACCAAATTCTTTCGGACGCTCCACATTGGCAATCTGCTCGAAGAGTTTGTCGGCTGTAGGGAAGTCAGCCAGTTCCAGATCGGGCAAGTCAGCGCGGTTGCGTACTTCGTTAATCCAGTCGATGGCCTGTTGTGTGGGGCCGTTGACTTCGTTTTCACATTCGGCAGCACGGAGCAGCACGTCGGAGTAGCGCATCAGACGCAAGTTGATTCCATCGTGTAAACCTGTAATAACGGTGCTATAGAGTCCGGTACGGAGGTTTGTGAACTTGGCGATGGGTAGACCACCGTATGTGTTGTTGGTTACGATGTTGTCGGTGGCTGTAAGTTTGCTCGTATAAGCTACATTGCCATATTCAAAGTCTTCCCAATCGGATTCGTAAGTACCGATGGTCCAGTACAGACGCGGGTCGAGTTTGCCGTCAGTAGTACGTTCTGCTTTGAAGAGATGGTAGAGCCAGGGGGAAGCCGAAATGTCGGCCCAACCGCCATAATTGCCGGGAGCGAAGTTACTCTCGATGGCCGAACCTTGGGTGGCATTCGGGCTGGTGTTCACCGGAGTCCACTCGTCGTCGGTTCCTTGTGATTCTAAGTCAAGGAATTGCACTTCGAAAAGGCTTTCCTTGTTGTTCTCATAGGCAGGACCTTCACGAAAGTTGTCGCCATAGTTATCCATCAGTTCATAAGTACCATATTTTTTGCCGATAATGTCTTTCAGTACAGTAAGGGCGTCTTTGAATTTATGGCGTACCATGAGCGCACGGGCATAGTAACCGGCTGCGGCACCACAGGTGGCACGTCCTTTTTCCCATTCGCCACCTTGATCTCGTGAGGGTAACAATTCCATGGCTTCTTTGAAATCACTTTCCACTTGGTCCAGCACGGCATCATAGGTGCTGTTGCCGGTATAAAGTCCATCCAATGAAGAGTAGGTGGCATAATCTGTGATGAGGGGCGGGTTCTGGTAATAACCAACCAGATTGTAGTATGACAGACCGCGCAGGAAGAGCACTTGTCCTTTGATGCGTTTCATTTTTTCGGAAAGCTGGCTGTTGTCTTCATCGCAACGGGAAATGGCAAAATTACATACATTAACGGTGTAGTACCATTCGCGCCAGGGCCACCACGTGATGTCCGAGGTTACTTCCGCATTCAGGTCATCGAAAGGCAGATACCATACTTGTGATGAATTCCAGGCTTCATCGCCACGACACACATCAAATGGGTGTAGCCTACACGGGGCGTAAAGAAACCTTCCAT
>ENA-OPZC01000010-OPZC01000010.1-human-gut-metagenome-genome-assembly--contig:-NODE-10-length-32236-cov-1.734031_pt1 | contig 32236 bp, 38 predicted proteins | sample MGYA00242477_ERZ504491 | MGnify/ENA primary metagenome ERZ504491 (study PRJEB26092, sample SAMD00036249) | human gut metagenome | host: Homo sapiens | study: EMG produced TPA metagenomics assembly of... | reverse complement strand
GCATCCGCAAGGTGGTCGGGGAAATTATAAGGAACAGATTTATAACAAGATAAAAAATATTGATTATGGAAATTACAATGAAAGAGAAGAACGCCATCAGTGAGAGCCTCCGGGCTTACGTGGCGAAGTATCCGAGCCAGACGAAGGCCGCGGGTAGTCTGAAGGGAGTCAGTGTGGGTACTGTGAGCAATATCCTGAACGGGCGTTATGAGAATATCAGTGACGAGATGTTCCGTAATGTCGCCTCGCAGGTCGGTGGTGTAAGCGCTACCGGCTGGCAGATCGTGGAGACCGGCGCTTACCAGGAGATCACGGCTGTGCTCTCCGATGCGCAGCGCTGGCGCAATGTCACATGGGTGACCGGTGAGGCTGGTTGTGGCAAGAGTACCACCGCCCGTGTTTACCTTCATGAGCATAAGGAGGTTTTCTATATTCTCTGCTCCGAGGACATGAAGAAAGGTGACTTTGTCCGCGAGATAGCCCGCACGGTCGGGATCCGGACTGAAGGGTATAATATCCGTGAGGTGTGGGGACTTATTTTGGATGATATCATCCAGATGGACGCGCCCCTGCTGGTGTTCGACGAGGCGGACAAGCTGACCGAACCGGTGTTCCACTACTTCATCAGCCTGTACAACAAACTGGAGGAGAAATGCGGCGTCGTGTTTTTGAGTACCGATTATATTGCCAAACGCATCAGCAATGGTCTGCGATACCAGAAGCCTGGCTACAAGGAGTTCTACAGCCGTATCGGACGGAAATTTTATGAGCTAGAGCCTACGGACGTGAACGACGTGTTTGCGATCTGTTCCGCCAACGGTGTGACTGACAAGAAAGACATCGATAAGGTGATAAAGGAGGCTTCGACATGTGACTTTGATTTGCGGCGTGTGAGGAAGTCCATTCACAAGGTGAAACGCATGGTGGGGGAATGACTCCCGTTCAAATACCGTTCAAACGTAATTTTAAGGATATGGAAAACAAATTTGAATACTTAAAGATCGACGGTCGCGAGCAGCTTCCTGCTCCCTGGAGCGATTACCCAGTCTTGAGGGAATACGAGACGGTGACCGTTTACCGGAATGGTCGCGACTATCTGGACGCCCTTGTGGGACAGCAGGACGGCTGGTGGGTTGCTGGCGTTCACATGGAGGTGGGCGGTTTCGGCGGCGGTTTCAACCCGGGACGTAAATGGGGACAGTTTGCTACCCGTGAGAATGCCCTTCTGTGGGCACTCGGCAGGATGCTCTGCCACGAGAAACTGCGGGGTGCCGCACGGCAGGCCGTGCTTGATCAAATAGACAATATCCGACAACTAAAACTGTTCTGACCATGGAAGAAGAGAAAAAGGATAATAAAAAAGCGGGCATGAGACGTGCCTTGAATGTCAGGGACATCCTGAACAAGAAGTATGACGTATTCCCTTTTGAGGGGAAATGGAAGGATGCCTTCGACACTCCGGAAGTCCGGGGCTGCTGGTTCGTGTGGGGCAACAGCGGTAACGGCAAGACCTCTTTCGTGATGCAGCTCTGTAAGGAACTTTGCAAGTATGACCGTGTGGCGTTCAACTCCCTGGAGGAAGGAACTTCTCTGACTGTCCAAAATAACCTGCGGCGCTTTGGTATGGCCGAGGTAAGCCGCCATTTGGCGTTCATCAAGGAGGACATCCCCACCTTGAAGATCAGGCTCCGGCGTCATAAGAGTTTCAACATCGTGATCATTGACAGTTTCCAATACACGCAGATGACGTATCGTGACTATATCCAGCTGAAGGAGGAGTTTCCGGACAAGCTGTTTGTTTTCATCAGCCATGCCCGCGGCAAGAATCCTAAAGGTGATGCGGCCACGAGCGTGATGTATGATGCCGACCTGAAGATATGGGTAGAGGCTACGTCGCCTCAGTAAGGGACGTTATCAGGGGGCCACTGGTGAATACACAATCTGGGAGAAGGGTGCCTATGACTATTGGAATGTGACGGGACCGAAACAGAAAGGAGGCCAGGCATGAGCAGGATAAAGAAACAGCTGGCGATTTGTCCTCCCGCCTATATGTGTAAGGGGCCTAACCGTGAGAACTTCGTCAGTACCGGTCACAAGTGTGGTTACTGCAAGGGTAATGGCTGGTTCTGGGGAACGGAAGAGGGCAGCCGCGAGGACGTGCATGTGTCCTGCCCGGTGTGTGGCGGTAGCGGTGAGCTGGATGCGATTATAACAGTGGACTGGAAACCTTCAAGCAAGTAAGCCATGAGAAAGGAGTATTACAACTACGTTGTGAAGCTGCCCGTTCTGCTTCATGAACTGTTCCGCGGGAAAGTTAGCCGACTATCATTTTTCCGACATGACGGTAGTGATGAACCACCTGGTAAAGTCCTATATCCGCATGACGGACGGTGGCAGGGTTTCTACTGCCACCCGGCGTATCCTTCTCTGCATGGACCGTATTCCGGACATGTCGTTCTTCTTCCGCGCCAGGAGAAGGCGGTGCTGTTCTTCGAGATGGATCCGGCCGTTGCCGACAGCCTACAGCGTGCCATCGTTTCCGGGGGCTGGGGCAACCGCCAGCGTCTTGCCGTCCGCCTGGTATGCGCTTTCTGCTGCGGTGCCGGTGTGACGTTGAACAACCTTTCGATGGAGCTTGCCGCCGGAGAGGTGTTCCGCCGTCCGGAAGGTTATCTCATACATACCTACGTGAGCAATTACCAGTACGTGTTCCTGAAGGAGACGGCCGCTGCCCAGCGCATGAGCGTGGAGGGTATGCTGACGGCCGCCGCTGAACTGCTGGTGGGAACGGATGACGAAGGTTCCGGATACCATATTCCGGAGAGTCTCGGCCGTATTGCTGACCGCGTGCTCGAGGTGAGGGGCAGCACGCTGAAGGACTTCCGCCGGCAGTGTCTGGTGAGCATCCGCACGAACACTATCGGTTCGGACCGTATCGCCGCCTTCATGGAAAAGCACGGCATCGCCTCCGCCCGTGAGTTCCTGCGTCGCGTGGTCCTCTTCTTTCTGGAGGCACGGTATCTGATTTACCGTAAGGAGGTAGAACTTGATGAGGATGACCTTCCGGAGGAGGAAGAGACGGATTGGGAGGAAACTATGTACAGCCAGTATCAAAAAAGAGATTTCGCGATTTCAACATATAATTATTAACCATTAAAATTTAACTGAAATGATTACAGAAAAACAGAAAGAGGCAGTAAAGGAACTCTGCCAATACGTGGATAACTTTTGTAAGGAAAATAATCTTAGTGCCTTTATGAGCGTTGCGGCCAGTGAGGACCATCCGGACGGGCTTGAGCAGATAGCCGGCTCAATCATTACCGGCAAGACTGAACATATTGTCGGCTCTATTTCTGGGGTTGTCAAAGCGAATAAGAATGTCTATATACTGCTTTCCATGGGGCTTATGCAGGCCTATACGAGAAAGGCTGACATTAATACTATTCCGTTCGATGAAAATTTGAATATGACTGATGAATGCAGCATAAACAGCTATGAGTGAAAATAACAACAAGCAGAAACGTAAACGTGTCTGTCCGCATTGCGGCCGAAAGTTGTGGATGCGTGAGTTCTATCCGTTGAAGAATGGGGGACGGAGTTCCTGGTGTCATGAATGTGTGCTGGCGTACAAGCGTGAACAGTACCGCAAGCACCGGAAGGTTGCTGACGGTACTTTCATGCACCGGACACTGGGACGGCTCGTCGAGCATAAGGGATATTCCACCCGTATCTTTTGGAACGGCAATATGCTTTCCATCATGCGTCGCCACTATCACAATACCCTCAACCGGGAGCTGGCTGAAATGCTCGGTGTTTCCGAACGCAGCGTCACCCGGAAGGCCCGAGAAATGGGACTGGAAAAGGACAAAGGTTTTGTAGCCTCCCTTAGCCGGGAACATTTGTTGCTGGCAAACGCGAGAAGCAAGGAACTGGGATATCCAGGCGGCTTCACCAAGGGGATGAAGTTTCGGGGAAACCAGTACACCGGGAGAATAAGAGTTGAATAACATACAGCACGGTCAATATTATGAGTAAAAAAATGGTAATTGTGGTCACCGCCGTTGGTGTCCGTAAAGTAGTGGAAAAATGGCTCTGTGAGAATATGACTTGCGAGCTGGTTGTGTCACGTAACGCACGCCATGAGTGTTGTGTGGAAGTCATCTATGATAGCGGAAACCCTTCGGTCTTGCGTACCCTTTTGCAGGCTGCCGTGGGTGAAATAATAGAGTTGTGCTGATGTGGTATGAATAGTTTGAGTTAATGAAAATCTGAATAGAATGGGCATACTTGAATTTTTCGACCAGTATAAGTGTACAAAAAATGAAAAAGAGCATCTTCTTGATTATTTGTGTACTATCAGAGTAAAGAGAGTGATTAAGGAAATTAATGACCTTAAAAATAAAACAAAAAAACAGCATAGCCATGCAGATAGACATCAACAGCCGCAAGCAGTTAAATAAACCCGAGAATTATGCGGTGTTTTATAGTCTTTTGAACCGCCTTCCGACATCTGACCGCGATGCTTTGAAGGAAAGCGTAGTTTCCCAGTACACGGACGGACGTACCACGAGTCTGCGCGACATGACACTGAAGGAATACAGTGCGGCCATAGCCGGGATGCGTAAGCTGGTGCCGCCCACTCACCAGGAAGAACTCCGGAAGATTCTCCGTCAGAAGCGTTCCGCGGTACTGCACCAGATGCAGCTGCTGGGCATCAATACGGCCGACTGGGACAAGGTGAACGCTTTCTGCCTGGACAGCCGTATCGCTGGTATGGAGTTCCGTGAACTTGACTGTGAGGCGTTGGACACGTTGCAGGTGAAGCTGCGCGCCATCCGCCGCAAACGTGAGAATAAACAACAGTAATAACCATTTAATTTTTTAGTTATGGACTTGAAAGAACAATTAAAAAGCCTGTCCGTCCAGGACAGAAAGGAGCTTTTGAAACAGCTCCAGCAGGAAGAGAAGGAAAACAAGCGCAACCGTCGCGACGCCTACGAGGGGCTTCGTGCGCAGTTCATGCTTGAAGTGAAGAACAAGCTGTTTCCAGTCGTGGATGACGTGAAAGCCTTCCGTGACTGGGTGGAGAAGGAAGCCGCCTCTTTCCGCGACCTGATGCGCGACTATGGCCAGCTCCGCAAGGATGATCAGGCAAGTTTTACCATCGTAGACGGTGACATGAAGCTGGAAGTGAGGAGTAACAAGGTGAAGAGCTTCGACGAGCGTGCCAACCTCGCCGCTGAGCGTCTGGTGGATTACCTGAAGCGTTACGCCATGAGCCGGGAACTCGGTACCGATGATCCGATGTACCAGCTCGGTATGACCATGATCGAGCGTAACCGCCAGGGTGATCTGGACTACAAGTCGGTGAGCAAGCTGTACGAGCTGGAGGACCGTTTCGACAGTGAATACACGGAGATTATGGACCTCTTCCGTGAGAGCAACGTGGTGTACAAGACCGCGGTGAACTACTATTTCCATAAACGTGACGAGAACGGTGTCTGGCGCCGTATCGAGCCCTCATTCTGCCGGTTGTAGTTATGGAAAAGACGAAGAACATCGCGCCGCACGTCATGGCCTGCAAGCGCTGTGAAGGCAAGGGACGTATCTTTTACCTGGACCAGGGAGGAGCTCCTTTATCCGCAAAATGTCCGGTCTGTAATGGCAGCGGACGGGTGAAGGTGCAGAGCAAGGTGATCACCCGCGTCGAACCGTTTGTCCCGGGTGAAGATGACACAGAACTGATGACCATGTGATTTTGTTCACACTCTAAACAGAAAAACGCCGCATTCATATACGATGCGGCGTTTTTTTATCTATAATGACCGGTTAAATGCCTAATTTTGCAGCAAGTATCCCACAATTATGGCCAAAGGACGAGACAAGAACCTGATAGAACTCCGTGATGAAGCCCTGTGCCGCCGTTACTATTACTGGACGGAGGTGCAGCGCCTGCGCTTTGATGACGCCCTGAAAGTGTTGTCCCGGCAGGAATTTTTCATTTCCGAGGAACGTATCATGTCCATTATCCGGCGCAAGTGCCGGGAGCTGAAGGACCTGGAGGTGAAGCCCGTTCCGAAAGTGAAGAAGCCCCGCCTGACAGCCGTCCAGCTCTCGCTCTTTACGGGAGAATAAACCTTGCCGCGCCTTCCTGCATGGCCGACTCGTCATGCAGCGTGAAGGAATAAACCGTCTCGTACACCTTGATGTTTCCCGGCAGCGAATAGTCCCGGCTCTTTACCCTGACCAGCGGGCTGGTCTCTTCCGTGCACTGGAACTCCTGCAAGGCCTTGTACAGCTCTTTGGCCTTCAGCTGCCGTTCCCTTACCTTGTTATAGGTTCCGGAGGTGTAGTGGGTGTCATCGTAGCAGTCAATGGCCAGTCGTATGGTGATGAGTGACTCGCTTTTCTGTACCCCGTAACCGAGATCATTCCAGTCCGATTCGGCGTTCCCGACGAGCACGCAGGGGAAGGTTACCGGATAGTGGTCCTCCTCCGCCCCGGCTTCAAGCTGTCCATAGTCCTCGTCAATGTATGACAGTTCAGGCATCTTTTCGGCGATGCGTTCCATGATCGCGATAAAAATTTCTTCCATGTTGTTATAAGTTTAAAATATTTCTGATTTCATTCTCCATTTTCCGGTCTATCTTTTCGGACAGTTCCCGGCTTTCTCCGATAAACTGGCGTTGCGGTATTTTTATCCGGAGCTTTTTCTTTTTGGTCAGCGCCAGCCTTTTCCATTTCAGCGCTTCCTGATTTTCCTGTGGTTCATTGTTTGCGGCAGAACCCTTCTTTTTGCCTTTTCTTTTGCCCGTGGCGGCTTTTTTAGCCTTGCCTGAAGCCTGGTAATACTTTGCCCATGCAAAACGCCGCATTTGGGGCGTAACAGTCGGATGAACTTCTCCTCCCCAGTTATTGACTGGCGCATAGACGAGTTCGTTTGCCACCCTCACCCGGTATTCTCCCGGCATGTATTTGACGGAGCTGAAGAGATGGTTCCTTCCGGAGAGCAGCGTCCCGTAGTTCCCTGCCGCATCGGTCCGTCCCGAGGACAGCCTTTTCGCTTTCGGCCACGGGTGTAATCCTCCGTTTACGAAACCTTCCCGGCGGAAGTTGTCCTGGAAATGGTCTTTTGCCATTCGTCCAGCGATAACCGGCATCTTCCGTTTCATTAGCCCATCCAGTTCTTTCCGTTTGGCTTTTATCAGTTTTGAATATTCTTTTATGTCCATGAATGACTGAATTAAAAAATAATTTTATACTTTTGCAGCAAGGCGTTTTATGTGCCTTTTTTGCGTTATGGAAATACCTAAACAAGTGTCGGAATTAGCAAACAGTAGCGGTTACAACTCCGTTGTCTTATCAGCCAGTTCCCCTGAAGGAAGCATCTATTCCGTGGGCTGTGTTGACGGGGATGGTTTTGAGTTGCCTGTCGGTCTTCCCGCCTTTATTCTGTTCGACGGCCAGTCCTGCCGTCTGGTGGACGGTGAGGAGGGGCTGGCACTTTCTTCCCGTTTATTTGGTGATGAATAGTCCCATGATTTTGGGATTTACCAGTTTGTTGTCTATTCTTATCACTCCCACACGGCCCGCTTTCATGCTCTGTATGTAATTGCTTGCATCATCCTTTCCGGTTTGCGGGTCGAAGAACCTTGTCTTTCCTTCAGTCACCTCCGCGCAGAACACGTGTGCGGAGCCGCCTTTCCAGGCACAATATATCTCGTATATTCCATCCTCTCTGAATTTTTCCCTGAAGTATTCCTTCAGTCGGTTTGCATTCATTACTTGATATCCCTTTCTGACCTGCCATTTATAGGTATAGTCATAATCCGGCTTTGTTCCGTCCCGGTTCAGGAAACGTTCTTCCCATGTGATACCTTGTTTTGCCATTTCATTGTATGCGCTTTGTCTGATGTTGGGTTTTGCCTCGATGTCAAACCCCAACCTTCTGAGCATGTGTGTCACGGTGCAGGTCTGGCAATTCACGCGGTATCCTTCCTCTTTTCCGAATTTCGGGTTCTCCTTTCCCTTGTTCGCCTGTTCGTATGTCATCGGCTTGCCTTTGGTAACGCCGAGTGCCTTTTCTATCTTGAGATTGTTGCGGGCGATGTCGGTTTTTTCCTCCAGCGTCAGGTTGTCCGGCATTTCGGCTATCATTTCGTTGATGCGCCTGGTCAGTGCGTCCACGGCTTTTTTTGCTCCCGGATGCGCTTCAGTAACGTAGGGGTGTTTGTCTGAAAACAGTTTGCCGTCTTTTCCCGGATTGTTTTCCAGACCGTCATGTGCCTTGTTCTGCCCGTTTTCGTCCGGTACCGCTGTCGGCGCTTCATCCGTTGATGAGAGCGTGCACTTGCAGTTCCATCTGTCCCCGGGCCTGTGCACGTTCCAGAACGGATCATCTATTGGACGTATGGTCCCCCAGAAAATCCTGTGGTCGCTTCCCGGATGTATGGATGTGGAAGGCATCCATTTGAGATTCGGCAATACGTCCTTTTCCCTTTCGAACTGCCTCCAGTCCGCGGCCTGGTGTGCCCGTATGACGGCCGTGTCGTATTCTGTACGCAGCCAATGGACCATCTGATGGTCGGCTATGGGCATGGCTTCCTTTACCCACTGTTCAAACGGCTTTAAACTTCCGTTTTTGTCCAGCAGCAGCGCTGCCATGTCGTTCTGTGCCCTGTGTACCTTGAAAGCTGCGAACACGGCGTTGTTCATTCGGATTTCCCGGTAGAAGTCATAATCCGGATCGTCGGGCTTTCGTGTCCCAAACCCCTTGTCCGCTGCCTCGTTTATTGTTTTCCATGTGGCTTCGAACAGGTTCTCCTCGATTTCCGTCAGGGGGTGGAAGTCTTTACTATAGATGTTCTTCAGGGCTTTCTTCAGTACCTCTTCATCGAACGAGAATAAAGTTTCCACCTGTTTGTCCTCCATTCTGTAGAGGTCGTTCATCACCATTCTAAAGCTGCCCCGTCTCTCCCCGGGGCTTTCCCGAAAAACGTTTCAGCCAGTTGTACGCGTTTTTAAGGGCATTTTTCTTTTCTTTGGGTGTTCCTTTACCGTGCTTTTCCAGTTCCGGTTCTTCTTCCGGATCCGGTTTATCCTCTTCCGTCTTTTCAGTCTCTCGGGCCTTCGCCGCCTCGATTTCCGCCGCTTTCTCCTCCTGGCGTTTCTTCAGTTCGTCATAGTTTGCCGGTTTCTCGATCCCGAATTCCTCGTAGAGATAGTCGTCACCCACCGGCAGGTTGAAGTTCGTGCGCAGTTGTGTGAGGATGGACATCTTTTTCTCCGGTTCGATAAGCTTCTTTTCCGGATAGCAGAACTCCCCGCCTGTGGTGTCTATTCCGAGCATTGCGAATATGTCGGCCATGTCATAGTTGAGCACGTCGAGGATGTCCTGCCTGTCGGAGAGCGTCACTTTCTCCTCCACATCCTTGTGTACGGTTCCCAGTGCCTGTGTGCCCTTGTCGGAGGCTTCGGTGGTGAGCGTGTTTCCGAGGAACAGCTTTGAGATTTCGTTGTTGCAGCGCTCGCAGAGCTTGTCGTAGAGGTCCGCGCTCCCTGTCTTGTTCGCGGCTTCCACGAGCTTGAGCACCGTATCCTCCGCGTGCACGAAAACCGACAGGCTTCCGGTGCTGTCCGCATCGTTCAGCGCCCTCTGCCGTGCCTCGTCGTCATCCGTGGGATACGTGTACTCCCTGATGGGCGCTCCGAACACTTCCGCGAACTGTGCCCAGTCCGCCACGTCGTTACGTTTGTATATCACCCAGATAGCTGCTTTCACCAGCAGCCCGGGATCGTCGGGTGAACCGATGAACAACAGGTCCGGGTACTCGTCCCAGGACGTCCCGGTGGTGTCCGTCTGGTGCCGCAGTATGAGCCTGCGCACGGGATCGACGTGTTTGCGCGGTATCAGGTCGTAGTTCACCCATTCCCCCTTTCGGTAGAACTGCACGAGTGAGAACCCCCAGAATTTGGCGTCCAGGATGTCCCCTATGAACTTCCGGAACCATGGGGACCTGATCTGCTTGTTCACCTTCTCGTCCGGTTTCCCGTCCTGCGGAATTCTATGGAAGATGCCAGTGCGGCATTCTTCCGTTTCTCTATGACACTTGTCAGGTGCGTGTCCATGAGTATGTCGCTGAACAGGTCGTACAGCCTGAAGCGTCTGGAGTAGTCCACATTCTCGAAAGCCCTTACCGCGAGCATGTAGTCCGCTATGTCTATACCGAACCTTCTGGGCTGTGTCAGTATGATGGTTGCGGGTCCTTTCTGCCCGGGCCTCGGCAGGTTCCCGCTTTGGGTTATCTTTCCGGCCCCTTTCTTTCTTTTGCTCATATTACCAATGGTTTACACGTTTACGGTTGCTTTTGATAAGGAAATTTGATTTTGCCGTCCTCGTCTCTTCGGACAGCAGGGGCAGGCCGTCCACCGATATCTCCTCGGCCGCCACGGCTTTCAGCCATTCGACCGCCCTTTCGTGGCGTTCCTTCCGCAGCGGTGACAGGTTCCTCGGGTTATGTATGCAGAAGATGTGGTACACGGCTATGTCGATGGCCATCATCAGGACAAGCTGGTTGCGTTTGTCACCGGTTGCCGTGAATATTTTGTCACAGTCGTAACGTCTGGAAAGGTAGCAGCGCATCTCGGCGACGGCGCGGTCCTCACATATCTCCACGACAGCGTCATCCTCCCTTGTCAGTGCGTCCAGAATCTCTCGGTGTATGCTCGCGTCGTAGTCTGAAAGTTCGATAAATTTGCTCATAATGATAGGTATTGAAGTTTACACTCTGTACTTGTTTTGTGACCGCGTGCTTTTCCTTGTGACAATGACGGGCTTTTCCGACTGTCTGGCCTTGCGGTCTATAATTCTGTTTCCCCCCTCCACGCAGTCGGGTCCGTCTGCCGGATAGGTCAGTTGGAGGTTGAACAGCTTGAACTGTTCCGCCATCCGTTTCATGTGCGGGTTGTCCTTTTCGGCCTCGTTGAGTACCAGGTTCCCCTCCCGGTTGAGCGGTTCCAGGTTCGCCTCGATACGTGTGGCCTTGTCGGTTTTCTTCTCCTCGTCCCCGGTGATGTACAGTGATATTTTCCTTTCCCTGCGTATCCGCCGCACGATGGGCTGGAATACCTGCTGGAAAAAAGGATCCTGTAATTTGTTGTTCTCCATGTAACAGTACACGGTGGTTTTTCCACCCACAAACTCCAGCAGCTTGATGTACCACTCTACAAATTCCGCGTTCAGCCCCCTGTCCAGGAACGTTTTTATCAGATAGAGCCTTCCCGCGAGTTTCCCGAGCAGGCACACCGTTTTGGTGGAACTTTTTTTCGTCTTGTTCTCTCCCGGTGCGGGGTCCCCGTATATCACCAGGAACTTGAACCTGGAAAGTGCCGGCACTTTCCCGTAGGTGATTTCCGCGAACACGCCGCCGTCCACCACCGGGTTGTTGAAGAACTCTTTCTGTGCCGCCGCCGCGCTCACCAGTGAAAGGAAGAGGTCTATATCCTCCTCGGAGTTCTTTTCGGGCCATACGGATAGCCCGTCCTTCCCCGGATGTTGATGATATCCACGTGCCCGATTCCTTTCGCCTTCAGTTCGGTGCCCTTTTCGATGGCCCTTTTGATGCAGCAGTCCAGCGCGATGATGTTCCCGTTGAACAGGATGCGGTAGTTTCCCGATACGGACATGGTCGGTATCAGCGCCTCCTCCAGCCATTTCCATTTGGTTTTGATGCGTTCCGGGTTTCGACACTCCTCGTCGGTGTCTATATCGTCCACCAGGATGAAGTCCGGGCGGAAGTTCTTGTTACGTGTACCGCGCGGTGACTGCCCGGCTCCAATGGCGCGGAAGGAGCACCCGCACATGCAGGTGAATTCCCCGGTTTCCCACGCTCCCGGTTTTTTCTGCTGTCCGTAGTCCTGTATGATCCGCTGGTTCTCCTCGAAGTTCGCCATGAACGGCAGCAGTAGCCTTTCCGCATTGTCAGCCGAGTTGGAGATCAGCAGCACGTTGTGTATCTTTTTTGTCAGTGCCAGTTTGGATATCTCCATCATGGAGCGTGCGGATTTCGCCAGCTCGCGTGACCAGGCCCTTACCTCGTACCAGCGGTTGTTCCTCATCAGCCGCCCGGTGGCTTTCCTGTGGAAGGCGGCGGACTCGCAGGTGCAATACATGGCGAAGTAGTATTTGAACCACTCCTCGTCGTTCTTCTCCAGCCTTTCCCGCCTCTGCCTGATTTCCGTTTCCGTGTCCGTGGGGTTGATGTCCGAATGTTCTCGGACGGATGCCACCAGCTCGTTCCAGCTGTCCAGCGCGAGCCTGTCCTGTGTTGTGAGTATTTTCTTTGCCATGTCAGGATAATTTTGATTTGACAAACGCGTCCAGAAGCGGGGTGATCTCCTTCGCCTGCGTGGAATCGTAGGTCCGCACCCATTTGAGCAGGTCGGAGAACACGGAGATGATGTCCGCCAGCCCCACTTCTGTTTCCAGTTTCTTGATGGCGTTCGACAGTTTGGAAATGGTGTCCGCTTCCGCGGCGTTCGGGAACCGTTCCCCTTCCGGTTTTCCCATGATGGCGTTGTTGAGTTCCGCCAGCTGCCGGTACAGGTTCTTCAGCTGCTCCTCCCGTGTGATGGTTATGGAAGCCTTCAACTGCTCCCAGTTTCCTTTGCCTATCCAGTTGTTCACAGTCACCCGTGAAACCCCCACACGCTCGGCTATTTCCGCCTGCGTAAGCGTCTCGCGGGTGTAGAGCGTTTTCGCCCATGCCTTTTTCTGCTCGTTTGTAAGTTCGGCCATATTACCTCCTTTTTTTACGTGCAAAATTGATAAGGAAAAGGAGCGAAAAAAAACGCGCTCCGCATGATGACATTTTAAAGCGTCATGGCAATCCTTTAAAGTCTCCATGATGAAAACGCGGTTTGAAAAAGGCCTTTAATCCCCCTAATTTCGCACCGTAAACTTTTGCAGGGAAGGACCTGCCAAAACGATAGTGACATGAGTAGATTTTTCAATATGATACCCGGAACCGATGCCTGTTGCATCCTTCTTTACGGTGACATCGGTGAGTACGATGATAACGTGCGCAGCGGTGATATTGCCCGTGAACTTCTGGAAGCGGAAGCCCTGACCGGGAAGGTGGACGTGCGTATCAACAGCAACGGCGGTGAGGTTTATTCGGGCATCGCCATTTTCAATGCCTTGAAGAACAGCAAGGCCGACATTACCATCTACGTGGACGGCATCGCCGCCAGCATGGCCTCCGTCATCGCCCTTTGCGGCAAGCCCGTCCGGATGAGCCGTTATGCCCGTCTGATGCTTCACAGTGTCCAGGGCGGCTGTTACGGCAACAAGGATGAGATGAAGGACTGCATCCGTGAGATCGAGGCGCTTGAGGATACCCTTTGCGAGATGTATGCCACCCGTATGGGCAAGGACAAGGAGGAAATCCGCGCGATGTATTTTGACGGCAAGGATCACTGGCTGCGTGCCGACGAGGCGCTGGCGCTGGGGCTTATCGACGGTATTTATGACGCTGACCCGGTACCGGAGGACAGTACCCCCGAACAGGTATTTCAAATATTCAATAACCGGCTGCACAAGCCACAAAACGAGAATAGCATGAATTTAGACGAACTCAAGAGACGTCCGCGGTTCAAGAACTGTGCGACGGATGACGATTTCCTGCGTGAAATCGGACTGCTGGAAACAGAGGCTGGCAAAGTCCCGGCCCTTGATGCCGAGGTCACCCGCCTGAAGGGCGAACTGAAGGTGTTCCAGGACAAGGCGGATGCGGATGACGCTGCCGCGCGTAAGAAACTGCTTGATGATGCGGAACAGGACGGCCGTATCGATGCCGCCACCCGCCCCATCTATGAGAACCTTCTGGCAAAAGACCGGGAGAACGGGGAAAAGGCATTGGAGAAGCTTTTCCCAAAACGTAGTGTCATGACTGACCTTCGTGTGAATCCGACGGGTGAAAGCCCCTGGAACAAGCGCATGAGCGAGATTAAGGACAAGTTGAACCATAAATAAAACATTTGCCATGGCAATAGTAGTAAGAAACACGAATTACAACGGCGAGGTACTGGAGAAAATACTGGTCCTGGCCACCACCGGGAATGACCTTGTAGAAAAAGGTCTGATCATGGTGATCCCCGGTGTGGAGAAAAAAATCAGCCTGCCGCGTATCAAGACCGGCAAGATGCTCCAGAAGCGTAAGGAGAACCCGACTTTGGAAGACTCGAAAGGCAATTTCAATTACTCGGAGAAATCACTGGATCCGGAGGACTTCATGGCGTTCACGACTTTCAATCCCCGCGCCTTCGAGCATGTTTGGCGCAAGTGGCAGCCGAAGGGCAACCTCGTGTTTGCCGAACTTCCCCCCGAAGCGCAGAACACGCTTCTGGATGAACTTAGCAAGAGTGTGAAGTTCGAGCTGGGCTGGCATTACCTGAACGGCGAGTTCGGTTCGGACGACGACCACCTTTTCAACGGTATCCTGACCCAGGCGGCTAAAGATCCGGATGTGATCGTGGTTCCGGCTCCTTCCGATACTTCCATGATCGGCAAGTTGAAGGCTGTCCGCAAGGCTATTCCAAAAGCCCTGCGTGAGAATCCGAACCTGCGTATCCTGATGAGTATTGACGACTTCGACAAGTACGATGACGAGCTGACCGAACGCGAGTACAAGAACACGAGCGAGACGGACATCAACAAGAAGCGTTACAAGGGTATCACCATCGAGACGCTGAATTCCTGGCCTGATGGCCTTATCGTAGCCACGCTCTGCTCGATGAGCGCTGACGGCAACCTTTTTGCCGGTGTGAACCTCCAGGACGACGAGGAGGTGATCCAGATTGACAAGTGGATGAACTCCAGCGAGCTGTACTTCTTCAAGCTGCTGATGAAGGCCGACACGGAAATCGCCTTCGGCGAGGAGTTCGTGGTGCTTGACACCCGTGAGACTCCGGTGTTCAAGGCAGTGGAACGCAGCATTTCTGCCGATCCGGCCGCTCTTTCCTTCAAGGCCGCCGGTGAGAGCAAGGAGGTGAAGGTCACTGCCTCCGGTGATTACAGCGTGGTTTCCATTCCTGCCGGTTTCACGGCAGTCGGTACCGATGGCTCTCTGACGGTCACCGCCGGTGTGAACAGTAGCGGCAAGGCGGTATCCGGCACACTTGTACTGGGCCTGGACGCCGATCCGGAGAAGAAGGTGGAGATAGCACTGTCCCAGGCGGCCGTTGATGAAGAGGAAGGCGGTGAGTGATGGGAAAGCTGAAGTATCTTGTCATCCATTGCACGGCCACTCCTGAAGGGCGTGAGGTAAGCGGTGCGGAGATTCGCGCCTGGCATACGAACCCCGTCTCAAAGGGCGGCCGCGGCTGGAAGCAGGTCGGATATACCGACCTGTTCCATCTGAACGGCGGAGTGGAACGCCTGGTGAACAATAACGAGGACGCGAATGTGGACCCGTGGGAAGTGACCAACGGCGTGGCCGGTTACAATTCCGTGAGCCGCCATATCGTCTATGCCGGCGGGTGTGCAAAGGATGGTAAAACGCCTGCAGACACCCGTACCTCCTGGCAAAAAAAGGCGCTTGAGAAGTACGTGAAGGATTTCCACCGTCGTTTTCCCGATGTGAGAATCGTCGGTCACAATGAACTGGCGGCCAAAGCCTGCCCCAGTTTTGATGTACAGAGATGGCTTAAACAAATAGGTATAACTCAATAAATCAACAACAACATGAAAAGATTTCTTTTATTCTTTGTGCTGATACTCGGATTCGTGTCAGCAACTTTTGCCCAGACCGGTACAGTACCGGAAGTCGATTATAGCGCGATGATCACCACCTTTGCCGGTTTTGTCGGTGGCGTGGTGTTGCTCACGGAAGGGATCAAGGCTCTGTTTCCAAAAATGCAGGGCTTGGCGACACAGATTGTCAGCTGGTGTGTGGGCATTGTGGCCGCCATGCTTTTATGGTGGCTGGATGCGGGCTTTGTCGCTGATGCCACGTGGTATATCGCGTTGTGTTATGGGTTCGGTGCGTCCCTTGTGTCCAATGGTGTTGCCGATACGGGCTTTGTCCAGTGGCTCATCGGACTGTTTGCGGGTAAGGATGTCGGCAAATAGGCTTTGACCTGAAAGACCAGTGTGCGTATGGACTTCAGTGCAGTCATGAATCTGGTGCTGGGCGGTGGTCTGGTAGCCACGATAATAGCCATCATCACCCTGAAATCAACGGTCAGGGAAGCGAGGGCGAAAGCGGAGAAGGCTACCGCCGAAGCCGAGACGGTACGGATTGACAACACCGAACATGCCACCCGTATCCTGATCGAGAATATTGTAGAACCCTTAAAAGAGGAACTGAATGAAAACAGGAAAGCTTTGCAGGCGACCCGGCGTGAAATGGCACGTCTCCGGAAAGCCATTGATACTGCCAACAGTTGCAGGCATCATGATGATTGTCCTGTTCTTTACGGGATGCGCGAGTACTCGAAAGAGCAGGACGGAGGTGAACCGGAACAGCAGCCTGTCGTCAAGCGCCGACAACGTGTCAAACGTGAGGCGGGGGCTGTTGATGGCGGGGATTCCGAAATCGGCGGTGAGCCTGACGATCCCTCCGGACAGCTCCGTAAACTTCCCTCCGGTTCGTCCTACCATTCCAGGAACGGGCAGGCGGGCCTGACGGTGAAGAGCGATGCGGCCGGCAATATCATAGCGGAGGCATCCTGCGACAGCCTCCAGCGGCTGGTACTGTGTTATGAGGAGGAACTGACCCGTATCCGTAATGAGACACATGAGGCTCATTCACAGTTGAAACGGAATTTGAACGTCGCTTTAGTCCCGTTAAAATAGCGCTGGCCGCTTTTATAACCGGATGTGTTGCCGGCATAGTATTAACTTTCAAAATCAAGAAACAATGAATAAGAATTTCATGTACGGCGTCGGTGCCGTGAAATACAAGGACTTTGTGGTGGGTTACATAGAGAAGAATTCGTTTGACATGGGCGGGCAGAAACCCGAATCCGCCAAAATCGAGGCGGAGCAGGTGCCGGGAACCCCGGTGCTTATCATTCCCCAGTCGAATGGCAGCATCGCCCCCACGTTCAACGTTATCCAGCTGAACTACGAAAACCTGCATAGCTTGCTGGGTGGTACCATGCACTACAAGGAAGAGGACTCGGAAAAGAAAACCCCGATTGGTTGGACGGCCCCGACGGCAGCCGTGTTGCTGACCGGTCCGTGGGAAATAGCCCTTGTTTCGGGGCAGAGCATCCTGATTCCCAATGGCACGCTACTTTCCAATCTCGGCGGCAAGCTGACCCTGACAGAAACGGCGAAAATCGAATGCACGCTGGAAGTGGCCATGCCGGAAGACGGCTCCCAGCCCTATGGCGTATTCAATACGGATTCTATCCCGGAAGAGTGGAAACAGTATAAACTGCCTTCTGCTGAATCTGCCGCTGCTGCTTCCACTAACCCGGCCGAGGAGTAGCGTATGGACGAAGCTGTCATCAAGCAGATCCAGCGTGAGGGTGCGGACGCGCTGCTGGATATCGGTGTGAGCGTCCCGCTGAAAGCGTTTCATATCCCTTTCAGGAAATCCCCGCTGGAGCTGCGCGTGACCATGAGGCGGCTTATATGTCCGGTCAGATTCTTTTTGCCCGGACATATTTGTCGATGGGGGGATCACCAGTGAGGAGATGTGGGGGTTCAGCAAGGAGGAGGAAATGCAGTTTCTGGCCTCTCACGGCAAGGCGGTGAGCCGTATGGTGGCCTATACCCTTTGTCGTGGTCCTTTCAGCCGCCGCGTGCTTTTGCGCCCGGTGGCATGGCTCATAAGGAACTTCATGGAACAGCGTTATCTGGTGGGTGCGATCAAGCGTTTTGTCAGCCTGATGGGTACCGACCCTTTTATACCTATTATCAGATCAGCCGAGCGGACGAATCCGATGAGCTTGAGACTGAGCCAAAGAAAGAAGGGGAGTTAAAGAGCCGTTATGAAGGCTCCCATAGCCCTTTCGGTTTTGTGTGGCAGATTGCCAGTGCCACCGGCTGGAGCGTGGACTATATACTGAACAAGGTGAATTACCAGACCCTGATCATGATGCTTAGTGACGCTCCCCGGTATATCCGTGACAAGTCTGGATCTTCCGGTCCTGCGGATGAGCGGAGCGCCGAGGATGAAGCGGATGGAATAGTAGGATTTTTTCAAAGCAAGCTAAAATAGATGAAACCGGTACAAATAGAATTCCTTATGGTGGACCATTTGAGCGCCCGTCTTGACAAGGCCGTGGGCAAGATCGAGCGGATGTCCCAGCAGGCATCGTCCGCCAACAGACAGATCCGGGAACTTGACAGGAGCGGTTCCCTGTTGAACAACACCGTCGGCAAGCTGGCAGCCGCCTTTACTATCAAGGAGCTGGTGTCGAACATCACCAAGGTACGCGGCGAGTTCCAGCAGCTGGAGGTGTCGTTTCAGACCATGCTCGGCAGTGCGGAGAAGGCCGACACCCTGATGCAGCAGTTGGTACATACGGCCGCGACCACTCCTTTCGGCCTGGAGGATGTCGCGCAGGGTGCCAAGCAGCTTCTTGCCTACGGGTTTGAAGCGGAGAAAGTGAACGAGACGCTGATCCGCTTGGGTGACATCGCTGCCGGACTTTCCATCCCTTTGAACGATCTGGTCTATCTTTACGGCACCACCATGTCCCAGGGACGGCTTTATACACAGGACCTGAACCAGTTCACCGGCCGGGGCATCCCTATGATCGCCGAACTGGCCAAGCAGTTCGGCGTGGCTGAAAGCAAGGTGAAGGAGCTTGTGGAGGAAGGCAAGGTCGGTTTTCCCGAAGTGCAGAAGGTCATAGAGAGCCTGACGGACGAGGGCGGAAAATTCGGTGGTCTGATGGAGGCACAATCCAAAACGATAACCGGACAGATCTCCAATATAGAGGATGCCGTTTCAATGATGTTCAATGAAATCGGGCAGCAGTCGGAAGGTGTCATCAACACCACGCTTTCCGGTGTTTCCTACATGGTGGAGCATTACGAACGTTTCGGCCGTATCCTGCTCGGGCTTGTCGGCACGTATGGTGTGTACCGGACCGCCGTCATGACAGTCACGGCCGTGAAAGGCTGGGCGGTGGCTGCGGAGGCGTTGCATTACAACTGGCTCCTGCTGGTTGAGAAAGCGCAGAAGATGCTCAACCGGACCATGCTTTCCAATCCCTATGTGCTGGTTGCGACCCTGCTTGCCGGTGTTGCCGTGGCACTGATCTCCATGAAGACGGAAACCGAACGTTTGCAGGAATCCGAGGAAAGGTATCAGCAGCAGAAGCAGAAAACCATAGAGGCCGAGGAAGAGCACAGGCGCAAAATAGAGGAGCTGTGTTCCATTGCCGGGGATGAAGCCGTGTCCACGGATGCCCGGCGTGAGGCGCTAAACAAGCTGGAACAGAAATATCCGGATATATTCTCCAAATACGACACCGAGTATGAGAAACTGAAGAATATCAAGAAAATCAAGGAAGAGATAGCCCGATTGGAAGCCGGTGAGTCCATATCCAATCCCGCCAATGAATTGAAACGTGTGGATGACAGGATAAAAGAACTTGAAGGCAAGACCCGGTTGGCAACCGAATATTACCAGGACAGCTACGGGCGGCAAAGAGCCCGATATGTCCAGAAATCCGCACGTTCAAGGGATGAGGAGGCAGAGCTTCAGAATCTGTACGGAAAACGCAAGAGCCTGAACGGACAAATCCGCAAGGACGAGGTAAATGCCTATTTCGAAAACCTGACCGGTGTGAGTAACGAGACCCTTGCACAGCAGATAAAGCAGCGTAGAACCCTGCTTGCCCGGATGTCTGTCCAGGAGAAGGAATACGGAAAGATTACGCAGGGTGACGAAAATCTTACCGGAACTTATTCCCGTGACGAACTGAAGTATCAGCTGAACAAACTGGTTTCGGAACAAAACCGGCGTAACCTGCCCACGGATTCAAGCACTGACTGGGTGGCTGCGGCAAAAGAGAAATACCAGGACGCGCTCAAGGCTTATAACGCCTTTCTTCAGGAAACGTCCAACAGCCTTTCCCGTGAGGAGTTTGAGAAGAAGGCGAAAGAACTGAAGGATGCCGTCGATACCGCCAAAAAGGAGTACGACAAGGTCAAGCCCGGTGAGGATAAGGATTCCGAGGCCGAACGGAAGAAGGCGGACAAGGCGGAGAAGGAAGCCCAACGCCGCAAACAGGTTTCTGAAAAGCTGGGCCAGGAACTCGTCGGGCTGCAAAGGAAGAATGACGAGGCGGAGATTGAGATGATGACCGAGGGGCTGGAGAAGAAGCTGCGCCAGATAGACAATGAATACCAGGCACGCAAGGATGAAATAGCCAAGCAGGAAGCCGGTTGGAAACGTGACAACGCGAAGCGGGCAGTCCGGTTCGCTGTCGGAAGATCAGCAGTCCGAAATAGACAAGGCCCGTGAGTTGAACGAGTCCGGCCGACAGAAAAAATAGCGGAAGCTATCGGGAAGAGTTCGGAGTGATGCAGGAATATTTGCAGGCCTACGGCACCTTCCAGCAGAAGAAACTCGCCATCGCGACCGAATATGCGGAAAAGATACAAAAGACGACATCCGGCAGCGAGAAGCTCTCTCTCGGTGTTGAACGTGACAGCAAACTTGCCGGCATCGAAGTGCAGGAACTGAAAGCCCGTATTGACTGGGGTACTGTCTTCGGTGAATTCGGCGGGATGTTTTCCGATATGATAAAGCCTGTATTGGCGGATGCCAGAAAATACATGCTCACTGACGAGTTCCGAAATGCCGACCATGCCAGTCAGGACGCGCTTGTCTCTGCCGTCCAGCAGATGGAGAGGGCTTTGGGCGGTTCCGGCAAGGTCAGTTTCAAGAAACTGGGTGCCGAGGTTACTGCCTACCAGAAAGCCCTTTCAGACCTGAAGGAGGCACAGGCGGTGTATGCGGACACCTATACGGCGCTCATTGCCGCCCAGAAATCATACATTGAGGCGCAACAGTCCGGAACCGAACAGGAGAAGGAGTCCGCCCGGCAAGCCCTGGAAACGGCGCAGGCTAATGCCGATGCCGCGAGTGAGAATATAAACGCCTTGCAGGAAACGGCTGACAGTGCCCGGCAGTCCCTCTCGAATACTGCCTCCGGTCTGAAGACCAGTATGGAGAATGTGAGGGACGGATTGCAGCAGATTGCCTCCGGCAGTATCAGCGGGGCGTATAATGGCCTGATCACACTCGGCAAAGGTGCCAAGGAAGTGGACGGCAAACTGGGCGAGGCTTTCGGAAAGGTTTCCGAAACACTTGAGGATGTGCCTGTTGTCGGCTGGATTGTAAGTATTATAGACCTTTTCAAGGATGGTTTGAGTGTGGTCATCGGTGGCCTGCTCGACGCGGTGTTCAATGCCGTGAGCGGTATTCTTGACGATGTGCTTTCCGGTGATCTTTTTGTGACTATCGGAAAATCGCTGCTTTCCGGTGTGGGCAAGATATTCGACGCATTGACCTGGGGCGGATTTTCCTCCTGGACGACTTCAAGCAATGCCAAAGAGGTCCAGGAAACCATCGACCGGCTGACCGAGCGTAACGAGACCTTGCAGACGGCTATCGAGGACCTGACGGAGGAGATCAAGGCGAGCAAGGGTACAAAGTCCGTGGCCGCCTACCGGGATGCCTACAGGCTCCAGCAGGAGACGAACTCGAACTATCTGGACATGGCCATGTCGCAGGCCGGCTATCACGGTTCGCATCACAGCTGGAATTATTACTGGGGCGGTTTCTCACAGGAACAGATTGACCGTTTGAGCGGTCAGATCGGGCGTAGCTGGAACGGTGACATCTGGAACCTAAGTCCGGAGGAGATGAAGAAGTTGCGCAGTAACGTGGACATGTGGACGCAGATCCAGGATACCGGCAAGGGCGGATATGGAGGTCGTCTGACCGAGAAGCTGGATGACTACATCGACCAGGCGGGCAAGCTGGAGGAACTTACCGACCAGCTGTATGAAGGTCTCACCGGTATTTCCTTTGACAGCATGTACAGCAGTTTCGTGGATAACCTGATGGATATGAAGTATGATGCCGCAGCCGCGGCGGAGGACATATCCGAGTATTTCATGCGTGCGATGCTGTCAAACAAGATCGGTGAGCTGTATTCCGACAAGCTGAAAGGCTGGTGGGAGAAATTCGGCAAGGCGATGGAAGACAATGACCTTACAGAAGCCGAGCGTAAGGCTCTCCAGGACGAGTACATGAAGTATGTCGAGGAAGCCGTCGCTCTTCGTGACAATCTTGCCGCGGCCACCGGGTACGATAACTCGGGCGGTACGAGCCAGAGCGCCAAAACCGGCGGTTTTTCAGCCATGACACAGGACCAGGGTACAAAACTGGACGGCATGTTCACCAGCGGGTTGCAACATTGGTCGAGCATCGATGAGAAGATGGAGAGCGTCATCGACAAGATGAACACCGCCGAGGGGCATCTTGCCCGTATCGAGGAGAACACCGGCACGAGCGCGTCGCACCTTGGCAAAATAGAGGAAGAGATTCGTAAAATCAATCGTGACGGAGTAAAATGCAAATGATATGGAAAAGATATTAGGCGGTCTGGTACTTGTCAACGGTACCGACATCTGGAGCACATACGGGGTGTTCCTCGTTGAGGACAAGCGCGGCGGGATGGATAACCTGACCGCCATCCTGACCCCGAGCAAGACGAAAACGGATACGGCCGTGAATATCCGGGAGGAGGACGGGGAGAAATATTCCTCCGTGCTGACGCCCAGGAATGAGGCCCGTGACGTGACGCTTCATTTCGCCCTGTTTGGCAAAACGCAGGCCGGCTGGCTGAAGAAGTATTTCGAGTTCATCAATTTCCTGAAGAAAGGCCGTGACGGGTGGCTTGAGATTTCCTTTCCCCAACTTGCCCTGACTCTCCGTGTGAAATATACGGATTGCAGCAAGTTCCAGCCTCTGACCTATCTCTGGAAGGAAGGCGTGCACGCCGGCAAGTTCAAGGTGAAGTTCCGGGAACCTGTCCCGGTCATATAAATGTGATTCAAACCCTATTCAAACGACGTTTAAATAAGATACAGACATGCTGACCATCTATGACAGCAACGGCAACAGACGGACCGATATAGAGGCGGGTGACAGCTCCACCCAGGTGAAGGAGGTACAGGGTGACAATGTCCTGACACTCTCTTTCACGCATTACGAATATATCGCCCTGGACGTGAATGACCGGGTGGACTTTGAGGGTGAGCGCTACTGGCTGACCGAACGGTACGCCCCGAAGCAGAAGAGCGGCCAGGAGTGGTATATGATTTGAAGTTTTACGGCATCGAGAGCCTGGTGAGACGTTTTCTTGTGCTGGAGACCACCGACGGGAACACCGAGCCTGTGTTCACGCTGACAGCGACTCCGCGTGAACACGTGGCCATGATCGTGAAGTGTATCAATGACGGAATGAACCACACCACCGACTGGAAAGTGGGGCGGGTGGACGGTACGGACCTTATCGTCATCGATTACGAGGGGAAGTACTGCAACGAAGCCTGAAAGAGATAGCCGAAGCGGTCGGCGGGCAGGCTGAATGGTGGGTGGAAGGCCAGACCGTGAACGTGTGCCGGTGTGAGCATGGCGAGGAAATAACGCTGGGCTACGGGAAGGGACTGACCGGAATCGAACGCGACACGACGGGTACCGACAATTTTTATACCCGGTTGTTCCCGGTAGGCAGCACGCGGAACATAGATCCGTCAAAATACGGGCATAGCCGCCTGATGCTTCCGGGGGGCAGGCAATATGTCGAGATACATACGGAGGAGTACGGCATCTATGACCGTTACGAGCAAGACGCCTCAGCGGCATTTATCCCCGCAGGATCGGGGCTGTCAGCAGTGTGCGCAGCGAAGATGTGAAAGATGACGACGGCAACCCTTTCACGGTCTATTATTTCAGGGACGACAGCCTGAACTTCGATCCGAACGATTACGAGCTGCCCGACGAGACCAAACGTGTATCGTTCCAGGACGGTGACCTTTCCGGACTGGGGCAGGGTGAGGACCACTGTTTCGAGGTGAATTTCAACAGTGCCACCCGTGAGTTCGAGATTATTACGATATGGCCCTATGATGATGACACGCAACTCCCCGGCGGCAAACTTGTCCCGAAATCCGGTGACCGTTATATTCTCTGGAATATCCGTATGCCGGACGAATATTACCCGCTTGCCGAGGAGGAGTTTCTTACGGCGGTGGAACAGTTCAATACCGAACACTGGCAGGATCTTGCCGTTTACAAGGCCCCGACTGACCATGTGTGGATTGAGGAGAACGGTGTTTCCCTGTCCGTAGGCCGCCGTGTGAGACTTGAAAGCGAGGAGTATTTCCCCGAAACCGGTTATCGCAGCAGCCGTATCACGAAAATTACCCGGAAGGTGAACCAACCCGGGGAGATGGACATCGAGATCAGCGATGCCCTGCATAGTGGTGCGTTTGAACGGGTGAATGACAGTATCGGGGAACTGAAAAACTATACGAAGTCAAAGGCGGAGGGTACCGCGCTTCCTGACATTATCCGTAGCTGGGACAAGACACTGCCTACGGACAACAATCTTTTTTCTGCGCGGAGAAGCCAGGCGGAACACATCAGCAAAAAAAGAATGACCGTGCAAAGGGGAAGATCACCTTCGAAGCGGGAGCCTCTTTCGGACAGGAGGATAATGCGGGTATTGATGACAAGGGCAATGCCGAGTTGCTGACCCTTGTCGTGCGTGAGCTTCTTCGCAGTCCGAAATTCGTGGACGGTCTTTTCGGTGAGGGCTGGCGGCTCTGGATGGAGGACGCTTTGTCCCATCTGACCATCGACAAGCTGACGGTACGCCAGGTCATGGTAGTATTGGAGCTGCTTATCGAGAAGGTACGCAGCGTCGGCGGCCAGCTTTGTGTCAGTGCCGCCAACGGGAAAATAAAGACCGCTGTTCTTGAGGGCGGTTACTGGAGGATCACCTTCGAGCAGGAGAACACTTTCGTGGCCCATGACCTCATGCGCTGCCAGACCTTCAGCGGCGGGAATTTGAAAAGCTATTGGGTTGAGGTGACCGGCGTGGAGGGTGGTTCCATCATCGTGGGCGAGGACGAGTTCGGCGCTTCCCTTCCGGAGGCTGGTGACGAGTGCGTGCTGATGGGCAACACGGAGAATCCGTTGCGCCAGAACCTGATCCTGATCTCCGCCACCGAGGACGGGCAGCCCCGTGTGGACGTGATGGACGTGGTGAAGGCGAAGAACTTCACCGGCTGCCTGCGTGCCCGTCTGGGCAACCTTGACGGTATCAGTGACGACTGGTTCCCTTCAGACAACCAGCCTCACGGTGATGGCCTGTACAGCGACAACGCCTACCTGCGTGGTACGTTCCTTCTGGTAACGGGCGAGGATATCAAGACGAAGTTCGAGATAGTCGAGGGGAAAATCGTCAGTTCCGTCACCGCCCTGCGGAATGACTTCGCCACCGAGCGCGGCTACCTGAATAACCCCGCCTTTGATGACGGCCTTATGAAGTGGAACACGGAGAACGAGACCGTGTTCTTCCTTGTGGGCAACCGGTGGATCTGGGCGAACGGTAACGTCTTGACGAGGAAGGGTGACAGCGCGAGCGTGACCGAGGATGACGGCCGTACGGTTGTCCGGATTCGTAACAAGTACATCCTCCAGAAACGTGAGAACCTGAAAAGTATTCCCTCCATGCCTGAAAATGACAGTGGGGAGAAGGAAGCCGTCCCGGTGTTCCTGACTTTCTTTTACCGCTGTGCCAAGGCCGGCACGCTGCGTGTGGAGTTTGTGGGTGTGGATAAGACAGGCTTTGCCAATTTCAACAGCATGGAGGTGGAGGAAGAACTGTCCGCGACCGACGGGTACGTACAGTACACCTGTAGCGGACTCTGGAACGGTACAGGTGATTTTTAAATTGAGTTTTACCGGTGATATTTACCTGTATATGCTCATATTGAGCACCGACCGTGTGGAATCCCTGACACACCGTTATAAAACCCTTTTCGAGCAGTCGGAGCGTCTGGTAAAGATTTCGGCGGCGGTGTTCGACAAAGACGAGAACCTGCTGGAAGAGACCGGCCTGATGGTTACTTCCAAATATTCCGGGTTGTATGCCATTGACGGTGATGGAAATTTGAAATCCCTTGTAGGTGTTGGGGGTGACGGCGTAAAAATCAAGGGCGATAATATCACTTTGGAGGGGCTTGTTACGGCTAATGATAATTTCAAGATTCTGGAAGACGGTAGTATTGAGACGCGCAACGCCAAGATTTACGGTACAGTGTATGCCTATGAGGGTAAAATCGGCGGTTTTACGATTGATTCCGGACGGTTGTACTGGAAAGCCGGTGATTATTTCGGCAATGATTCCCGCAGTCTGAAACTTGGTGTCTCACAAACGGACATGGAGGGTATTGTGGATGTGTCCTTTAATGCCGCCACGCAGGGACGGTTCGGTGTCAAGGCCGTAGGCTCGAATCTGGGTGGTGCCGCTATCTATGCCTCCAGCAAGTCCTCTGGTCAGAGCTATCCTATCAGTGCCAATACTTATGCCGGCTATTTTGACGGTGGTGTGCATGTGAACGGGGCGGTGTATTGTGGTGATATCCTGTCGAACAATTACGGTACGGGATGGAGCCTGGCCAGCGATGGGACATACAGTTACCGAAAGGGTGTTTCAGGTACCTTCCAGTGGGCTGTAAAGAGTGATTTTATAACTTATAACTATACCCTTGAGGTTGTTAATGGAATTGTCGTTAAGATGACATATATCTAAAAATAAAGGATATGAAAGTAAATTTTAATGTGTATTTTAAGGATTTCGACGGTAGCGTGCTGTTGATTGATAAGAAACCCCAGTGTATGGGAGTCATAGTCTCCCAGTGCCTGTTCAACGGTACCGGTTTCCGTCCGAGCGGTAATATTCAGACGGATAATGAAAAGAAATTACATGCTTACAGTCTTTGCATGAGGATTATGGGTTCCGATGCGGATGTGGATCTGACATCGGAGGATGCGGTTTTGATAAAGGAAGCTGTTACCGGTCTTACTCCGGGCTGTTATTCCCAAATAGTGAAACAGATAGAAGGGTAATGGAGGATTAGCCATGACAAATGCGGAAAAACAGGAGATCCTGAACGCTATCAAGCCGAGAGCCAGAGCGTTGATGAACTTGTGGAGGTCAGCTCCCTTGACAATATCAAAAGTCTCCCCGCCCTTCGCGGCAGTGAGCTGGTGAGTGCTCCGCTTACCCTTTTGCGTAAACCGGCCGATGATGCCGCTGCCACGGCGAATGCGTCTGCCACGAAAGCGGATAATGCTGCGGCTTTGGCGAATAAAGCTGCGGGTATGGCGTCTGATGCGGCCGGTACCGCCAATCAGGCTGCTGAAACTGCAAATTCCGCCGCGGCAGCGGCATCCGCGGCTGCGAAACAGGCGGAGGATGCCGCCGCCGGTGTGAACGACGGTTTGGTCGGTGGCATGACGGCCGTCCCTGATGAGGAGAACGACACGGTGAAACTCACCCTGCTGGGGAAGACCGGGACGGAGATTGCCTCCGTTGATATTCCCGGTGGTACGGGTGGTGGCGGTAACACGTATAATGTGACGGCGGAAGTCCCTTTGGAGAGCGGTTATTATGTCCTTTCCTCCGCGATCGGTGCCGTGGATGAGAAATACCGTTACAAGGGCCGTTGCATCACCTATGAAGTCTCGCAGGGCAAATGGGAGACCAAACAGTTCGTGGGGACAAGTCTGTCGAGCTGGGAGCAGGAGGCGAGCTGGGAGGACTTCGGCGGTGCCGGAACGATGAAGAGCCTGACGGTGAACGGCGAGAAGAAAGTTCCCGACAGCGAGGGCAACGTGGATCTGACCATCGACAAGCTGGAAGTGGACGAGAGCCTGGATGCTGACAGTACCAATCCCGTCCAGAACAAGACCGTCGCCGCCAAATTCCAGGAGGTGGAAGCCGGTACCGTGTTCGGCATGAGCGCGGAAGTGAGCGACGACGAGAGCAGTGTCCGCCTTGCGCTGACCAACAAGAGCGGGGCGGAGATCGCGAGCGTTGACATCCCGGCCGGCAGCGGTGGCGGCGGTGAGTCCTCCACCACCAAGATCGTGCTGCTTGCCGAGACCGACAAGAAAACCGTGAAGGAAGGCGGAGCGGTGAAACTTACCTATACCTATGACCACCAGGTTGCCGGCGGTGATGACAAGGGTAGCAGTACCGGACAGAAAGCGACCGTCACCATCCAGGTGAAGCGCGGGACGACCACCACTTATTCCTCCTCGCTGAAGGAAGTGAGCAAGGGTACCTATACCCTTGACCTGACCAAATACCTGCTGGTGGCACGAGCGATATCTACGTCATTGCCGAGACTACCGATCCCACCACGGGTAAGGCGCAGAAGAAGCAGGCGTACGTGAGCGTGAAGAGCGTCACCCTGTCCCTTTCCTGCGGTTACAACCTGGCGGCCACCATCCAGAACGGCGGTTACGGTACCTATGATTCCGCGAGTATACCCTACGCCGTGAGCGGTACCGGCACGAAAACCGTCAGCCTGTACGTGGACGGTGTACAGCAGAACGCGCATACGGTCACCCGCAGCGGCACGACGAACGGCAGTTTCGAGGTTTCCATGACCGGCCTGTCCGTGGGGCGGCATACCGCCCAGCTGGTGGCCGAGATGGAAACTGACGACCTCACGCTGAAAAGCGAGAGCATCCATATCGACCTGCTGAAGGCCGGAACCGGCGCGCCCTTCATCGGTTTGAAGCTCATTCATGCCGACGGGCATGTCCTCGGACGGGACGAGCATCTGGAGCCGGTCCTTGAAGCCGGCCGCTACGAGAAGCTCACTTTCGACTGGGTGGCCTATGATCCCGACCGTGTGCCCGCTGAAGTGGAGTTCTGGAAAAACGGCGTCAAGAGCAGTACCGTGAGCGCTTCCCGCAGCATGATGACCTACAGTAACCGGTTTACCGAGGAAGGCACGCAGACGCTTGTCCTGAAAGCCGGTCCGACCGGGTACACTTTGCGCATCGACGTGGGTGAGAGCGGTATCGATATCAGCGAGGCCACCTACGGCCTAGCGGTCAAGCTTGACGCGGCGGGTCGCAGCAACGGGGAGAGTAACCCCGGAACATGGGAGTCGAACGGCGTGGAGACCACGTTCGAGGGTTTTGACTGGAGCAGCAACGGCTGGACGGGTGAGGCGCTGAAGCTGACCAACGGTGCGAAAGCCGTCATCGGCTACCGGCCCTTTGCCACCGATGTGAAAAGTACGGGGCTGACCATTGAACTGACCCTCCGGGTAAGCAATCCCACTGACAGCGATACCGCAGTTGTGGACTGTCTCGACAGTGGCAAGGGGCTTTATATCACCCCTTCGGAAGCGAGTTTCAAGACCGGTGAGAAAGTGTCCTATACCAACGAGGACGACGAGCTGGTGGAGCGTGAGATCAAGCTGGGCACGAATTATGTGGAAGACCGGTGGATCAAGGTGGCCCTCATGGTGGGTACCCGCAATGAGAGCCGTCTGATGGAGCTTTATGTGGACGGCAACCGTACCGGTGCCGACATCTACGACAACGCCTTCAGCTTCCGCCAGGACAATCCGAAATATATCACCATTGACAGCGCCGGGGCGGACGTGGAGGTAAAGAGCGTGCGTATCTATACCCGCCGGTTGAGTGACGACGAGGAACTGGAGAACCGGATGGTGGACAGTGTGGACGGTGAGGAGATGATCGCGCTGTACGAAGAGAACGATATCCTGGGTGATACCGACACTGTGGATATGGACAAGCTGCGTGCCAAGGGCAAGGGGGTGCTGCGTATCGTGCGCCAGAACAAGCTCGATGACGTGTATGCCGAGAACAACAAGAAGACGGACTTTTCGGCTGATATCTTCTATTACTCCCCTTTCGGATCCGAATACGACTTCGTGCTTCGTGACTGTTATATCCGTATTCAGGGTACCAGTTCCACGAAATATCCGAGCAAGAACATCCGTATCTATATCAGCAAGGGCGGCACGAACCTTAGCTTCACCGTTGGCGGCAAGGAGCAGGCGGAAAAGAAATATCCCGTCCGTCCCGGTGGCATCGCCATGAACCTGATCTGTCTGAAGAGTGATTATTCCGACTCGTCCATGTCGCTGAACACAGGCGGTGCCAAACTGTTCAACGACGTGCTGAAGGAGATGGGGCTTCTCACCCCTCCGCAGCGTTACCAGTACGAGACGGGCGGCAGCGATTTGAACGCGGTCACCGTGCGTACCGCTATCGACGGTGTGCCTATCGACATGTTTGTGGCGGCTGCGGAGGACGGCGAGAACGACTATGTGGGGCAGTACAACTTCAACAACGAGAAAAGCAAGAGCGGCGACCTGTTCGGCCTTAGTGGCGTGGAGGGTTACGATCCTGCCTGTCCCCTCACTCTGGAAATGCTGAACAATACCGAGGCCATGTGCCTTTTCAAGACCACAAGTGACGCTCATCTGGAGGAGGTGTTTGATGCCGGTGCCGAGACCAACGTTCCGGATGATGTGAAATGGGCGGGCCTTGACGAGTCGCAGCGTACGGCCGTGAAACGGTTGTACGCATGGATACGCTCGTGTGTTCCGGACGGTGCGACGAGCGCCGACCTCTCCACTTTTAAGAGCGAGAAGTTCAGGGACGAGATAAGTGACTATTTCGACAAGGCTTTCCTGCTGACGTATTACCTCTGGACGGACTATTTCCTTGCCGTTGACCAGCGTGCGAAGAACATGATGCTGCGCACGTGGGACGGCTGATATGGTACATCACCTACTACGACGGTGATACCCAGATGGGAAAACGCAACGACTGTTTCCTGGTGTATGACTACACCACCGACCGCGACACTTATGATGCCGAGGCCGGGAAATATGCCTTTGAAGGCCGTGACAGCTGGCTTTGGAACCTCGTTCTGGCCAACCTGGACGCTGACCTGAAGACACAGGCGCAGGCTCTTCGCGGTGTACTTACCACCAGCCGTGTCCTGGACATGCTGAACGTGGAGCAGGCGGGCAACTGGTGCGACCGTGCCTATAACAAGAGCGGCGAGCTGAAGTACATCCTGCCCGCCACGCAGGAGATGTACGGCAAGGTGTGGCCGTTCATCTACGCCCTTCAGGGCAGTAACCGTGCGCACCGTGAATATTTCGTGCGTAATCGTTTCGCCCTTCTGGATGCCAAGTACGGCACGAGCAATTTCACCAGTGACAACATCGACCTCTATCTGGCACGTACGGCTGCTGACACCCCCGACGTGCTGAAGATTACGGCCAACGAGGTTTATGCTTTCGGCTACGGTACGAACAACAGTCCGAATATAGGGAATACCGGCATCATCAAGAAAGATGCGGCTGCGAGCCTTTCCATCACCGGTGCCTATACGGTGAACGATCCCTTGAGGGTTTATGGCGCGAGCCGTATGAAGGTGCTGGATATGAGCGGGGCCGCCGACCACCTGAAAAACGCTTTCGACCTGGGCAAATGTACCGTGCTGCGCGAACTGAACCTTCAAAGTTCCGGCAACGGCAGTACCGGCTGGTGGTTGAACATCGGCAACTGCAAGCAGCTACGTAAACTCAACCTTCGTAACCAGGCACAGGCGAAAACCGGGGGAAGTACCAGTACCGAGCTGGATTTGAGTGCGCAGACCAAGCTGGAAGAACTTGAGACCCGCGGTACGCAGGTGCAGAGCGTGGTGCTAGCCAAGGGTTCTCCCGTGACGCTGCTCCACCTTCCCGGTACACTGACCAGCCTCCGTCTGGAATATCTGGGCAGACTGACCACCGGCGGGCTGACATTGGAAAGCTACAGCAAGGTGAAGACCTTCATCTTTGACAGTTGTCCAGGTATTGACTGGGAAACCCTGCTGGGCCGTTGCACGGGTGTGGAACGTATCAGAGTAACCGGTATTGACCGCGAGGATGACGGTACGTGGCTGAATAAGTTTGTCGGGATGGGCGGTGTGGATTCCGATGGCAATACTACGGACACGTGCGCTTTGGTGGGTACGGTACAGCTCACGCGCTACATTGATGACGATACGTACAGCGCTCTGAAGGCGCACTTCCCGGAACTGAATATCCGGCAGCCGGAACTACAACGATGAATCG